>ERZ724505.1453-NODE-1453-length-12934-cov-34.991537_pt1 | contig 12934 bp, 17 predicted proteins | sample MGYA00376038_ERZ724505 | MGnify/ENA primary metagenome ERZ724505 (study PRJEB28724, sample SAMN07190884) | wastewater metagenome | isolation source: effluent of sewage treatment plant in Hong Hong | place: Hong Kong | collected 2016-03-17 ... | reverse complement strand
CTCTGCTGATGTTGCAGCCTCTACAACACCTTTTACTGTCGTGCTTGCATCAATCGTGGCTGTTTCGTCAGACCATGCTGGAAGCCCTGCCACAACACGAAGGATCTTATTATTTGACCCAATAGCGAGTCTTGATTGAGTACCGTTTGCATTTGATGTATAGTGCAAGTCACCATTCGCATCACTACCAACAGTTATTTTAGGAGAAGTTAGGGTCTTATTTGATAGTGTTTGCGTTACATCAGTACCCACCATTGTAGTATTTGCATCTGGTATTGTAATAGTTCTTGTTGTTGATGTAGTAACACCAGAAACGTCAAAAGCCACTTTTTTTGTTGTGTCAGAAGAGTCTTTTATACGAAACAAAGAAGAAAGAACATTAAATAAATTATCTATTGTAACTTTTTTTGTTTGAGAACTTACTGTGTCATTGATAGGCAAAACATCACCTGATATTGGTGTTGTGTATGAGGTTAATTCACTTATTTTCTTGTTAGCCATAGTGTTATTATAAGGTACATTATTTACCTACGCCAAGTAATGCTTTACGAGGCATTGCTGAAGATCCTGCACTATACGCAACCATTGTCCATGTACCACTAGTTGTAAACGTATGGATCTGATTTCCACCAGAGGTTGTAATTGTACCCCCGGTTGATGAAGTATCCACCCCTGTTGATCCGTCTGTTGGAAATGCAATAATAACAACCCCCTTCCCACCAGCACCACCATTACCGGACGTACCAGCACCACCACCACCATTACCTGTGTTTGCTGTACCTGCCGTTTGATTGTTTGTAGACCCTCCATTGCCTCCGTTTGTTCCAGTCCCGGGTGTTCCTGAATTATTTACCCCACCTCCACCTCCACCAGAATAGGTAACAGAAGCACCACTAATACTATTAGCTGTACCGGCTCCACCATTTCCCGCGGCAGAACCCGAACCATTACTTCCATTACCTCCTGATCCACCTCCTCCTCCACCACCATAAGAAGCCGCAACATTGGCACCAGAGCCACCGGTGTTTGCGACAGTACCAGTACCACCAGCTCCGGCACTACCCCCACCAGGGGACCCACCTCCATAAGCCCCATTACCTGTGTTTGCTGGTCCATTGTTTGTACCACCACCCCCACCACCAACTGCTGTTTGTGAATCAAAGACAGAAGAAGACCCATTATTTCCTTGTGTGGCTGTCCCTGTACCTCCATCTCCAACAGTTACAGTGTATGCTTGTGGTGTGACAGTAAAAGATGTATTAGAAATATACTGACCACCAGATCCACCTCCACCTACTGATGATCCTCCTCCGGCCCCGCCACCACCAATGACAAGTAAATTAACTGTAGCCATTTTATAGCAAGTCTAAATACTCTGGTAAATAATCAGACTGCACCTTGCCCTTTAGAGATACTAAATTTGATTCGTTCCCCGTTAAAATACCAGTATCTATTAGAGTTGTTTTTATTTTTACCCACTTGTTATATTTTTTAAACCACTTATCTCTAGCAACTTCCTCTGGTGTTGGTGTTGGTGGTACAACAACAGGTGGAGAAACATCAACTATATCCCCATTAGGATATTTTGAATCAACCTCAGTAGAAAAATTAAGTTGATCTAGTCTGCTTTTAATCCAGTGTTTAAGACCCCCCTCATCTTGTGGAATACACGACTCAAAAATAGACTCAACTCCATTTGAGAACTCAACCTGTACCCTTAGAACCCCCGCATCAAAACTTTTATCGTGAATTTTTGCTGTATACATATATTTTTAATTAAGCTCCTTTAAAACCGCTTGCACTTACTTTTGTGCTTGCGCCAGTTGTTATGTTCACACAATATAGTGCAGTATTAGATGTTGGTTGCCGTAGTGGTGGGTTAAACGTTATTGCTGCCCCGCCATATACTGCTGCAGCAGGAATGGTATAGAAAGCCGTACCACCATTACCATCTTGTAACGTCACATCTGTACCTACAGTTGCGTGTGCATTAGAAACAGTTACTTGCGTGATGTAATTGTAAAGACCAGCACCAGGAGCAGCAATCAAAGATGTTGAGGTTGTCCCTGTCATCGCTGTAGTAATAGCACCTGATACTAAGTTTTCTGGTAGACAGTAAGGAAATATGACCTGACGACCGCTCTTGTCATAAATAGCATCAACACGATCATCATTTGCCACAGATGTAATATCTGATGTTCTTGCTCTACCGCCTGTCTTAATGGGCGCACCTGAATCTGCTGAATCATGAGCTACATTACCTACTGGTGTATTGGTTGCCATTGAAACAGGGAGTGTTGTTATTGCCGCAGCTCCGTCTGAAAGTCTTACGAAAGCAGGTGTTCCAACAGGAGCATCAACAGTAATAGAGTTACCTGAGTCATTAATTCCTACTTCATCCCATGTACCAGATTGTGTTACAGCCACAGTTCCTGTAACCGTTACATCATTGTTTGCTCCAAGGTTTACAAGAAGACCATTTGAGTCAGCTAGTTTTGTTCCATTACTAAGTACTTCTACATATGAAGCTCCGTAGTTTGTTCCTCTTTGAGAAATGTTATCCCCATCTGTTGATGTAACTGTTGTCGGTGTGTCGGCGCGAACAAGCATATTTATAATACCTGTTGGGTCAGCGTCTGCTACTGAGTCTTCTGTATATTCTGTGAAAGCTCCTGTAACTGCAACAGAACCAGATATTGCAACTGTTCCGCTAACTGGTTGAGTTACTGCTGAACCATCTACTTTTACTGCTGTTGCATTAGCCCCTGTGTTTGCAAGAGTTACTTGAAGTGGAGCAGCACTTGATACATCTGTAGCAGAACCATCCGCACCTTGAGAAATCTTAACACGCTGGTGTAGTACACCGCCAATATCATCTGCCGCTATTGATGTTCCTACCCCCGCAGTAATTGCTACATTGTCTGCCATAAATTATGATTTTACTTGGTTAATAACCCCAGACCCACTACTAAATGTAGTTGGATAGGTTAATGTTAATAATAAGCCCATAGGATTGCCAGCATATATAGTAGTTGACCCAAATGGGTGTTTAATTTGGTTAGTGGCACTTACTGAATAATTACTTGCATCAAGCATAATAAGTCCACCATCTTCTAATGTTAAAAAATCACCAGACTCAGTTAAAAGATAAAAATTACCTTTTTCTCTATTATCTGGTACGATTATATTTTTAACTTGATTTGTTGGGGTGATCATATTATCTTGTATTTTCTACATTAGCTACTACTCTAGGTTTTTCATCCCTAGTTCTTTTTGAATAATATTCCTGTATTTCTCTCTTTTTAGCCTCTAATTTATTACCATAAATTGTTGCTTTTGTGTTATCTAACGGCAACCAGTAATGATGTGCAGCCCATAATGGTAAAAATATATGATGAGAATTAGGAATACCCGGCTCTGTAGTATCATCTGATGTACCTGATGCGACTGTAAAATAATTAGGGGTTCGTGAATACCACAATCTACCCCCATCTTCTAAACTAAAGTCTGGTGTTGGATCAAAAAATATTCCATTTGCAACTTTATACGCTCTTGTTGGAACTCCTGTATTACTTTCCTGTTGCCATATAGACCCACTTTCCGCCATTTCATCGTATGGTGTTATAAGATGTTTTAATCCGTTACTATCTTGGAGTTCAATCCTATAAATATCATTTATTTTATTTCCCTGTTCATCTTCATTAAAATTATAATCTTGTTGTCCAGAAACTATATCAAACGTAAAATTAGGGTATCTCGTATGGTTAAAATCATCTGCTTGCCACGTTCCAGAGGAAGGAACAGAAAGAGCCATATATTCATCAAAGGCTAGGTTTAGATCTCTTGTTTTTACTTGACGGGTATAATTTGAAGAGGACTCTGTTCCAGTCCAGTCTTCGAGTAATTGGATCATGCCCGTTCTGTTTGTAGCTTCAAATAATACCATTTTATTTAATTAGTTTAATAGTTTTATAACCATAAGTAGGTGTCTTTTTGTGACAATTCACACACAGAGTTCTACCATTATTTATATCCCACAATTCTACACACATCAATCCTTTTCTTTTTGAAGTTATATTGTTTTCTTTTAAAATAAGAGCAAATGGCTTAATGTGGTCTGCATTTAAATTACCCCCAGTATTATCGCCACATTCCTGGCATGTATAATTATCTCTCTTATAAACCTTACTTCTCCATGTTGCCAACTTAGATGAAGACCTAAGTAGGTCATAGTATGACCTAACACCACCTCTCCAATTAGGAGAATTTTCACCAGAAATGCTTTTTGACCAACAACCTCTGCATAGATTAGCTTTTTTATTCACTAAATTTGCACCACAGTCTGAACAATTTGGTAGTCCTTTTTTGTAGTTTGGATTATTTTTCCCAGAAATCTCTATAGATTTAGCAACCCCTCGGCATTTGTAGCTACAATACTTTCTCTTTCGGTAGGCTTCTGGTGTGACTCTTTTTGTGCCACTTCTTGTATTTCTAGGCATAAAAACACCACATATAATACAGTTTTTTTCTTCTATATTTAGTTTTGTTTTCCTTCCTTCGTATAATTGCATAATATTAAGGCTAATTTGCCCTATAAAACCCCGATTTCTCGGAGTTCTAAGGATTAACTAGTAGCAAATGCTGTCGCAACAACACCTGAACCTTGAACGATACCCTCTACCATCCAACGGGTAGACGAGAGGCATGTGAATCGTAGTTTTGTTCCAAGAATACCACCTGTGGTGGTTCCGTTCATTGAAACCGAAACATGGGTTGAACCATTCGCTGTAAAGGCAGCAACCGCATTAGAAGTATCTGTGTCTACGTTCATGTAACCACCAATCAATAATTCTGTCCCAGCTCCAGTAATAACTTTTGCAGCGTTAGAAGTGATTGTGGTTGTAATTACGAAGTCATAGAAAGTCCCAATCTTCGGGGCGGTAGGAAGTGTATAAACAATTCCTGCCGCTCTATCAAAGAGTACGAGTGAACCGGATTCGGTTTCATTGAGTGAGCGTGTTGCCCCTGAGCCATTGATAACAGGTTTTGCAAAACTTGCATCGCCCATCACGTTTGATTCTCTGTTAAATACTTTCATGTGTTTAGTTTAATTATCCTTTCGGGGGATTCCTAGAGCTGGGTAATCGGTGGAAAAACCAACCCTAGAAGCCCCCAAAAAGGAGGCTAATAATGTTACGCGAGGGTAATATCAATTGTAAGAGCAGCACGAGGAGTCCATGCTTTGAACCCAATGAGTCCTGAAGCAACAACTTCTTTACCAGTCTTACCTGTAACACCCTTTTCATCATATACAACACCACGAGGAGCTGCGTATGTAGTAACATTCTTAACACCACCAACACGATGATTAAGGTTTGTCCATGTCTTTGTACCAGAAACGGTTGAAGTTGTTTCATCTACGAAAGTACCTGAACGAACAACATAGATATCTACACCCATAAGAGATGTAACATATCCATTGTTAAGAGCAGCATCAGCGTATGAGTATCCAAGACCAACCTGAGACTGGATAATACCAGTAAGGTCAGTATTTTCTACGATAACATACATACCATTCATAACTTCTGAGTATCCAGAAACCTTAGAAACAATGTTTGAAAGGATAACTGGCACATTAGCAGCGGTTGTGAAACCTCCTGCTGGGGTTGTATATGTTCCTGTTCCGTCTTCACAAAGGTTGTTTACAACGAACTTGTCAATAGCCGAAGCAATAGACATAGTAAGTTCCTTATTAGCTTCGAAGAATAGATCAAAATTTGATAGAATTTCCTCGAAACCAAAAATATGAGTTGATGCAATAACTTCATCTGCTACAGTAAGTGTATCATCAGTAGTGGTGATAGCAGCTGGTGTATATGTCCCCGCAACTGCCTGTACTGTTGCTGTTACTGCTGTTAGATAAGGTGAAGAAATTGTCTTGTTTTCTGTACGGTCTACCATACATACCTTCTCAGCTACAAGTGCTGAACGGAGAGCCGTATCGAGTTGCTTCATTCGAAGTTTGTCGCGAAGGGTTTTTGTACTTAATGTGTTTGCCATTTGGATTAAATTAGTTTAAATAACCCACCGATTATTTAATTTCGTTTCTGCATTTTTGCCCTGACAAGTCTCTCTAAATCTTCATCGCTTTCTGGGATATTCCCTTTACTTGCGTTAGATATAAGTGTCTCATCAGAAACTCTACCAGAACTTCTTTTAGAACCGCCTGTATTTGTTGCCGAAGCTGTTGTACGCATTTCTTTACGAACAGATATAACAGCGTTTAATTCTGGTGATTTTAAGGCATCGCTAATGGTGATATTGTTATATCTAGCCCATTTAACAACTTCCCCCATATCCTCAGAGTCTACATTTGATTTAGACAACGTTATAATATCCATTGTTGAAAGTCCCTCGTCCCTTTCCTTTAGTTGAACTTTTGCTTCTGGTTCTTTTGCTTTCTTTTCAGCCTTTTCAGCTCGAATCTTATAGTTGTTTGCGAGTTCTTCAGCTTTCGCTAGACGAGCTTTCAAATCTTCCGCAGATTCTTCAGAACTTTCATCTGTTTTTGTAGGTTCAGAGTCTACATCCTCTTGAGTGTTTAAGATGACCTCCTCATCATTGTTATTTTCCATAGTTTGTTAGAAAGTCTTTTAGGATGACTAGCAAATCCTTATGTTTTAAGTTTAAGTAACATTTATAAAAGATGCAAACTATTTCATTGAATCTTTTGCCATTCTTTCTGCCGCCTGTTGCACCGTTTCTTCATCGTTCTTGTTTGCAAGAAGTTTTAAATCATATACACACAACGTATCAATTTGACCTAATAAGAAGTTGCGTGCGGAAATACGATAAAAAGCCTCTTCGTGTGACAAGTCAGCCATTTCTACAAGAGATATGCACGGAGTAACTACCCCATCAAGAGCATCTAGCCTTGATTTTGTGTATAACATCTCAATTTGCTTGATTTTTATGATATCCTTAGCCTCTTCTTTTGTTTTACCATTTAATTCAGTTTTAAGACCGAGCGCCATATCCGTAAGTACAAAAAAAGGAGAGTCACCATCTATTGACGGCATAAACGTCTTTTTTAGTAGATTTTTAACATCTTCGTTTAGGCTTGAGAGTATCTTCTTTTCTCCTTCGGTAAGATCTGCCCCCAACATGTGCTTGCGAACAGCATAAAGGTAACTATCATCTCCACCAAAGGTATTCTTAATAAGAGACAATTCCTGGCTGGAATATCTCATTTTTTGCTTTGGATCTCTCATTATAGTGACAACATTTTCTTTATAAAAGACTGTTCTTTTGCTTTAAATTTAGCAGGGTTTTGTCTACGATATACTTCTAACACGCGCATAAATGATTGTTTAGCCTCTGTATCAAGAACTATACTATCAAGAGTGATATTAGATACTGTTTCAACAACCTTTTTTGCTTCTTCTGCAACAGTAGCAACTTCACTAGCTGTCACTTTAGGTGCAACTTGTTTCTTTTCCATATATTTAATTATTAGTTTGTAATCCCAACCGATTAAACTCCACCGACTGGGGCTTGTTTTTCTTGTTCTATATTTTCTATTTGCATTGGAGAAACGGTATTTGTTTTAAGGAGAATTTGATTAAACAAGAATTTACCTGGTTTTGTTTGCAATACCGCTTGTTTTGCTGGATCAGCGATAGTCTGAAAAACGGTTGAAAGGGTTGCTAGGTCATCCTTTGAGAAAGATTCCTCGCCAGTTATATCTACCTCAACATCCCATTCAAAACCATCAAACAATTCCTTCCATGTGTATGAAGGTACATCTGAAGGTTTGAAAAATCTTTGTCCTCCCATCTGTTGTAATTCTTGTTTAACATTCATTCCCTGTTCATCTGGGTTTGTTAATTGCATCGGTTGTGTTAGTGTACCATTTTCTGCTTGTGAGAAAAGTTCATCAGCATTTTTCTTATTACTTCTTCTGATAGCTTCGCTCTTGATATACATAGACTCAATTTCTTCTATACCGTATGACCCAAGTGTTGCTGATACTTCTTCTGTTGTGTCCATTTTTGTCTCTAGGTGAGGTATTATTCTCTCTCGTAACATTCTTTCAATATCAAGACCTTTATTTTCTGTGAAAAGTTCAAACAATGAGTGAGCTTCTTGTTGTAGAGCCTCTACCTGTCTCCACGCTGTTCCTGATGGGGCATTGTTCCCCATAAGAGAATCTGGGGTACTAGTTATATCTTGTCTAAGTGACATCCACATATCTCCAAAAGATTGCAATGAAGAAACGTCGTGAGAACCATTATTTACCTGTGTGAGTGGCTCATTAATCTTATGAATCATAATGTCACCTGTTTCAATGGCATTTAATGCATTTTGACCAACAAAAGACCCATCCGATGTTTGAAAAATCAATTTTGAGGCAAGATCTAACTGATCCTTAATAGATTTTACGTTATGATTCATCATCCATTGTGCCTCAAAAAGGTGTTCTACCGCCCCAATAGCAAGTGAACGACCGTCTTCTTTTACAAGGTGTGTAATCATATATGGATCTTTCTTTTCACGACCAGAGACAAGAGTGAAATTATCATACTCTCCTTTATTTTCCCCAGATTCTACAAAAGAAATAACATGCATTTGCTGTACATATGTTTCGCTATCTTCTTCCCTGCCGGTTATCATCTCAAGAGGAAGCTCCCCATGTACTTCATATAATTTAATATAATCTGACTTACTATCTTTATTCTGACCATTGCTAGTCTTCCTGGTTGTAACAGTTTCTATTAAGTTTTTGACCTGTTCTTGATCATATCCTTCACGCTTTCTTAGTTGTGCTGGTGTAAGCTCCAATATTTCAATCTTTATATTATTCTCAAAATCAACAGGATCAACAATTATTCTGTTCCAGGGAATGACCTCTGAATAGAGTTCTCCATCTTTTTCAACAAACTTAACGACAGATGACCCATACCTAACGAGAGAGCGCCCCCATTCATTAAGAAAAGCACCAAAATTTGTCTTTCTCATCCATTCCTGTAAATGAACAGTAGCAAGAAAAGATTTAACAACATCGGTACTCTTTGTTGCCCGTATTCTAATATTTTTTCTGTCTATATCAGTTGCTCTATACCAGATATTTACAATTCCTGTAACAATGTTGAAAAATGGTTTCTCTCTACCTTGTGAGTCAGTATCCCCTGATATATGCTTAGAGTTAAGGTAAGCATCTATTTTTTCTATGGTTTCTCTTAATGAGAAATTAACATACTTAGAAATAGTGGTATTACCACTAATATCGTCAGTCTCCATTTCTCTAACTTTGTCGAAGATAGTGTCCATCTATTATCCGTTTAATTTTGTGACTAGTGTAAGGTTTACTGTTCCACCAACAGTTGCGTAAACTCCATTGTAAAAGCTTAAAGGCTTAGGGAAAGTTACTACACTTGAACCTGCTGGGAAAGTGTATGTGTCGTGGATATAGGTACCACTTCCAGCACTTGCGTTATCCCAGAGTTTTAATGTTCCTGAAGAGTGAGAGTTCACGATAATTCCAGCTATTGAACCTGGTGCTGCGTGAACCACTCCTGTTGCTGTCACTGGAACATATTTATATTGGTCATTGTTCATAAAATTGATAACTAGATTAGTATATTTTAAGTGTAAGGTACGTTTATTATCGTGTCTACTTATTGCTTCGTATCTCCTTAGATTTGTTTCTCATCATTGAAATTTGTCTATCAACAACAGCACTTATACTACCTGTATCGGGCAACATTTTCTTCCTAATTTCAAAGTACATTCTCATAATAAAACAGTCACTATCATCTGGTGATCTGCCAATAATTACTTTTATATCCTCTTTTTGTGTAGCCATCCTTTTCCCATCCCCAACGGAGGCATCTTGATACGCTGATAATTCTTCTATAACATTTTCTTTCATCCTTCCTGTTACTTTACTAGCAATTTTATGGTTATTAATATGATCTGCAAGAACAAAAATACATTGTGATCTAAGGTTTTTATAATCTGAACTAAGTTGAGTAGTTGCTAGATAAGACACGTTTGGTAGTCTTGTTGGGTCTAAATCTGTCTTTATTGGAGAAAAAGATGACTTGTAACCAATAATTCCGTCTAGTTGAGATGACGAAGCCACACCAGCACCAACACCAATAGCATCCACAGCAATGTTAGAGTAAGGAATACGCTCTGTAGAAGCATATTCTCGTATCTTTTGGATTATCCCTTCCGTATTTAATCTTTCAAACTCTTCTCTTCTATATTCCTCTAACCCCTCCCAGAAAGAGAACTTTGTTTTATCCGTTCCATCGTCTGCAATATCAACAGTTAAATACTTGACATTTTCTTTTGTAATTGTATTAGAAAAGACATCTACCAAAGAGTCATATCTAAACAAAGCTCCTGCATTTTCTATATATTCTGCAAGAACTTCTTGCCTATATGAGTCTCTGTCCCTATCATATTCCTTTTCCATTGCATCAATCTCTAAAACATCCAAAAAAGGGTTATCTCTTGAAGTAAAATGAAAACACGCCCAGTCTATTTTACCCTGAGCTTCTTTTTCTAATCTTTTTAAATTACCACTCTCTTTTTTAGGCGTTCCTACAAAATCTGCTGATCCCCCTGTATCCAAGAACATGGGTCTAAAAATCTCAAGCCAATCTAAAAAGAAATCTCTTAAAGTATCCGTTTCATCAAAGGTTATATGAACAACATCTGTAAGACCTCTGTAGTTTTCCCTATTTTCCCATCCTCCAACAAAAATAGTAGTTTGCTCTCCATCTTCATTAGGAACTTTCATTTCAAGCATGGCCTCATTAGCAATACCAATCCCATGTAATCTTGATTTAAGAGCCGCCCATACAATCTTTCTAGCTTGTGATTGAGTTGGAGCTACATAGAGAACCTTTCTACCACTCGCAAATGTTGTTTTTGTTAAATTTAATTTATCTGCTTTAACAAGTGCTTTATAACAAATTACCTCAACCTCAAGTGCTGTCTTACCACCTTTTCTACCAGCGCGGATAACTTTAAAACGAGCATCATTGGAAACTATTTCTTTTTGTTTAGAATGTAAAATCATAGTATATATTTACCAAACTTACCCACCAGAGGGTTTCTTGCTCTATCTCTCCAACTGGGTTTAATACCTAAACTTAATTTATGTTCATACATAGTACACCCATCATTTCTGTAATATATATCTGATAGTAATATAATTATATTATTCCATACTTTTTTAAAAAAGAATTTTTGCATCCGTAGTTATTTATTTTCAAAACTACTGTCAAAACTTATTTTTAATTCTTTACCATCTTTGCCTGTGAGTTCAGTTCGTTCACTAAACTTATTTTTAGCTAATCCTTTTAATACTGTTTTTGTAGCATCCCATCTTATATTTTGTACTCTTTCATCTGTATTATTTAAGAACTCATTTAAGTTGTTTAGTGCTGTTTGCAGTAGACTTGTGTCTTTGATACTTTCTGATAACCAGCTAGGCATTTGCCCGGTCATGTTTTTTGCATACTCGTCTGAGTACCCAGCTTTTAATGCACTCTGTAAAGCATTGCCCCACGTTTCACTTTTAGGATCTAAATAATAAGAAAGAAATAAGTCCTGTTTAGGATTTATCATATATTGATTATATCCTTCTGGATTTGTTATAGTTCCTTTTTTTGCTGCCACTTTAGTTATACACACATTATACTGTACATGCTGTCAAATGCAAGTTATTATATGTGCATAAATGAAGTTGTTAAAGTTAAACTTTAGACAAACAACAAGTGTATACATCAACGATGTCCCAAGATTACATTGTTATGGCAACTCTCCACTTTGCCTTAAAACATATTTACCAACACGATTACACCAACCAGTTTGCTTGAGATGCTTAGAATATTTTGATCCTTACGGCATTTATAAACGTGTTGATATTAAAAAATTAAATTATAAGAAAATTAAAATTATACTCGAAATCTAGCTTTAACCATTTTTAATGAGTACTCCTTTCTTTGCTCTGGTGTTCTAGTAGCCCACAACTTCTTGGCCATCATTGACATGTGAGCTTTTCTTTCTTCTGGTGTTAATTTCATCATTCTTTCCTTTGAGGCCTTGCTGTATCGAGATTTATCTTTCATGATTTTAATCATACCATTTTTACAGCTTTTTGTCATGCTGTGGATAAGTCCCCGTTTACTTTCTACATGCTATAGATTATACTGTAGATACCTCTAAGGAGGCAATAAATATATGCACATAAATAACAATACAAGGGATGAAATTACTAAATTAATACAAGAAGGCTACAATAAAGGATTCGCTCACGATGCGGACGGACAAATTATTATATGGGAATTAACAATTAAATTAGATAGATAATATGACAAACAAACTAACCCCAAAGGAAATCATTGAGAAGGCAGAGTCAATTAATGTCCTCACGGTTGAAACAGTACCGGAAGCGGTTGAATTACTATCATCACTTAACAGAATAAAAGATGATATAACAGCCCAAAAGGAAAAAGTTATCAGGCCGCTGCTTGATGCTTTAGCAGAAGAGCGTGCAAAGTGGAAGCCGAAGGAAGTACGTCTTGAATCTGTTATAACTCGTATCAGAACAGCGTTGACTGTGTACCAAACCGAATTAGTAGCAAAGCAACGCGCTGAACAAGAAGCGATTGCTAAAAAACTGGAAAACAATGAAATCAAACCAGAGACGGCTATAAAGCGCATGTTGAAGGTAGAAGACGTACAAAATACCGTAGAATCACAAACAGGGAAGATCACATTCAAAACCATAACCACCTTTACTGTTTCTGACTGGTCTAAGGTTCCAACAGACTTTTTACTACTAAATGAGACTTTGGTACGTGAAAAGTTGAAATCCGGCGTTAAAATACCTGGATTAGAATACACGGATGAGCAA
>ERZ724505.1451-NODE-1451-length-12970-cov-10.471158_pt1 | contig 12970 bp, 13 predicted proteins | sample MGYA00376038_ERZ724505 | MGnify/ENA primary metagenome ERZ724505 (study PRJEB28724, sample SAMN07190884) | wastewater metagenome | isolation source: effluent of sewage treatment plant in Hong Hong | place: Hong Kong | collected 2016-03-17 ... | reverse complement strand
CAATTCAGACCACAATTGACAATCATTGATGATTTGGAAAACTTGGAAGCTGTTTATTCGGAAGATCGAAGAAAGAAATTGAAGTTCTGGTTTGATAATGATTTGATTCCTGCAATGGATCGGTACAATGCAAATATTGTGTATATTGGAACAGTCTTGCACAAGGAAGCGTTGCTGAATAAGGTTTTAAATGGTGAAGATAAATATGGATCGTTTATAACAAGAAAATTCGGTGCTTTGGATGAAGGTGGCAAATCAATTTGGGAAGATAGATTTCCAACAACATATTTGATTGATATTCGGGACAATCCACAGCATCCAAATTATATGGGTTCGGTTGTTTTCGAACAGGAAATGATGAACAATCCACAAGATTCAAGTTTTTCAGTTGTGAAGCCAGAATGGATGAAATCATATTCATTGAAAGATGAAGTTTTTCAAGTATCTGGAAATAGTTATGAAGAAAAATTGAATGCTTGGCTTTTGGGTTTTGAACTTAGATTTGCAGGGGTTGATCCTGCTATTTCAGAAAATGAAAAGGCGGATTTCTTTTCGATATATGGTGCAGGGCTTGAAAAGACCACAGCAAAGGAAAAGATGTTTGAATGTGTTCACACAAAGGAAGAAAATATCAACAAACAAGTTGAATTGGTGTGTGATTTTGTTATCAGGTGGAAGATTCAAGTTTTGGGAATTGAATCTGTTGCTTATCAAAAAGGGTTGTATAAACTGGTTACAGTGGAATTGAATAAAAGGGGATATTATTTGAAATGCGTTGAAATAAAAACAGATAAAGACAAGATTCGAAGGGCGAAGATTCATTCAAGTGCTTTTGAAGGTGGTTTTATTTTATTAAATAAAGATGATATTAATTACAATGTTTTATATAATGAAATTACAGAATTTCCATCAGCAAAGAAAGATGATGCGTTTGATTCTTTGATGCTTTCAAGGGAATCAAGACAGATAAACAACAGACCGAAAGTATTTGCGAAAAAACCTTCTGTATTTGCAAGATAATAAACAAGTAATACAATACAAATATGAGCAACTTTGCAATCGCTGATAAAGACAAGAATCGAATTCAAGGCTATAAGAATTATGAAAATATCTTTTTAGGCGATCACTACACGGCTTTTGCAGGAATGTTCAAAGACTTCGGGAAGGATTTTTCACATCTTGTATATTTAGCAGTAAACTTTGGCGGAATGCTTTCAAAATTGTCTGCGGATTTACTTTTTGAAGAACCACCAATTATTCGTGTTGAAAAAGAAAATCAGGATTGGTTGAAAAACTTTATGGATGCAAACAAATGGAATGTGCAGTTGTATGAATCAGGACTTGAAAATTCTTATCGTGGCGATGCAGTATTTCGAATTAGGGCTGAAAATGGGAAATGTATTGTTGAAGATATAAATCCAGAATCCTACTTTCCAGTTTATGATCCTTCAAATGTTAGAAAAGAACCAATTGAACACATTATCGCAAATGAAGTGTATTTGAACACACTTACTGATTCAGCAGGTAAGCCAACAAAGGCATATTTAATTGAAAGACATCAAAAAGGACAGATTTTAAATGAACTTTACAAAGTAGAAAACGACAAAATCACAGAAAAACTTGCAATAAAAGTTCACTTTCCAAATATAAAAGAAGTAGAAAAGACCAATATTAATGATTTTCTAATTATTCACATCAAAAATTATGGAATCAATTCAAGATATTTTGGAATTTCAGATTATAACGATTTAACATCTTTGATTTATGCAATAAATGGAAGGTTGACACGAATTGATAATATTTTAAATAAACACGGCGATCCAATTCTTGCAGTTCCACAAGGTGTTTTGGATGAAAATGGACAGGTAAGAAAAGAATCATTTGGCTTGATTGAAGTTGATTTTCAGGAATCTAAAGGTGACATTCCAAGATATATTGTTTGGGATGCAAAACTTGAAAGTGCTTTTGCAGAAATAGACAAATTGGTTGAATTTTTATTTATGGTTTCGGAAACGAATCCAAGTGCTTTTGGAATGGATAAAAATGGAATGGCTGAATCTGGAAGGGCTTTAAAATTTAAATTACTTCGTACTTTGGCAAAGAAACACCGAAAAGAATTATATTATGATTATGGAATCAAAAAGATTGTAAAAACAGCCTTTGATTTCAGTATTGCGAATGGTCTTTCAGTTAATGGAATAAAAGCAAAAGGAAAAATGGAAACACCACAAATTTTGTGGCAAGATGGAATCATTAATGATGACACAGAAACAGTTGATATTGAAATAAAGAAACTTGATGCAGGTTTAACGACAAAAGTTGATTCCATTGCAACAATTGATTCGATTGAACAGGATGAAGCACAAACGAAACTGGAACAAATAAACAAAGAAGAAAAGGAAAGAAAATCTGTTTCAGTGAATCCCTTCAATCCAAATGACTTGCTGAATAAATAGGTTTAATATTATTTTATATGGCAAATAAACCAGAAGGGGTTGTTCCATCGGATGTTTCGGTCAAAATATTGGCAAATATCATTGCGGATGCCTACAACAAAGTAAATTCAACATTAATTTCAGGCGATTATGCGACAGTTTCAAAAAGGAAGGCAATTTTAAAACAATTGGATGAATTTGTTCAACAGGCGGATAAAAGTGTTCAAGATTGGGTAAAGGTTGAAATCCCTACATTTTACGAAATGGGGATGTATCAAGCAAACAGCGATCTATTTGAAAGGGGCGTTCAAGTAAATATCAAGCCATCTTTGGCTAAATTCCACGAAGAAGCCATTGTTTCACTATCACAAGATGCCTATTCTAACATTGCCAGTGGTTTGGAAGGTATTACAAAGACAGGAAAGCGATTTGTTGAAATGGGGACACGACAGGCACTTGTTTCAAAGATAGCAATGGGGCAAATAACAGGGGACACACGAAAAGACATCAGCAAAGCTATAAAACAAGAACTTCAAGAATCAGGGATCACATCTTTTATCGATAGGGGAGGGAAGGGGTGGTCTTTGGATGCCTATACATCAATGTTGGCAAGAACTAAGTTGACACAAGCACACAATTCTGGACTTACAAACAGAATGCTTGAAAGTGGGTATGATTTAGTGATGGTTTCCAGTCATTTCGGGGCTTGTGAATTATGCAGACCATATGAAGGCAAAATCTTGTCAATTTCTGGAAGAAACGATGCTTTTCCATCAATGGATGATGCACAGGCAAATGGATTGTTTCATCCAAATTGCAGACACACATTTGCACCTATTGAAAATCCCTATATTGAAGAAAGTGTCATTTGGGATGCGAATCAGCAACAATATGTTCCTTTTAAGGAATTCAAAGCATCAAAAGTTGATATAAATACAACTTATACAAAAGCGGTCTTAAAATCAGATATTCCAACAAATCGTGCAAAAACTGTTTTTCGTGCTGTTGATTCTACAAACAAAGATGCAACACTAGGGGCTGGAAAATATTTCGCTTTTGAAAAAGACAGTGTTGAAAGATATGGAAAAAATATAAAAGAATTTTATCTTGATCCAAATGCAAAAATGTTGGAACTTCCAACACTGCAAAAAATTTCAGATTTTGAAGATGAAGTTCGTTCAAAATATCAAGAACGAACAATGGAATTAATGAAAATTCACGGAACTGAAAAAGGATTTCCACTTGCAGTTTCAGAATATGCAAAAAAACTTGGGTATGATGGAATCATTTCAGATGATAAAGTTTTTGGAAGTGTGGTGTTTGATCCTTCAAAATTAATTGATAAATCGAAAGCACCTTCGCAAATTAAAGAACTTTTGACAAGTAACGATTTAAAGAAATATGAAGTTGCTTTCAACAATAATAATCTTCGGGTTTTGGAACAACTTCGGGACAAATATCCAACGGATTCAAGGTTCAAAGTTCACTTAAACTATGCAGATATTACAGGGGCAGAAGTCAAGCAGACTTTTAAGGATATAGTTGCAAAACACAAAGATTCACTGGATGTTTTGGGGATGAATGGGTTGTCAGATTTCAATAAATTATTGGAAAATGGAACTAAAAAGGAAATACAAGATTTTATCCAAAAACTACCAAAAACATCGAATTTTGTCACAGAAATGACAAACATTGCTTCCTTCCTATAACACATATTACGACATTGTTTGAAAGTAGGGGAGGGACAAAGATGGCTTAACAAGGCTTTCTTCAAAAAATGCGAATATGTATATATCGGTGGGGGAGGGGGGACACACACCATATTTTTAAACACTAATCACATTGACATTCCTTATCAATAAAAATAGTATTGATGTATTAATAATGTTTCAAATTCCTGCGGTTCGTAACCGACAAAAAACGAAAGGATTTAACTATGGAACAAACAGATGAAACCAAATCTAAAAATTTGGATGCAAAAAACGATGGCAACGATACAGCCAAGAAACCAGAAGGGGAAGTTATTCCAAAAGCATCTTATGATGTAGTTGCTGAAAAGCTACGAAAAGCAAATGCAATACTTGAACGGATGCAAAAGGAAAAGGAAGATGCTGAACGAAAACAGCAAGAAGAAAGCGGAAAATATAAAGAATTGTATGAAAGTGAAGTTGCAAAGAATCAAAAACTTGTAACTGAACAACAAACAATTTTGAAGAAATCTGCAATCACTTCTGAACTTTCAAAAATGGGTGCAAAGAATCCTGAAATTGCATCAAAACTTTTGGATTTGGACAAGATTGAACTTTCTGAGGAAGGAAGCATCAAAATTGAATCTGTTGAAGCACAAGTTAAAACATTGCTAGAAAAAGAACCTTATTTATTCGGAAAGGAAGAACCAAAGAATATTGGCAATTCTACTGGCGGAACACCTGAAAATGGTGCAACGACTACGACAACATTTAAGCGTTCACAGTTAGCAGACAGCAAATTTTATGCTGAACACGAAGCTGAAATTATGACAGCAATGCGAAATGGGACAATTATTAATGACATAAATCCTGTACAAGCAGGGCAGTAATTAATAATTTTAGTTTTATATTATGACTAATGTAATCGGAAACACACAGGCTTCTGAATTTATTCCAGAAGTTTGGGCAAATCGTGCTTTGACTAAACTTGAAGCCGAATTGCATTTAGCAAAGAATATCGCAAGGGATAGTGACTTTGTTGCAACAACTGTTGGATCAATAGTTAATATTCCAAAAACTGGGGCTTTAACAGCAAATCAGAAAACGGCTGGAACACCTGTAACTTTACAGAATCCAACTGCGACTGGTGTTAATGTCACCATAGATCAACACTGGGAAGTTTCTTTCATTGTTGATGATGTTGTAAAAGCACAAGCAAATCAAAGTGTTATGGACAGATACATAACAGATGGTGTTATAGCTTTGGCAGAAAAAATCGAAACAAAACTTGCTTCTTTATTTGATGAAGCAACAGCCACCAAAGTAAATAGTGGGGGCGGTGCTTTAGAATTCGCCGACATTCGATCTATGCGAACAAATCTTTCCACAAATCGTGCACCTATGACTGATAGATTTTTATATCTTTCACCTTTAGCGACCAATGATGTGATCGGAATGAAAGATGAAGCAGACAATTTAATGTTCACGGATGTTTCGAAGTATGGAACAGCACAATTAATTCAAGATGGCGAGCTTGGAAAAATTCTTGGATTTAGGGTATATGAATCTTTATTTGTACAAAGTGATGGTTCACCCGCAAAGGAACAGAACCTTTATTTGCACAAAAATGGTATGGTTTTAGCTATGCGACCATTACCAACACCAAAAGCAGGTGGGGTTCAAGTTGCAGTTGTAGATAAAGACGGATTAATGATTCGTGTTTTATACAGCTACAATGCACAAGAATTAGGTGATCAAGTAACTTTGGACACTTTATTCGGATGCAAAGCGTTAAGAAGCGAACTTCTTGGCGTTGTTGAAAGATAATAACTTTCAAAATCACAAGCCATCTTTCGGGGTGGCTTGTGATGTGTTAGAATTATTTAAATTTATAGATGGAAAGAATGCTTTTTTATTTCTATAACGAAAAATTAAAACAAGTTCTGGAACTAGATTTATCACTTGCGGAAATTCGCAAATTTTCACAAACAAAAGACATTCGCAAAGCCACAATTCAAGAAAGAATTTCATATTTAGAAAATAAGAAACAGGAATCATTGACTGATTACTATCAGTTAAAGGATGGAATGCTTGATGTTTATTTTCTTTCACCACAAGGAAGAAAAGATGGATATTCAACAGTTTCAGATTTTATGATCAAATATGCCAAGCGATTTGGCGTTTTTTTAAATCGAAATTATACAGGGCAAAAAATTGGATTATTATACGATCATCCAACACACATTGATGAACTTCCTACACCTTACAAAATAGTATATACAGGATTCGAATCTTCCAAGATGCCAGAAGAATGGAAAACACATTTGGAAAAAGCAGATGAAGTTTGGGTGTTTTCAGAATGGTGTGCAAAAGTAATGAAAAAAAGTCTTGGAATAACACCAAAAGTTTTTTATCACGGAATTGACACGGAAGTTTTTCATCCAAAAGCTAGAAAACCATCAGACAAGTTCGTTTTTCTTCATTATGATGCTTTTAAATGGCGTAAGGGATGGGATTTGCTTTTAAATGCGTTTGAAGATGCCTTTGGCGATAAAGATGACATCTTACTTATTTTAAAAACAGGCGGACAAGCTGTTCTTCCTTTAGACTATCCAAATGTGAAGATTTTGAAAGAACCTGCATCGGATTCACGAATGTGTGAAATTATGAATCAAGCAGATTGTTTTGTTTTTCCATCAAGGGGTGAAGGATTTGGAATGCCACCACTTGAAGCACTTGCGTGTGGTGTTCCTTGTATAACTATAAATGCACACGGAATTTCTGATTATTTTAATGAATATTTTATCGGCGTTCCTTTTAAGGAAATAAAAGCGAAGTATGATTCAGCAAATTATAAAGGGCGTGATCTTGGAAAAATGTATGAAGCAGATGTGAAAGAATTATCCAAAGCATTAAAACTGTTTTATAAAAAACATAAATCTTTTCAATATTATAACAAATTACGACCTTATGCAGAAAAATATTCAGCAGAAAAATGTGTTTCAAAAATGGTTGATCGCTTGAAAGAAGTTCAAGCATTAAAAATTGAAGATACAAGACCACTGCTTTCGATCATTGTTTTAACATACAATGCACTTGAATACACAAAAAAGTGTTTGAAATCTATTGCTGAAAACACAACTGTTGACTATGAATTGATTTTGATTGATAACTTATCCACAGACAATTCACAAATGTGGATAAGTGAAAACCTTCCAAAAATGTTCAAGAAACAAAAGCTGATCTTGAATCGTGAAAATAAAGGTGTTGCAGGTGGAAGGAATCAAGGAATTGAAGCATCAAATGGAATATACTGCTGTTTTTTAGACAATGATGTTGAAGTTGGTCTTGGTTGGGACAATAGAATTTTGAATCATTTTGCAAACAATTCTGAACTTTGGGTTGTCGGACACGGCGGAAATTATGTGCATAACTATTCACCACTTATTTTTCAAGCATCCAGTAAGCAATCAGAAGTCGGATATGTTGATGTTGTTGCAGGATATTGCTTTGCATTTCCAAAGAAGATTGTTGAACTTATAGGGAATCAATTTGAAGGATTTGGAAAGTTTTGGCACGAAGATTTGGAATTTTGTGGTCGTGTTCGTAAATATGGAAAACTAATAATGGAAGATAAAGGAATTTCAGTTGTTCATCACGAACACAAAAGTGCAGGTGATAATGTAAAAACAAACGAACAAGTGAAGGAAGTACATTCTGGATTTTACGAAAAGGCAAAAACCACAGGGCAAAGACTATCGGATAAGAATGTTTTGGCGTTGTTTAGGGATTATTCTGAACCTAGCAGTGCATACACTATTATTGCTAATAATTTGACAAAACATCTTCGAAATTTGGGGCTTGTTGTACTTAGGAAAGAAACAATCCCTTTTGGCTTAACAACAAGAAGCAGATCGTTTGATTTGTGCAATGGATTTGATATGTCTTTCAATGGTTTAAATCTTGGGTTTCAGCACTGCGAAAACAATATTTCACCAAAGTCGTGGATCAAAGATATGCAAATGATGGATTATTCCTTTACTTGCAGTCCTGCTTCACTTCAAGCAATGTTGGATGGTGGATTGCCAAGACAAAAATTAATTGATTACACTTTAAGCGGTTTTGATGCTTCACTGTTCACTTTAGAAGGTGAAGTCGCAAAATGTATTCCAAAAACAGGAATTGACTTTGAAAAGTTTACTTTTTTTAATGTTGGGGCTTCACAGCCACGAAAAGGCACAGATATTTTGATTCGTGCTTTTGCAGAAGAATTTTCAAAAGATGAACCAGTACAGCTTTTAATTAAAAATTATAATTATGGAAAACATTCTTGGGTTTTAGAATTAGCATCACAATATGATGCAAATATTCTTGCAATTTATGATGATTGGAAACCACAAGATGTTGCAAAGGTTTATCGTGCTTGTGGTTTAAATGGATGTTATGTTTCACCACATCGGGCAGAAGGTTTTGGGATGCCTATTGTGGAAGCAATAAGTTGTGGAATGCGTGTTGTAGCCACTAAATTTGGCGGTGTGTGTAAAACATCAAAGGGGCTTGATACTGTAAAATTAATTGATTATAAATTGACTGATTCTTCTTTCCACAATAATTTGGCAGAACCTTTTTATGATTTCGATGAAAAACCACAATGGGCGGAAGTGGACATTGAACAATTTAAAAAAGCGATGCGAAAAATGTATGAAGAAGAATATAATCAAGATAGGGCATTTTATTCATCACAGGGAATTCAGAAATACAGCTTCGAAGAAAGGGCAAAAGGAATGTTTAATATTTTGAAAAAATTATGATTGTTCATACATTAAAAACAGTTAAAGAAATAAAAATTGGAATCGGCGATGATGGTTCAATGGCATTTGTCACAAGGGATGAAGAACTTGTGAAAGAAGCATCTGAAATTCTTGGAAGAAAGCCAGATGGACTTTTATTGAAGGTTTTTCATTTTCCTGCATATACAGATATTAAAAATTTCAAATATGGAAAGTTATTTAATTTCACAGGGGTGTGGCACGAATCCACAACACTAATTGAAACAATTAAAATTCAAAATCTTTTTGCTTTTTATGGAATAGCACCAAAAGTATTTGGAATATTTTTATTACAAAATCCAACTTTCAACACCACACATTATGCAGTTTTAACAGAAGATTGTGGGGATGCGGATCACGGACTTTCAATTGAAGAACGAACAAAAAGACACGAAACATTTTATAAAAATCTTCCAAATATTACAGGTTTAAGACTTCCTTTTAAGGATTACACATCATCTTCAAACATCATCAATGGAAAATTAGTTGATTGGCAATGTGCAACTTATCAAGATGATTATATTTGGAAATTGCGTGAAAGATATTTGCAGAAAACAGGATTTGGCGATTCTAAATATCAAACAGTTCCAGAATTGGATATTCAAGAAGGTATTCGAAAAACAGATATTCGGATCAAAGATTTGGGGCTTGATAAAATAGATTTCAAAGGAAAAACAGTTGTTGATGTTGGGTGTTCTGGTGGAAATTTTATAAACTATGCGTGGAAACAGGGTGCAAAAAGAACAGTCGGTGTTGATTGGTACAGGGTACTTGAAGGAACAATGGAACTTGCAACTTATTTTGGAAATTTTAATGCTGATTTTTATCCTGCTGATTTAAGCGAAGCAATGAATGAAAAAGTTCTTGAAATAGCACCATTTGATATTTGTTTTTTGTTATCAATGACAACACACATCGGAATTCCAGAATACCTTCACAGCTTGTCAAAAATGATGGTTTTGGAAATAAATCACGAACATCAAGTTGAAGAAACACTTGCCAAATTAAAACCATATTGGCATATTAAATTTATTGGAAAATCAACGGATTTCGGGGATCGAAATATTTATCATTGTTTTAATGTGAATTATTTTAAAAAAGTTCTATAATCAACTTATGGGATTAGTTATAACACCAACACATCCAGATGCAGATTCATATGTGTCGCTTAGTGAAGCCACAAGCTATCTTGCAAACAGAACTGGAATCACAGATTGGTCAGCACTTACAAGTGATCAAAAAGAAACAGCCTTAAAAATTGCTACTAAACAAATTGATTCTTTCAGATACAGGGATTTAAAAATGTATGATGTGGCTATGGATTACAGGCTTGAACAAGCCTTGCAGTTTCCAAGAAACACACATCCAACAAATACAGCAGTCGTTCAAACAGCATCCACACTTGCAGTTTCAATCGGTGTTTCTGATGCTATAAATCAGCCAAATGATTATTGGAATAATGGTGCAGTGATTGTTGTTAGCGGAACAGGGAGGGGACAAATTCGTTTAATATCAGATTTTAATGCTGATACTGGTGTGATCACAATTTCAGAAGCGTGGACAACTATTCCAGATACAACAAGTCAACTTCGATTAGTTAAAGAAATTTTAAAAGATATAAAATACGCCACAATTGAACAAGCACTTTATTTGTCAAAAGGCGGTGGCGAAAGGGCAAGACTACAAAGCGAAGGTGTGACATCTTACACAATCGGCGATCTTTCGGAAACATTTGGCGGTGCAGTAAGCAATAAAAATATAAAGTTATCCATTGAAGCACAAGCCTACTTGAACAAATATATTTCAAGAATTGGTCGCTTCTGTTAAATATGCCAATTGCTATTTATTTAAATCAATCTGTTGTTCTTAAACTTCACACTGGATTCGATGTTCACGGAAAACGATCATTGGGAAGTGCCAACACCATTGAAGCCAGATTTGTGGAAAAAGAAGAAATGCTGAAAGATCAGAATGGAAATGAATTCAGATCAGATGCACAAATGTGGGTTTTACCAGAACAATCAATCGATTTGGAAGATGAAGTTGCTTATGGTGGAAGCAATTACAAAGCCGTTAAAATAGAAATGCGAAGGGGTTTATCTGGATTAGTTGATCATAAAAAAGTTTATTTGAAAAAAACAAAAGAATGAATCTTGAATTTAATGCAAACGATTTTTTAAAAAAATTAGGAAAAATTTCAACAAATTCTGGAATTGTTGTCAATCGGGCTTTGTCAGAAATGGCGGATGCTTTGTTGTTATTATCACAAGCAGAAGTTCCACTTGATGAAGCAACACTTCAAAATTCTGGACACACAAGACCAAATGGAAAAGATTGGGAAGTGGCATATGGTGGAAGTGCAATTGATTATGCAGTATTTCAACACGAAGGGATGCGAAAAGATGGAACACATATTGTTGTGAATCACCAACACGGAAGAAAATCAAAATATCTTGAAGACCCACTTTTAAACAACACATCAAAGTGGAATTCAATTTTTAGTCAAACTGTATTGGGTTTATTTAAGTGATATTATTTAATTATGTTAATTGATAACTTGTCGCAATATCTAATAAATCAAGGAATTTGCACAGCAGAAGGAACGGATTTGTTTATTGGCAAATTTCCAGATGCAGACGGCAACACATACGATAATGCAGTAATGCTTTTAGATACAGGCGGAATTGAACCGAATAAATATGTTCCTATTAGACAATTAAAAATTCAAGTAACTGTTCGAAACACTGATTATGCAACAGGATATGCCAAAATGAAGGCAATTCGGGATGCACTTCATAGAAAAGGCGATGATGTTGTTCTTGAAGCAGGTGGCGTTGATTTAATGATGTGCTTTGCCTTGCAAGAACCAACATTTCTTGGCAGGGATGAATCAGAAAGAAGTTTATTTATTTGTAATTTCGTTTTTAAATTAAGAAATGATTGAAGCAAACAGCGAATTTTGGAAAGAAGTCAGATGTTCCAAATGTCGCAAATTATTAGCATACGAATATATTTTTGCAGGAAGGCTTTTAATTAAGTGTTACAACTGCAATGAACTGAACAAAATCACATACAAAACACCTTCCAAAATACTAAATGCGATCATCCAAGAAGATGAAAAGAATTACAATCCAGATAAAGAAGTTATAATAAAAAGGAAAGTATCAATTTCAAAAATGAAAGAAGGTGATTTAAATGTCTGATACAGCAAATATCAAAATCGGGGCTTGTACTGTAAATTATAAGTCAGTTGATCTTGGTCATACTTGGGGCGGTGTAACTTTTAGTTACGAACCTGAATATGTTGACATCACAGCAGATCAATATGGAAATACACCAGTTGACAAAGCACTTCTTGGGGAAGTCGTCACTGTTGTTGCTAGATTAAACGAATCCACAGTCGTGAATTTTAGCAAAGCAATTCCATTGTCAACTTTAACAAGTACAACAAAGACAACTTTCGGAAAGGATGCAGGGGCTAGACTTGGAACAACTGGTGGAATTTTGATTCTACATCCAATAGTCAATGGGGCATCGAAGGCTGATGATATTATTCTTTATAAAGCAGTTGTAAGCGAAGCAGTTGAAGTCGAATATACAAATGAAGATGAAAGAATAATCGAAGTTACCTTCACGGCGTTAGTTGATACCACAAAAACCACAGGAAGTTATCTTGGTTTAATAGGGGATTCAGCTACTTAATAATTTAATTTAAAAGAAACCAGTCAAAGGTTCAAAATTAATATGTCAAAAGTTTTAGAAAAACAAAAGGTTGTTGAAGTGAATGGAAAATCCATTCTATTCAAAAAACTTCCAATTGGAAAAGTAATAAAAATATTAAATTCTTTGGAAAAACTTCCAGATGAATTTGTCAAATCTGCAAGTTTTTCCAATTGGAAAAGTAATAAAAATATTAAATTCTTTGGAAAAACTTCCAGATGAATTTGTCAAATCTGCAAGTTTTTCCAATTGGAAAAGTAATAAAAATATTAAATTCTTTGGAAAAACTTCCAGATGA
>ERZ724505.1450-NODE-1450-length-12971-cov-6.477238_pt1 | contig 12971 bp, 11 predicted proteins | sample MGYA00376038_ERZ724505 | MGnify/ENA primary metagenome ERZ724505 (study PRJEB28724, sample SAMN07190884) | wastewater metagenome | isolation source: effluent of sewage treatment plant in Hong Hong | place: Hong Kong | collected 2016-03-17 ... | reverse complement strand
TGCTGTTTTTCCGCAATGAAACCGGCTTTGGTGGCAACAACGGCTTCACCGACTTCAAGCGCATCCTCAGCATTCCCATTGCCCAGCCCTCGACCCGCATGGTGCTGTTCGTGCTGACCGGCTTGACCCTGGTGGGCTTTTACCTGATGGCCCGCTGGTTGGTTCACACCAAATTGGGCCGTGTGCTGCAAGCCATTCGCGATGCAGAAAACCGCGTCATGTTCTGTGGTTACAACCCCTTGGCCTACAAGCTTGCGATCTGGACCTTGTCTGCGGTCATGTGTGGCATTGCTGGCGCTTTGTATGTGCCCCAGGTTGGCATCATCAACCCCAGTGAAATGTCGCCCGCTGCGGGCATTGAGATCGCCATCTGGACGGCAGTGGGTGGGCGTGCCACCTTGATCGGGCCCATCGTGGGGGCCTTCTTCGTGAATGGTGCCAAGAGCTGGTTCACCGTGGCGTTTCCTGAGTTCTGGCTCTACTTTCTGGGGGCCTTGTTCATTGGGGTCACACTGTTTCTGCCCGACGGAATCGTGGGCGGCATCAAGAAATTGTTCAACAAGCATGCCGAGGAGAAAGCATGACACCCGAACTGATGGAAGCCGGCACGGCCGCATTGAACAAAGCCAAAGGCATTGTGGACACCCCAGGTGAATCGGGGGGGCGTGCGGCTGCCTATGGCCGTGTGGTTGAACCTGGTCAGCTGGATGTGGCTCACGGTTCGATTTTGTATCTGGATGACATTGAGGTCAGCTTTGACGGCTTCAAAGCCCTGAATAAGCTCAGCCTCGATATTGCCGTGGGAGAGATGCGTTGCATCATCGGCCCCAATGGCGCCGGCAAGACCACGATGATGGACGTCATCACAGGCAAGACTCGACCTGATAAGGGCTCGGCATTTTTCGGCTCCACCATTGATTTGCTCAAAATGCGCGAGAGCGACATCGCGCAAATCGGCATTGGCCGCAAGTTTCAAAAGCCCACAGTGTTTGAACACCTCAGCGTGTTCGAAAACCTGGAGCTGGCACTGAAGGCCGATCGCCGCGCACGCGCTTCGGTGTTCTTCAAACTCAACAGCGAACAGCTGGACCGCATTGGCGCCATGCTGCAACTCATTCACCTGAAGTCACAGGCACAGCGCACGGCGGGCTTGCTGTCGCACGGTCAGAAGCAATGGCTGGAGATTGGCATGCTGCTGATGCAAGACCCCAAGCTCTTGCTGCTGGATGAACCTGTGGCTGGTATGACCGATGAAGAAACAGAACGAACGGCAGAACTGTTCCTGTCGTTGGAAGGTGCGCACTCCCTCGTGGTGGTCGAACACGATATGAAGTTCATTGGCGAGCTCACCACCCAGGGCGCCAATGCGGCCAAGAAAAAGGTCACCGTACTGCACGAAGGCGCTGTGCTGGCAGAGGGCACGCTGGCCGAAGTGCAGGCCAATGACAAGGTTGTGGAAGTCTATTTGGGGCGCTGAGCATGCTGACAGTTGAAGCCGTCAACCAATACTACGGGGGCTCGCACATCTTGCGCGGCCTGGATTTTGAAGCCAAAGTCGGCGAGGTGACTGTGGTGCTGGGCCGCAATGGCGTTGGCAAAACCACGCTGCTCAAAAGTTTGATGGGCCTGGTGCCAATCAAGTCCGGTGCCATCAAGCTCGACGGGCAGGGCATGGACCAGCTCAAGCCCTATGAGCGTGTGCGCCTGGGCGTCGGCTATGTGCCCCAGGGGCGAGAAATTTTCGGCCGCCTGACGGTGGCTGAGAATCTGCAAATGGGCTTGGCCAGCAAGCCCGGCAGCACCCCGGTGCCTGAGCAGTTGTTTGAGCTGTTTCCCGTGCTCAAGCAAATGATGCACCGCCGTGGCGGCGACTTGTCGGGCGGCCAGCAACAGCAACTTGCGATTGCGCGCGCGCTGGCTGCCGGTCCCAAGCTCTTGATTCTGGATGAACCCACTGAAGGCATTCAGCCCAGCATCATCAAAGACATTGGTCGCGCTATTCGCAAGCTTGCCAACGAGGGCCTCAACGGCCAGAAAATGGCCGTGGTGCTGGTCGAACAGTTCTACGACTTTGCCGCAGAACTGGCCGACCAGTATCTGGTCATGGAGCGCGGAGAGATCATTCAACGCGGCCGGGGGGGCGACATGGAAGCCGAAGGGGTTCGGCAGCTGATGTCGATTTGACCGCGCCAAGGCGCAGGCTGAGTCAGTCTTAGTCGGGCGTAATCGAGTCCACAACAGACATCAAGTCTTGTAAGGCACTGCGAATGGCGTCTTCTGTTAGCTTCTCGGCGGCACCCAATGTTTTGGCGTTGGTGTCTGTTGAGTAGGCACTGAATCGGCGGACGGGAACGGCCTGCGAATTGGCCTTCACAACGCCTACGCTGGCATGCCCCAGCCCTCGGTTGCTGGAGTAGTAGGTGTCTGTGATGATCACGATGCGTGCGTCTTTGGTAGAAAAACGCTTGCACCAATCGTCAGTGACTTCCTGGGCGATCACGTCGCCCACCTTGAAGTGCACCTCGCCAACATGCCGCCAGCTGAACTGACAGGCCTGGCCGCTTGCGCCAATCAACAGTGTGAGGCAGGGAATCAGGTGTTTGAGTTTCATAAGGCCAGATGTTATCCAGGGACGGGCGCGCGCGTATTGATGTCAAGCGGCTAGGCCGTGGTTGTTCCCAAAAAACACGGAAATCGGGTGAGCGTTTCTGTGTTTCGGCAACAGCGACCAGGCAATGTTTCGGGACATCGGACAGCCCGCTAAGCGGTTAGACTTCGCCCCTCAACTCAAAGGATTCGACATGCCCGTCATCACCACCACCTCTGGCCTGCAATACGAAGACACCGTTGAAGGTTCTGGCGACGTTGCCAAGGCCGGCCAATACGTTTCCGTGCACTACACCGGATGGTTGTACGAAGGTGGCGTCAAGGGTGCCAAGTTCGATTCGAGCAAGGATCGTGGCCAGCCTTTTGAATTCCCCCTGGCAGCCGGCCACGTGATTCGCGGCTGGGACGAAGGCGTGCAAGGCATGAAGGTCGGCGGTACCCGCATTCTGGTCATCCCGCCCCAGCTGGGTTACGGTGCCCGTGGCGCCGGTGGCGTCATTCCCCCCAACGCCACATTGATGTTCGAAGTCGACCTGTTGGGCGTTTGATTTTTCCGCCGACAGTATGTTTGCCCCCAGTCAGGAACAAGTGCGTCGCTTCTTTTGCGAGGCCTGGTCCAAGCACCGAAACAGTTCACCGCTGACACCTCTTGAGGCCCAGGCGGTGGACTGGATTGTGCTGCACCCCGAATACCACAACGATCTCAGCGATGCAGATGCCGCCGTGGCTCGCCAGTATTCGGTTGAAGGGGGGCAGACCAATCCCTTTTTGCATTTGTCCATGCACCTGTCGATCACCGAACAGGTCAGCATCGACCAGCCCCGTGGCATCAAGGCGGCGGTGGAAAAGCTGGTCCAGCGCCGCCCCTCCTTGCACGATGCCCACCACGAGGTCATGGAGGCACTGGGCGAAATGGTTTGGGAGTCTCAGCGCTCGGGCAAGCCATTCGACGGGCAGTCCTACATTGACCGCGTGATGATGCGAGCCACCCGCTGATCTCGCCTTAGGGTTGCTCTGCCTGCTGGGGGCGATTCCCCGCCGCTAAACTCTCACACATTCTGTGTGTATGCGTTGTGAGGGGCTTCCATGCCGATTTTGTCTATGTCTGCCGGTCGCGTGACTGCGGTTCGGGGCCAGGCCTGGTTTCGCCAGCCGGATGGCTCCCTCGCGCCCGTTCGCATTGGTGATGAACTGACGACCGGTCAGCAGGTTCTGACTGATCAACAAGGCATTGTCGAGATCATGCCGGTGGCGCTGTCGCCGCGCATATTGAAATACATCCAGGCTGCTGCCGAGGTCGATCGTTCCATCAAAGGCCTGGAGTCGCGAGAGCCGGAGTTCGAGCCTGCCGCAGGGGCGAATGCCAATGGCAGCGGTAGCCTGTTGCCGGGTTTGCGAGTGGATCGAGTTGAAGAGGCGCTTCAGCCTGCCGAGTTCGCTCAGCCGCAGAGCGCGGCGCGCGCAGAGGGGGGCGCTCCAGAGGCCGTCGCCACCTCTCCGGTGAATGCAGCTAATCGTCAAGGCGACGATGGTTTGGCGCCTTCTGGTGGTTTGCCCGACGCAGCAGTGCCTGGCGGTGGTTCTTCCGGTGGAGGCACCGAACCGTCGCAGCCCCCGGCCGATGGCACGCTGCCCGACGCCGGGCGTCCAGTGCAGCTGTTGAGTCTGTCCCTGTCTGAAGAGGGCCTGCCTGGTGGGCTGGCCGATGGCCCTGGTGCGGTGGATGTGACCCATGCCATCACGCACACGGTCCACGTCGATTTGACCGGAATTGATCGCCCCGAGGCACTTGCCCTGGCCGCACCACAATCAGTTCTGCGTGCCAGCAACGGCGCGCCGCTGATGTGGGTTGCAGATGGGCAGGGTGGTTTGGCTGCATTTTTGGTTGATGCGCCCAATGGTCAACCCGTTCTCGATGCCCGGTGGGATGCTGCAAACGGCAACATTGCCGTGACCTTGCATGCAGGCCTGCATCATGCCGATGCATCGATTGAAGACGTGTTGACGCTGGACCTGGCTTTGCGTGCAGGCACCGCCAATGCGAAAGACGTGGCCATTGTGCAAGTGGCGGTAGAAGACGATTCGCCTGCGCGACTCCTTGCCAACACACCTGTGGCTGCGCAAGAAGCTGGCGCGGGAGTCATTCAAGGGTCGGTTTTCGACGGCGTGGCCTTTGGGGGGGATGGCTCGGGTGGAGTACACAGCGTCATGGTGGGCGATCAAACCCATTTGACGGACAGCACGCTGCCGATCATGACTGTGTTGACGCAACTCGGCGGCCTGCTGACGGTCAATGCCCTCACAGGGCAGTACAGCTATGTGCCGTCAGCGCATGTGGCTGATTTCTCCCTCGATTCTGTGCGTTTCACCTTGCAAGATGGTGATGGTGACAAGATTGAGACTGCGTTGGACTTGGTCATCAACAACCAGGTGACGATTCACAGCACGCCTGGGCCCGATGTCATGACAGGGCATGATGGCACTGATGTTTTCACCTGGCATTTGAATGACGCCCATCTGCCTAACTCAGCTGAGCCGAATTCGCTTGATGAGGTTCGTGGGTTCGAGTTGGTTTCACCGCGCTTTCAGGGGGGCGATGTGCTTGACTTGCGCGATTTGCTGCAAGGCGAGCATGCGGCTGGTGGCGGCGAGGCTTTATCGCGTTTCATTTCGGTGGAAACTTTGCCAACCATGTCAACCGTACTGAACATCAGCACAGGCGGGCACTTCGACGGGTCGCTGTCACAGTCGGACTGGCAGGATCACAGCATCTTGATGCATGGCATTGATCTGCGAGCCGGCCTGGGCCTGCCTGCATCTGTCCCTTCGGCAGACGTCATCAATGCGTTGTTGAAGCAGGGGAACCTGCTGGTTGACCCCTGATCTCCTCTGCTTACTTGCGTACGGGCGACTGAGGCACCGTCTTCAGGTCGCCTGGCAAGGAGCCAATGTGGTTGGCCAGTACTTTGAGTTCAGCCAGCGAGAATTGTTTGACCTGGCCCGCCATGATGGGGTTGCCTCGGCCAATCTTGCTGTTGTTTTCGGTTTGATATGACTTGAGTGCGACGTAGAGGTAGTCGCCGTGCTGGCCCGCCAGCTTGGGGTAGGACGGATCAATCGGCTTGTTCAGGCCTTCGCCGTGGCAACTCAGGCAGGCACCCTTTTGCATCAGGGCTTCGGCTTGGGACGCCTGGCTGGATGACTTGCCTTTGGATGCGGGCTGCCCCTTGCCCGATTGCTCGTAGTAGGCGGCCAGGTCGGCAATGTCTTGATCGCTCAGCGAGGTGGCAATGCCGCGCATGGTGGGGTGTTTGCGGTCACCTTTTTTGTAGGCTTGCAGCGCGGCTTCGATGTATTTTGCGTTTTGCCCGGAAATCATGGGCACATGGTGGATTTCAGGAAAACTGGCCTGATAGCCCACAATGCCATGACACCCGATGCACATGGCGATTTTGCCTTGTGCGGCCGTGGGGTCTCCGGGCTTGGCTTCCTGCGCCTGGGCGAGGGTGACTGCAGACAGCCCAACCAGGGCGGCGACGCCCCACTGCAGAATGGACAAATTCGGGGCGACTTTCGAATGTGTTTTCATGGATCTGGCTAAAAATGACAGCGAAGGAAAAACACGCGGTTCAAACCAATATAAGGCGCCCCGCCTATACTCGAACACAGTAACAACCCGGTTGAGTTTTGTCATGAAATTTCAAGGAACTGACCAGTATGTGGCCACAGATGACCTCAAGCTGGCTGTCAATGCTGCACTGAAGCTTCAGCGCCCCCTGTTGGTGAAGGGTGAGCCCGGCACCGGCAAGACCATGCTGGCCGAGGAAGTCTCGGAAGCTTTGGGCATGCCACTGTTGCAGTGGCACATCAAGTCGACCACCAAGGCACAGCAAGGTCTGTACGAATACGACGCCGTGAGCCGACTGCGCGACAGCCAGCTGGGCGATGAAAAGGTCAAAGACATCCACAACTACATCGTCAAGGGTGTGTTGTGGCAAGCCTTCGAGGCCGAGCAGCCTGTGGCTTTGTTGATTGACGAAATCGACAAGGCCGACATCGAGTTTCCCAACGATCTGTTGCGTGAACTCGATCGCATGGAGTTCTACGTTTACGAGACCCGCCAGATGGTCAAGGCCAAGAACCGGCCCTTGGTCATCATTACCTCGAACAACGAGAAGGACCTGCCTGACGCATTCCTGCGCCGTTGCTTCTTCCACTACATCCGCTTCCCGGATGCGGACACCATGAAGCAGATCGTGGACGTGCATTTCCCCGGCATCAAGCAGGAGTTGCTGTCTGCGGCCATGCGCCACTTCTATGAAGTACGCAACCTGCCTGGTCTGAAGAAGAAGCCCAGCACCTCCGAGTTGATCGATTGGCTGAAGCTTCTGCTGGCTGAAGACATCCCCGTCGAGGCGCTGCAGAGCAAAGATGAGAAAGTCAGCGTGCCTCCGATGGTGGGTGCCCTGCTCAAGAACGAGCAGGACCTCAGTCTGTTCGAACGCCTGGTCTACATGGCCCGGCAGAACCGCTGATCAGAGCCGCTGATCAGAGCCGCTGAGCCTGCGTGCGGCCTGCTGAGTCAGGCCGCTGCGCGAACCTCGTTGCACACCACCACGCGGTTGCGGCCTTCCGCCTTGGCGCGGTAGAGCGCCGCATCTGCGCGATGCAGCAACGAATTGAGCGCTTCTTTGGTGTCGCGGGCGCAAGCCATGCCCGTGCTCACGGTCGCGGTCAGGGTTTCGTTTTCCCACGGGATGCTGATCTGGCTGACCGCCGCGCGCAGTCGTTCGGCAGCTTGTACGGCGCCCTCATGTTCGGTGTGAGGCAGCAAGACGCAGAACTCCTCGCCGCCATAGCGGGCCACGCGGTCGACTTCACGCGCGTGCGCCCTTAGCGCTTCGGCAACCTTGCACAACACCATGTCGCCCGCCGCGTGGCCATAGCGATCATTGATCCGTTTGAAATGATCGATGTCGACCATGAGGACGGCAAACCGTTGACCGAATCGTTGAAGACGCTGAACTTCGCGTCCGAGCATCATTTCGATGGCGCGCCGGTTGAGCAGGCCAGTGAGGGCATCGTGCTGCGACATGTACTCGAGCTTGTGCACCAGGCGCATGACGACGAAATACAGCAGCAGCACGCTGCTGAGAATGGCCAGAGAAACGCAGGTGAACACCAGAGCAAATTGACCGGCTTGCGGGCTGAAGTGGTACCAAGGCCAGCGAACGTCGGGCAAAACGGCGGTGAGGGTGACGCCACCGAACACGGATGCGCTGGAAGCCATGATCACATTGTGGGCGTGCGCCATGCCCCGGCTGTACTCCCTCGCGATCGGGTTGAATGTCTCCCGGGCACAGGCCAGCAGGACGGAGCACGCCACAACGCCCCCGGCCAACATGCCGGCTACCAGCCAGTTCTGAGGAATGCACACCCCGAAATTGAAGACGCACAAGCCGAGCCCCAGCATGATATGGCTCCGGTCGGTGTGCCGGATGCGCAAGAACGCCTGCATGCCGCGACGGATGGAGATGCAGCCCAGTACCGCGATGGCCGCGGCGGTCAACATCTGGGGGGTGTTTTGCAAGCCGCCGTTGACGACGGTCAGCGTCAGGCTGATCCCGTTGGCCAGCCCGGCGACCACCCAGTGGCGCGCAGCCCGGCGCGACAGGCCCAGCCAGGTGCCCGCACCCCACCAGATGGCCGTGGTGAGTGCCTGGTTGAGGAAAACGAAGGCCAATAACTGCAAGGACGCGTCCATCGTCGGTGCTTCAGGCCAAAATAGACGCTAATTCGAAGGACTTCATATGCTCATCGACTTCTTCTTCGCTTTGCGCTCGGCTCGGTTGCCGGTGACCATTCCGGAATACCTCAGCCTGCTCGAAGCCATCAAGCAGGACCTGATTGGTCCGTCGGTGGATGAGTTCTATCACCTGGCCCGAATGACGCTGGTGAAGAACGAAACGCATTTCGATAAATTCGACAGAGCATTCTCCACCTATTTCGGGGGGGTGACGGGGCAGATTGACCTCACTAAGGACATTCCCCTAGAGTGGCTGCGCAAGCATTTCGAGCGTGAGTTGACGCCGGAGGACCGGGCCAAGATCGAGGCCATGGGCTGGGACAAGCTCATGGATCGCCTCAAGGAATTGCTGGAAGAACAGAAGGAGCGCCACGAGGGGGGCAACAAGTGGATTGGCACGGGCGGCACCTCGCCGTTTGGGGCCTACGGCTACAACCCTGAGGGCATTCGCATTGGCCAAGACCGTTCGCGCCACCGCCGCGCGGTCAAGGTGTGGGACAAGCGCGAGTTCAAGGACTACGACGACACCATCGAACTCGACACCCGCAACATCAAGGTGGCCCTGCGTCGCTTGCGCAAATTCGCGCGACAGGGGGCGGCCGAGGTGCTCGATCTGGATGACACCATTCACAGCACCGCGGCCAATGCCGGCATGCTTGACATCAAGTTGGTGCCCGAACGGCATAACGCAGTCAAGGTTTTGCTCTTGATGGATGTGGGTGGCTCGATGGACGACCACATCCACCGGGTGGAGGAGTTATTTTCTGCGGCCAAGTCCGAGTTCAAGCATCTGGAGTTCTATTACTTCCACAACTGCGTGTACGACTTCATGTGGAAGAACAACATGCGGCGTTTTTCTGAGAAGGTGCCCACCTGGGACATCATCCGCAAGTACAACAAGGACTACAAATTGATCTTCGTGGGCGATGCGACGATGAGCCCGTATGAAATTCTGCAGGCTCACGGCAGTGTGGAGTACAACAACGAAGAGCCTGGCGCCGAGTGGATTCAACGCCTGCTCAACGCCTTTCCTCAGCACGTGTGGATCAACCCTGAGCAGCCTGGCGTGTGGTCGTATCGCCAAAGCATTGCCATCATTCAGCAACTGATCGGCGGGCGCATGTTTCCGCTGAGCATTCAAGGCCTGGAAGGGGCCATGCGATTGTTGAGCAAATGATCGATCGGTTGCGTCGGGTTCGTCATACAGGGCTGGCGCCATGGTGCGCTGGCGTCGCTGCGCTGGTGCCCTTATTGGGGCAAGCGCAGGTGCCATCGTCCGCGCGCTCCGCGCCATCTGCCGCGTCCTTGTCTGTTCTAACGCAGACTCAGCAGCCGACTGACGCTGCGCCCGCTGCCGGCGCTGTCGATGCGACGGACCTGGCCGCCCCTCAGCCCTTGTGGCGCCTGGAAATTGAGGCCCCAGATGCCTTGCGCAAGCTGCTGCGCAACTATCTTGATTTGGCTCGGTTCCAGGCAGAGGGACAAGCTGACGGGGATCAGATCAACTTGGTCGAGTTGCGTCGTCTGGTGGTGTCGGCGCCGGAGCAGGCGCGCGCACTGGTCGAGGCAGAAGGCTACTTTGGTGCTCAGATCGCGGTGCGTGTGACCGATGCGCAAGATGGGCAACCCATGGTGGTGAGCCTGAAAGTGAACCCGGGACCTCAAACCCGGGTTTCCAAGGTTCAGATCATTTACGAAGGCGAGCTGGATGCGCGCTTGTCCAATGGCGAAAAGCGCGCTGAGGGTTTGACCGAGTCCTTGCTGACCGGTTTTGGCTTGCAGGAAGGGCAAGTGTTCACGCAAGCCGAGTGGTCTGCCGCCAAGAACGCCACCTTGGCGCGCTTGCGTGCGGAGGGGTATCCGGTGGCAACGTGGTCGGGTACTTCGGTCACGGTCGACGCCGAGGCGCGCACCGCCAGCCTCTTCCTGGTGGCCGACAGTGGTCCGGCCTTTTTCTATGGTGACATCCGTGTCGAGGGCTTGAAGCGCCAGCCCGCATCGGCCATCACGAATTTGGCCCCGTTCAACCGTGGGGCGCCTTACCAGGAAGCCCAGTTGGTCGACCTGCAAGACCGCATCCAGAAAATCAACCTGTTTGACAACGTATTCGTCACCACTGAGGTGGACCCCACCAATGCAGCTGCGGTGCCCGTGGTGGTTCAGGTGCACGAAATGCCCTTGCAGCAGGCTTCGGTCGGTGTTGGTATTTCCAGTGACACCGGCCCGCGCATGACCTTGGAACACTTGCACCGGCAGCCTTTTGACGCCGACTGGCAGGCAAAGTCGAAGGTGCAGGTGGGGCGAGATGATTCGAATGTGCAGTTGGATTTGACCTCGCACCCCTGGCCTGGGCGCCGTCGCGGCCTGATCTCGGGCCAACTGTCGTTCCAGATTGATGACGACAATGCGCTGACCACCAGCCAGCGCTTGCGAGTGGGCCGTTTGCGGGAAGGCGATCGCATGGAACGCACCGACTACGTCGAGTTCCAGCGGGCCAAGGTAACTTCGGAAGAGGGGGTGACCGTGTCGCAGGCTTCGTCGCTGGCGGGCACAGCACAGTGGATTTTCCGCAATGTCGACAGCCAGATCTTGCCCACGCGGGGCACCACCACCACTGTGTCGGCCACAGCGGGCCACACCTTTTCTACGCTGGAGTCTTCGGGCTACTTTGGCCGCGGCTATGCGCGCTTGACCGGCTACCTGCCATTGCCCTGGAACTGGTATTTGTCCGCCCGTGGGGAGTGGGGGCAAGTCATTGCGCGCGATTCGGTCAGCGTGCCCGATACCTTGCTGTTCCGTGCCGGGGGTGACGAGTCGGTTCGCGGCTACGCCTATCGCTCGCTGGGTGTGCCCAGCAATGGCATTGTGGTGGGCGGGCGTTCTTTGTTGACCAGCAGTGTGGAGTTGGCTCACCCCTTGCTGAAGTCGATGCCCAGCCTGTGGGGGGCGGTGTTTGTGGATGCCGGTGATGCGGCAGCCAATCCGTCTGACCTGCACATCAAGTTGGGCTACGGTGCCGGCTTGCGCTGGCGCAGCCCTGTGGGGCCCTTGAAGTTGGATGTGGCCTATGGCCGTGATGTGCAGCAGTTGCGTGTGCACTTCAGCGTGGGGATCAGCCTGTGAGCGAGGCTCAGACCCACCCTCCCATTCATTTCTGGGTGCGTGCCCTGAAATGGCTGGTGCGCGGCACCCTTGGGGTGTTGGTGGTGGTGATGCTGGTGGTGCCCACTTTGATCTGGGGGCTGCTGCACAGCGATACCGTCACGCAGGCCGTGCTGCCGCATTTGCCTGGCGTGAGGGTGGTAGACGGCAAGGGGGCCTTGTTGGGCGACTTCAGCGCCCGGCGTGTTGAAATCGATCTGCCTCGGGGCTCGCTGCTGAGCCTAGACGACGCAGCCTGGAAGGATTTGACTCTCTACCCCGACCCGGCTGCCGCTTGGCGGTTTGGCGTGCACGCACAGGGGCTGTCTGCGCGCTTGGTGCAACTGAAATGGGTGGCGAATCCGAAGCCTGAGCCCACCACGGATCCCTATGACTTGCGCTTGCCGCTGTCCGTCGTGGTTGAACGGGTTCAGGCTGCCCGGGGCGAAAGCAGTCTATGGGGGCCGCATGCCTTGACCAACCTGGATGGCCGTCTTGAGATGAAGCAGACGCACCATCGTGCAGACATCCGTACCGTGGCTTATGGGCCCTGGCAACTCCAGGGCCACGGCCATGTGAAAACCTTGGGGCGACTGCAAGGCGAATTGCAGCTCAAAGCGCAAGGGGTGTATGCCAACGAATCGGCGCAATGGCCTGTGAAAGCCGATGTACAGGCCGTGGGCCCTTTGACAGACTTGATCGTGAAAACCCAGGTCAGCGTGGGCGAAAGCAAGCAAGCCCAGTCGCTGCAGGGCACCGCACGGTTGCGGCTGTGGGCTCCGTGGGTGCTGCCGAGCTTGCACGTGAAAGCACAGCAGTTTGATCTGGCGGCCTTGCTGGACACGCTGCCGCACTCTGCGCTGACAGGTGCGGTCGATTGGGATACCCAGGGCAAAGCCTTGCAGGCCCGGGCGGATCTGCGCAATGGCATGCCTGGCGAGTGGACCGCTGCGCGATTGCCTATTCGGCAGTTGACGGCCAAGGCCACCTTGCCCGATGCCTTGCATGCCCCGTCCTTGCAGGGCCTGGTGGAGGCTGGGCAATTGCAGTTGCAGGCTACGACCCTGGGTGCGCAAGATGGTCAGCTCTCGATCAATGGCAGTTGGGACCTTCGTTTGTCTCGCTTGCCTAATCGTGTGAAGGTTGGCTTGCAATCGGTGAACTTGCGAGCCATGCATGCCCAGGCTCCGGCCTTGGTGTTGTCGGGGCAAGTGGCCACTGAGCCGGATCACCGGCCAGATCGCCAACCGCAGGGCGCGCAAGATTGGTTGCAGGTGCTTTGGTCGGTGAGTGCCGATCTGTCCGGACGGTACACCCCACCCGCCATGGCCAGTGGGCGGCCGGCTGCAGACAAGGCGGTGGTCGCTACTTTGCGAGGGCAGTGGCAGCAAGGCCAGGTTCAAATCGAAGACCTGAC
>ERZ724505.1448-NODE-1448-length-12975-cov-7.874303_pt1 | contig 12975 bp, 15 predicted proteins | sample MGYA00376038_ERZ724505 | MGnify/ENA primary metagenome ERZ724505 (study PRJEB28724, sample SAMN07190884) | wastewater metagenome | isolation source: effluent of sewage treatment plant in Hong Hong | place: Hong Kong | collected 2016-03-17 ... | reverse complement strand
GTTTTCCCCTCACCCCTCTTAAATACAACAGGTATGTGCGTGTCCCCATTTGCAAGCGCTTGGGCTAATCTATGATTCCCATTCTCAACAACATAAGAACCGCCTTTTGAATAGACTTCTAGTGGTTGTGTGACTTTTCTGCCAGGGGTAAAGTCTTTCACCTTGAGTCCAGTGTCTGTATGTGGCAGTCCTCTTTCTGTAATTGCCCTAATTTGAGTTTTATTTACTTTCGATATTGGCAACTGCCCTATGCTAGTTACCTCACCAGACTTCATTAGATTAAAACTATTCACAAACTCCTCTGCACTCTTATACTTCCTGGCTTCTTGGAGGAGAGGGTCGTCGATAGCTTGTATGTTCATCCCAGGACGAGGCAAAGCATCTACAACTTCACGCCCCAAATCAGAAAGCGTTGGTTTCCGCCTTCCTCTTTCTACTATCTGCTCAGGGAGCATTCGTTCCGTCTTAACTGAAAATCTTGGAGCAAGAGTAACTGGGTCGATACCGTCATTTCTCACTCTTCCGGTAAAACGAGAGTCTTTCGGCAGCTCTGGAAATACACCTGGCTTCCCATCTTGTTCAGATACCGGAACTCTCATCGAAGGAATGTAGTGGGACGGTATTCTCTCTTTCCGAATGGCTCCAGGCTGTCGGTTTGAAAAAGAATTGCGTGCTGCTCCTGGTATCTGAGGCAAGACCTCATTTACCTTTGAAACAAACTGCCCGCTTGGACTATCAGCGACTTCTTTCGCAAACGTCTTACTCGCATCAATGCTTGGTTTCGTTCCAGCACCAAACACCATACTCATGGCCGTTCCCATCCCTGGCTTGTAGGTTGATGAGTCATTGATCCTTCCGCCTTCTGCAACCTTATTGGATAAGTCATAAGCATAACCAGCCGGTGCAGCTCGCAGCGCTCGTTTTCCGTATTCTCCTAGTCTTTGTACCCGAGTAGCCGCTTCCGGTATAGCCTTGGCACGGGCCGCTCCGGAAAGAAACTTTGGTGTTGCTACCTCGAGGCCAGCCCTTGCCGTCTTACCAATCATTTGCAGTGGAGACACATTGGAAACGGTCGGGAGAATATCAAGATTTCCAGCTTTGTATTGATCGCGGACGTTCTTATCAATTCCATAAGCCAGACCTTCTCCAATAGCACCACCAGCCGTCTGAGCAAAGTCTTTTACTCCAGAGAAAAGATTGCCAGCAATTTCCTCCGGCATACGGAAAGCAGTCGCTCGTCCTACATTAAGAGCCGCCTCCGGATTGGCGTCGTAGTAGGCAGCAGCCGGTCCCTTTGCTACTACCTGGTTGAATGCGCTTCCGAGTCCCTTCACCGTATTCTTGGCAATACCAAGCGTAGACGCATCGTTATTATACGCGTCTACAATCTGGTTCTTTTTTTTCTTCGCGAAGTCGAGAAGTGCCATATTTATTGAGCCTGTTCTTCGTAGATAAGCGGGTTATCAAAGATTGACTTTCCTTGCTTCTTCTTGAGAGTCGTCGGTCGGTAGTAGTCAGTAGCATCATACTCACCTTCTTCCAGTCCGCTCATATCGAGTTCTGGAGAAAACTCTGGAGTCTGTAATTCAGATGGAGCCTGGATATCAAGGTTAGAATCAGCCAGAGAAGACGCCTCGTCAGCCATCCCGTAATAGGTGCTATACAGGTTATCCCTATATGAACGGGCACTTGATTCAATGCTGGCGAGTCCTTGGAGGAGGTTATTGAGATTGTTAGCGTTCTCATTTTCGAGGTCTTCCTTCTTCCAATCTGGAACTTTGCTCTTCAGTCGATCAAGAGCCTTCTTCTGGATATTGTAGTTCTCAATGAGAGTCCGCTTGTTTCGGTCTTCCCATTCATAAGCCTTTTTGCGCTCTGACTGGTATTCAGGTTCAATCTGCTCCTGCTCTTGATTCTGTGCGCTCATCTCATCACCGTATTCAGTAAGGACATTCGAGCGGCTGACAGCATTTTCACGAGCCAAAGCACGGGCCGCAGCTAATCCGGCGCTTCCACTTCCTGCCGCTCCAAGAGCCAAATTAGTATTCAATACTTTGTTTCTAAGCTGCCCACCGAGATTTCTCAAATCCTTCGTCTGGTATCGGTCTATAAGCTGCTTGTTACCAGAGATTGCGTTTTCTTTTGCAAGTTTCCTCTCTTCTGCTGCCTTCAAGTAGGCATCACGAGCCTTGGTCAGCATACCCATATCTCCAGAGAGAGATTTGAGCGCACTCGAAGCACCCTTAGTAGACACGTCGTTCCATCCCTTACCGATCATGTTCGAGAGAGATTGGCTTTTCCGAGCGTCTGAGGCTCCAGTTTTAATGTCTGGGATGACAGGTCCAGGATATTCAGGACCAACTGGGCTAGTATATTGATAGGTGTCTTCTTGTCGGAGTTTGTCGATGGAGCTAGGCTCAGCAGCCTTGGCTACATTTATAAAACCACCAGGAGTCATAGCACCCTGAACGGCTCTCTTGCCGACATTCACGGCTGCCTTTAGAAATTGTCCGTTTGCTATCGGAACAACAACTTTTTGCGCTGTCTGCCCGAGTCCTGATTGTCCGAATAACCTTGTGGAGAGACTTTCTCCTGATCTTCCTAGAATTGGCATATTATTTGACTAAATTAGTTTGTTATGGTATATAATATAGTTATGATGAAAAAACTTTTGATTATTACTTTTTTCTCTTGGTCGCTCATTGCCGTGGCTATTTCTGCATACGCCTTAGGGTTTTTTGGATGGATAGATAGCGGTTCAATGAAGCCAACTTACCAGATAGGTTCTTTTATCTTTATCAACCCATCAGAAAGAGACTTGAAAATCGGTGATGTTATCGGGTATAAATGCTACAATTATTCAAAATGCCCGAAAACCTACACCTGGCTTATCGTTCATCGTCTCGTAAAGGCAGAGAATGGATGTTATCAGTTCAATGGAGATAATCCGATCTACAACTGGGATGACCAGAGAATAAATCCTTGCCTCATGCGTGACGACTTTATTCTCTATGGGGTGGTCCACCGCCTTCCGATTTTTGATAAATAACTACTTCCTCTTCCGAACAACCTTCTTCGCTTCTTTAGGCTCTTCCACTGGAAAGAGTCTTTCTTTTTCTTCTTCCGTCAGGTAATCGCGTCGAGCCATGAGAAAAGCTCGCTCCTCTTCAGCGAGGATGGACTTTTCTTTAAGCTCTTCGATTCTTTCACGAACCGGCTTCGGGAGGTCTTGTATATTCTCCATAAGATTTTTTACTTGCTTATGGCTAGGCGAGCCAATCGCCCAGCACATAAAGAAGCAAATTGTGAAACGACTAGCTGACCGAGAAGGTAGCGTAGAGAACACCACCGCAATGTCGGCGAGAATCTGCCACCTTGAAACCATACCCGAACAACCCCTTGATGAGATTGCCGAAATTGGTCTGGTTATCCTTGGCAGGGATCAGGTTGACTGGATCAACAAACCCCATGCCGTAGGTGAGCCAGCTCTTCTGTCCGAAGATGCAGAAGTAGCCGTTCGTCGAATCTCCCTGGAACCAGGTCGTCTTGGCGAGGATGATATCCAAACCATACGCGCGACCAACCTTACCCTCGACAACGGTGTCCTTGTAGGTCATTTCGATATCGCGGTTGAACTGGGACGCCTGAACAAGCGTAGCCTTAGCTGCGGCCGGGAGCAGAACGAAGCGGCCATCTTCTGGGACAGTCGTCTCATCGTGGTCTCCGTAGGAAGCCTCATCGAGCATCTGGGACATAGTCGCCAGGTGTCCGGCAATAGTCGAAGAGGTAACAGCGAGCTTGGTGTTAGCCTGAACTTCGTACGCAGCACCGGCACCGATAGTACCACCATCGTAGTAGCTCGTCTCATCATCAGAGTCGTTCTCAATGACGATAGAAGTACCAGAGGAGTAGGTCTTCACGCGATACCACTTCGTGTGACCAGCAGCCTTGAACGGCTTTCCAACCATCGAAGCGGTAAAGGTCGTACCTGTACCAGTAACAGCGCCAGTACCGGTCGTAACAGCAACCGTACCAGTCGTGTACGAAGTACCGAGCCAGTTACCAGCACCCGCATCCGCATACATAGCGAGAACGGCTTTCTGGAGGATAACACGGAGCTTCTGTGCAGCCGATTCAATGACCGCGGAATCCGGGTCAGTAACGGAGCTCTTGAAAGCTGAGAGGGACATAACCTTGTCCGAAAGGGCCTTGAAGGTATCGATCGTGAGGGTCGACACGACTTCTTTTACGGCGGTAAACGACAGGTCGCTACCGGAGTAGGATCCCCATCCATTCGAGAAGAGCGAGGTGATCGTGAACTTCTGGTTCATCGACTTAATGCTCTTGGTAGACTTTGGGTCATCGTTACCTGGGGTCTCATAATCACGATTCGCCACGTCCTTGAGAAACGTCTTGCGAAAGACATTTTTCAGGAGGGACTTCGAGAATTGCTGAGCGGTAACCGATGTACCAAAATCTGATGCTGGCTGTGCCATAAGATTTTAGAGTTTATCCGAGAGCGTCTTGGAGAAACTTCTCCTCTTCGGTCTCGGGTTCTTTGTTAATTACTTCCGATACCGGTGGAGCAATGACAGCCCCTGACATTGACTGCTGGGCCGCTATCTCTTTGGCCTTCCTATGTTCTTCCGTAGCCGTTTTAATGGCATCGGTAACGATAGCGTAGGCTTCAGATACGAGCATCCCTGTCTGAATCATTGGGATAAGAGCTTTTTCGAGTTTCTGGTTATAACTGGCTGTACGGCTGTCTAGCTCTGGGTGAGCTTTAAGCGTACTCTCCAAGTCTGACTGAAACATTCGTTCTCGCTCTGCCTGCTGCTCTTCTTGGTATCGACGATCTACCTCGGCTTCTATAATAGCCTCTTCGTCCTCTTGCGAGAGCGGCTCTGGCTTCTGTCCTCGGATAGACCGGTTTTCGTCGAGAAGGTTCCTGAGTGCCGTTTTCTTCTCTTCCAGGTTCATTGATGCAAGCTCCGCTTCAATGCTCTCGGATGATGGGATACTAGACCCTTTCAAAACCAAGTTCTCGGCGTACTTCTCTGCCAGTCTTCGGTCGAGACGTGAGACTTTCGCCTCTGGTTCGACTCTGACTTCTGGCGCTTGAGGAGCATCAAGAGTTTCCTCTTTCTTCTCTTCTACTACCGCTGGCTCGGCAGGAGCCACTCCCTTCTTCTCCTCTGGAGCTACCGTCGGAGATTCCGGTTCAGGAGTAGCCGATGGCTCTTCCTCGGTTACATCTTTAGTTTTGACCTCTGGGATCGGACCCATTGAGTCTTCAACAAAAGAGTCTTCCGTTTCGACCGGCGTTTCAACCGATTCTGGCGCTTCTTTCGCAGGCGCTTCTGCGGGTGTGGCGACGACTTCCACTACGTCTGTGCTCTCTGGCATAATATTCGATACCTTGACGAAGGTACGCTACGAATTACGGGTAGAGTTCCCGATTCGATGGCCGATTACTCGGACACCGTGTCGGACACTATACTTTTTTTGGTAGCTTTAGCACTTTCCACATCTGATACAACGCTGCGTAGTACTTCAATAGCCAATTCTCTGGACATAGTGACTGCTCCAATGAAAGAGAGGTCTTCTGATTTTGTTCCTGGTTCCAAAAGAGCATTGATTTTCTTGTCCACTCTGAGTTTCAAGACTGCCCACCCTGGTTGATAAGACATGGCAGCCAGCATTTCATCCTCCTTGTCCTGGTTTTCTACCCGGACTTCCGAGATTCTTGTTTTCAGTTGTTCAATTTCTTCAGCGAGCATATGGGTTCATTACTAGTCCTGGTTGTTGAATATCTGTAGGTAGTTGCATCATTTCCGGAGTCATTTCCTGTATCATCGGATCGGCGGTCGCGCCTTCCGCCCCTACCCCAGCCATGCTTTCCGGGTCTTCTGCCTGTACGAGTATTCGGTCAGCGTCTTGGATGCCCTGATCGAGTAAGATGCGCTTGAATGCCTCTCCGAAATCCACTCGTTCCCCTCTTAATTGCAGGTCGGCTTGGATTTGCGGGTTTTTCGAGTACAAGGTAAGCATATCAATCAGTTTTGCGCCCGTATCGTCCTTTTTCATCATGGTCGATCCTTCATCCATGACATACCGATACTGTCCTTCGAGGTACTTCGGGTCGATATTGACGACTCCATACTCGAATGCTTCACCGAAAATGGAATAATCGCTGTCCGGGTACTGTTCCTTTATTTTTGCGATGGCTTTGTCGAGAAGCTGGAAGGCAATAGCGTTCACGCCCTTCTTGGCGATAAGGTCGGCCATTTTCGTGAAGGCATCCTCAATAAACTCTTTCATCATGTAGGAGTCCCATGCGTCTCTTGCTCCTTGGCGATCACCTTGCATTTTGAGAGCTTGTGGGGTCTTTCCCATACCAGGATCGACTGTCTTCGATACAGAGGTATCGGTGGTTGCACCGAGCGACATGAGGTTTCCCTTCAAAATCTGGTATACACCCTGATAGGTGTTCATTCCCTGAGGATTGAGGTTCGCTACATCGATACGTCCGTCTCCCTTCACATACCAATCCTTCGTCTTCATGGATGCCAGATACACCTTTTCAGGATCGTATATCTTCGGAGGGTTGATGGTGGCTTCTACCGAGTCGAGATACAGTCTCGTAACCGTATCAATAGACTTCTGGGTCAATTCACCGCGTTCAAAGTCAGAATACGCCCAGAATGAGTCGAGCTTCGGGTACTGGTTCTTTACGGAGATAGATATGCCGCAGAAGTAGTCTTTTTGCTGGCAGATATATTCCGAAAACTGAGTATCCACAATGTCCCAATCACCGTTCGAGTGAAAGCAATGCTTGATAGTGATGCCTGATTTTGTCTTACCACGCTCGTCAGGGCTTCTTTCGGTATCATCTGGTCCCTCACCGTCATCTTTCTTGTGTCGTTCTATAATCTTATCAATCGCTTCCGTATTCCACCCCGGCTGACCTTTTCTTCCTTCAAGCCATACAGTCGATACTTCTGTATCAAGGAAGGTAATCTCCATTTCAGCGAGCGATAGCTTCCCGGCTTGCGGACGAAACCGGCGAGGATGAACCATGCGGAGATCAGGACCGACATACTTTGGAGTAACCACCCAATCGATAAAGGCCGGGACTGTGCCAAATACTCCTGAATACATATCAATCGTCCGGAGCTTGGAAAGCATCGTTCCCCCCTGGATAGCTCGTGGGAGGACGTAATACTCAAAAATGACGTTCATCGCCATGTTAGCGCCTGGGTTTCCGTTATAATTGTAAAACTTCCCCTGTGGAAGCTGGGCCATCACTCGGCAGGCTCGGTCAATGTTCAGAGTCGTCAACTCACCAGTAGAGAGAATGGATTTTGTCTTCTCTTCCGGGTGTTTGTAGCGGCCATAAAACAAATCCTCGCGTTCATCCCAAGGAAAAGAGTTCTTTCCTGTTCGGACTTCCTGCTGAGAAGCGTCGGCTTTGTCGTGGTATTGCTTGAGCTCATCTAATGTCATAGTTTTTTGACTTTCGGCGGACGGGGAATTCTTATTATGAAGAGAAAAGATAGCACCCTCCATAATCGACTTCTCCATAGTGCCGTTCGATATGGTAAATCCATTCGCCGGAAAACAAAAAAATGCGCCGACCCCTTCTTATGGGGTAAGCGCCATCATGCGTACTGCTAGGCGGTTTTTTCAATAGTATCTACATTTTATCACAAGCACAAAAAACGCGCAAGTGCTACGCCTCATCTCTAATTATTATCTCTGGGTCAAGCATCCAAAACCTGCCTTTGAAGCATATCTTTATGATCATTTTCTTGTGATTCCCGCCCCAATCATTCCTATCGAGAATGTCATTTATTTTTTGGAGTATTTCGTCTTTCTTTTTTTCTTCATCGTACATACGCCGGGTTGCTTTGACTTTGTAGGTTAGCGAGGATTGAACGTTCTATCTCGGCGTTATGCTGTCCGGTTATAACTCCATTAAAACCATATCTGATTGCGTCCATAGGGTTGCTCCATTCGTGTACCGAGTCGTCCGGATCGTTGAGTATTCTCCCTGAGTTATCCTCCATGAATAGAAAGTTGAGGTATGCCTTCCATGTCCTCGTGCTTCTCGCTGTGACCGATATTTTCAATCCCTGAACGAATTGTATCCCCTGATACACGCTTCCCGGACCTTTCTTTGCCCCTATAATGTTCATTCCGTACAGAGAAAGCTCATCAATACTCTTTGGGTCAGCGCTATCAGCAATCACCAGCGTCTTCGGTTCAGTCAATACCTGTACTTTGTCAAAAATCATTTTGTTTGATAGGCCGGTGGAATAGATGGTCTCATCGATGATATACCCGCCGTCGTATTCGTAAATGTCCTCTAGAACGGTCGGGTCGTTGGTATATCCGAAGTCCATACCTCGCCTCCAAAGCCTCGCCTCAAAAGGAATATCGTCAATGATCCGCCATCCTTTGTAAATCTTCCGCTCCAGCGTGTTCGGTTCGCCAAGCCACTTATGCCTGAAAAGAGACGGTCGGTTTTTCTTATCGTCTTCTATTTCGGCCCGTATGACATCTGGTAACCATCCGTACTTCTCTGCTATATCGTAATTGGCATTGATAATAAGCGTATTCGGTCGCCCCTCAAGTACCAGTCTCACATGCACAGGATCATCTTCCATCAGTCGGTTGTAAGTGTAGATGATCTTACTCCCAGGCTTTCGGACGGTCGGGGTCAGTACGTCGAGCGAAGACTTGGAAATGGTTTGTGCTTCCTCTACCCAGGCTATATCTATTCCCTCGATAGACTTGATGCTCTGTTCATTATGGTGGAGTCCCTTAAAGAGGAAATCAGATCCATTTATTTCGTTGATGATGCTCTTGTCGGTTACCTTGAACTCGTGCAGTCCGTATTGTTTGATAAGATCTGAGAGGAGCTGATGGGATGATTCTGATATGGAGTTTTGAAACTCTCTGAAACAGGCTACCCTCGTCTTTTCCATTCGAGCCTTAATAAGAAGAAAACGAGCCACAGTATGACTCTTGAGAGAGTAGCGGCCTCCGTATATGCCGGCTTCACGCCAGTCATTATCAAAGAGCCTTTTGTACTCGATTGGTATTTCAATTTGATCCATCGACGAATTTTACGAGTATTGGCTTTGGTTTTCCATCTTCATCTTCACCACCACCGACATCTTGGCGAGGATTACCTTCTGCCATTTTCCAGATGACTTCTTTCGGAAGACCGTCCATAAATTTGAGCTTTTCTTCGTCTGTCATTTCTTTAAGGTACTTCTGAGCGTATGTCTTCAAAGAAAAAGTACCCTTTGGCCGTCCTTTAGGATTTCCACTTACACCTGGTTGGAAAAGGTGAGAACTTTGTTTTTTCCCTGATTTAACAGTTTTTTCTTCTTCCGACATACTATTTCTCATCTAAAACATATTTTTTACAACCTACCCACATCGCGTGTAGTTTTCCAACCTGTCCTTGTTTGCAAATTTCTTCGTATTGTTCCAATTGCAATTCCTTATATCGAGTCATTATTTGCATATACTCTGATTTGGCTTTTATTTTAGCAGTACCTCCTGTTGCCAATTTAGGTTAATTATGACTCTCAGTATTTTTCGCATATTTCTTTTTCAAATCATGCCACAAAGCGAGTAAAAATCCTTTAATAAAGTGATACTTACCGTAACCTCTGGCGGTTTCCTGTCTTCCAGGAGAAGAGATGATATAGTCTTTCCCTACCACATACTTTACTACCGCGTTTGATAGGTCAACAAATTGATCGACTGGACATGTAAATACTGGAAGACCGTCCTGCATTATCTCGTATTGTCCCCTGAATGTATCCTTCTTTATTTTGAACATAATCTGAGTCTTTTTTATTAAATGCTTGACAAGAGTTTAATACAGGAGTATACTAGAGATACAAGGTTGACGAAGGGCACAAATCAACAATCCCCTCATCTGATTCCTTGCCGGTACCTGATTATGCTGCTGAGGTATTCGCACAGCGATACTGCGGTAAGACTAATCACAGTATACCACAGAATAGATAGTGATACAAGTTTAATAGCTCATCCATTGGAGGGCGGGATCTGGAAATGAGTATGCGATAAAGCAGAAAAGAGTACGTTCGCTTCCCCCAACGGGTGAGTTATACGGGTGGTGCTTCGGTCGACACCTTTCGGCCACAAAATAAAAATATGTTCAAGTTTATCTATCGGTACAGCGGTTTGCAGTACGTAGTAGAGGCAGTGCAGTCAGCGATCGAGTCATTCATCCTACGGTATCGTCTGCGGGTACGGATGGTTCCTACTTCATTCAAAGTGTTTATTTGGTCTCTAGGAGTAGTATCAGGTGCGAGTGGTGTCTTTGTATCACTTTCCTACGAAAGCGTCATAGAATCGAATACAGTGGTGTTTGAGAACGTTTCTATCGTAGAGGTAGCCGAGGCAAAGACTGAAGTGAAGGAAAAAACCATCGAAGAGAAGATAGCAGAGACATTCCCGGAGAATCCGGCGGTGATGATAGCCATAGCCAAAGCTGAGAGCGGTATGAATCCTCTGTCGGCCCATATCAACACCAACGGAACACGTGATATCGGACTGATGCAGGTGAATTCGGTACATGGACACGACGACTTGGAGATGTTCGACGTCGATAAGAATCTCAAAGCGGCCCGTGCGGTGTACGATAAGCAGGGTATAACGGCGTGGTCTACCTTCAATAACGGTTCTTACCTCAAGCATCTTAAATAAAAACAACTATGCTGTGCGATAAAGCAGAATTAACCCTGGAGGAGCGCGAATTCATCCGTCTCTTCCAGGAGCAGCTCAAGGCAGTCTTAATAAACGCCAAGGAGCAACTCTCAGACGATGAGATAGCCCTGGTACTCAAGGAAGCTCTCGGCGATCGGCTGAGAGGCGTCATCCATAACGTCTAATCCTATGCGCAAGCACTACCAAATCATTCTAGAACTCGCAAAAAAGCCTTTTATCCCGGCGTTTGCAGTGAAGCAGTACCGGAAGTTCCCCTGTGATTATCGCAAGCGTATCTCAGAGCTCCGGAAGATGGGACTCATAGAGAAGCTGGATAATGCGGTTATTGATGGTCATGTATACGGCACGTTCAAGACGACGAAGAAAGGTTTGACGGAGTTGAAGAGTTCTGCTATTATTTAGTTGCTATTTATAGCGGGAGCTTCCAAGTAAGGTTTTTATACTAGGTAAATCCTCTTGGAAACCTTCTCACCAGTAATGGTGTGGGGGCTCCCAAGGGGATTTTCTTTTAATAAAAACAGATATGGACGGGCAGAAGTGGTTTAAGTTCTACGGTCAAGACTGGCTCACGGATTTAAAAATAATGAGACTACCTATTGAAGACCGTCTTTGCTACATAACGCTACTATGCCTTGCATCTTCATCTTCTGAGCAGGGGGTTATCCATGATTGTAATGAGGATGCTGTCATCCAACTGACCCATCTCAGAGATAACCCGATCGACGACGACAACGAATACACTCGTGCTCGTGGGTGTATTGATAGATTTGAAGAAATGGGGATGGTAACAAAAATAGTAACGGAGCGTAACGGACGTAACGTAACGGACGTAACAATCAATGCTTTTTATACTAGGCAAAACACACTCATGACTAATGCAGAGAGACAGGCAAAATACAGAGAAAAGATGAAGGAAAAAGAGCTAAAACAAGCGAAAAGTAACGAAATAGTAACGCAGCGCGTAACAAAAGTAACGCTAGATAAGAGTAGAGTAGAGAAGAAAAGAGTAGATAATATAACTAGCGAGCCTAAAGACTCGCAGGACATAGTAAAATTTATAGACCTTTGGAAAGACATTAACCCAGCTTATAGGAAGTTCTTTGCAAACAAGACAGAGCGTTCCGCGTCCGTCGACCTTATAAAAATCAGTCCGCTATCAGATTGGGAGATTTTCTTGCCGCTGCTGCAAAAAATGAATGCTGACCAATTCGCAAAAGGAAAATCAACAAAGCCAACAGAGCTTTTGAGGAATATAGGATATTTTAAGGCATGGATAGACCAAAAAAGAACTCCGGACTATAAAAGAAAAGTAGCCGTCATCCCTAATGATTGAATCTATGATACACCAATTGAAAACATACGGAGGAGACACGGTGCTTCTTTCAGAAAAGCAGTATCAATCGATCATTGAACAATACGACAATGGAGCTACGGAGTTTGTCGTCGGGTCGCATCGCATACCAAGAGGCTCAATATCTTTTCTAGGATTTACTGATGGAGCCGCCGAGTCAATGCGAGTAGAGGAACAGAACTATATCAGGACTCTTTCTTCCGTAGAATCGAAAGCACTACAAGAGGCTCGGTACAAAGAGGCTTGCCGATTAGGAGCTCGGAGAGAAATATCGATGATAGATTCAGCAAAGGAAAGAGTATGGAAAAGCATAGGGAATCCAGATGTTATAGCGGTAATCGGAAAAGAAGATGGAATATCTCTCCCTATGTCATCCGAAGAATCAGAGAACGGAGACGCTGAGTATTATCTGGATGGATCAGGAAATAAAATGTTTAGCTAAATAACTAACCAAAATCCTTCTTTCAATTTCGTATATGGGTGGCGTACAAACCTAAAAGGGCCGGAGATTCGTAAGGTGTATTGCCGGACGCTCAAACCTTGCCCCGTATACGAAACTGAGAGAGGGAAATAAATAACCAAAGAGAGTTCTTGTAGATTACCTGGGAGTGCCCATAATGTTAGAGGAAGCGGCTAAATGTGGGTTCTAGATACCACATGCCAGTAATAGGAGGCCTCAGAAACTCTCCTTCCCAAATAGTCTATAAGAGCCCTCAACCATAAGGAATATGAACACAAAACTAATCCATGGCGACTGCCTCGAAGAAATGAAGAAGATACCAGACGGGAGTATTGATCTTGTTTTGACCGACCCTCCTTATGGCACTACCGCCTGCAAATGGGATACCTGT
>ERZ724505.1443-NODE-1443-length-13006-cov-3.805729_pt1 | contig 13006 bp, 30 predicted proteins | sample MGYA00376038_ERZ724505 | MGnify/ENA primary metagenome ERZ724505 (study PRJEB28724, sample SAMN07190884) | wastewater metagenome | isolation source: effluent of sewage treatment plant in Hong Hong | place: Hong Kong | collected 2016-03-17 ... | reverse complement strand
CCTGCGCTCTGCCGCCCATTCCATGAGTGTGAATTTCCAGTCTCGATGGATTGTGCACCGTGCCTGGTGCAGGAAAATCTTAGCCATGCGAATGTGGTGCTCGCGGGTGTTTGTTGTCCAGGTCATGCCTCGCTCCTCGCGATGTAATCTTTCATGACTGCGCCCCTTGATGCATCGCCCACCCAGCAATCACGCACCCAAACCAGTTTGCCGCTCGGGTGATTTCGCCAATGCCCGCGCCGCTGGTGTTTGCGTGGGCTGGCGTGTGTTCCGCCCATCCATTCGGTTTTTTGTTTTGGCGGTTCAATCGTTACGGTTTTCCACGTGTAATGGAGCGGCGGCTTTCCTTTTTTTGCACGCGTGCGGTTTATGTGGCTGCTTTTGACGGTTGGCGCATACCCAGTTGGATTAACACCGCTCAAAAACTCGCAGATAATGCCCATTATTGGCGCGGCTGTTTCTGTTTTTACATCCGACTCTCCGTCAACCTGCGCTATATGCACACCGCCAATATCAGGATCAACTACAGCGGCAAACATGGGTGTTTTTGTATAGTGCGTGTTTAGCAATGACCACGCAGCGACTAAAAATGTATTGTCGTCCGCATGGTCGCACAGCACTAAAAACCTATCGCCAAATTTGTCACGCCCACAAATTGCTACGCGTTCAAATGGCAGGTTTGGCTGCGTGCGTGTCCAGTCAATTGAGTAACGCGCAAGCGTGCCCATATCAAACCAAACATAATCGGCGGCTTCTTCGGTAAGGCTTACCAGCGATTTAACGAGCGGAGTCATTTTCTCCACCATGGAAAACGGTAATTCGGCTCAGAATTGATATCGCATCCCTGTGCATCGCGCCTTGAAAAATACCCTTATTTACTGCCTCTCGGATTAGTAACGCCATTTCCGGCGCGGCTGCGATTAGTTTAGCATTCGGTTCGCTGTAGTTGCCTTTTCTGTCCCGTATGTCGCTAGCAATTGCAATATCGTCTCCATCGACACGAACAAACCATTCTTGAACAATTCCTCTACCGCTAGCGCATTCGGCTTGCCACTTATCATTGATATTCATTTATCCCCCCCCCCGTTATCTCGTGCGATTTTTCCGCAAAAGCCACACCCATTTCAAAAGACCAGCCACACAATCTTAAACTCGATCACCCACACCCACGGGTTTTGAGCCCATGATCCGGCACCGTTGATTGATTCCCACAAACACGAAAAGGCATGCCGCGCCGTTGGATGTGATCCGGTGAGCGTTTTCTTCTCTGGCGGTATTAACGTCCCTCTTGGCCCAGGCACCCACAATGATGACTGGCCAACGCCCTCAGCCAGGGCATCCTGTTCGGTGATGTCTTTCAGGCGCTCAACACGCAAGCCGGTAATTTCCAGCGTTATGCGTGAGGCCCAGCGTGGCATGTGGATGGATGGCGTCCATCGCCCACCTTGCAGATCGCATTCTCCATCTGCGCGGTAGTAGCAATCTTCCCGGCACATGCGGGCGCCCTCATCGGCAAAGGTTTCTCGCACCCAAAGCCGGTCACCAGTATGCCCATGTTGGCACATAGCGCCGCGCTCAGTGCTCCATGCCGGTCGACCATCAGATGTCAACAAATCCGGCTGAGGTTTGGCTATTCGCCGCGTCTGCGTTTTGCGGCCATCGAGAATGGCGCGCACCATGTCAGAGTTGAAAAGAATAGGGCGCTCTTTCATTGGCCTGCCTCCAATATTGCTCGTATTTGACTTGATATTACTCTTGGAGATACAAACATAAGTCCCACTGTTTCCAAGTATTCACAAACGAGGATCAACATATGTCTAATCTCGTCGATTGCGGGCGGTGCTGTATATAGCGGAACAGTATTCGCTGCACACTTTGTCGTAGTGAGAATGCAGCTAATATTATCTCTCAAATATTCTTTGAGTATGTTTTCACTGGCCCAGAATGTTTTCACTACCTGCGCTGGCTCTTGCTTAGCTGCACGAAGGCAACCTTTATGCTCGCTATCTGTAACCAAATACCCGCAGCAATTACAACGCTGCGCCGGCTCGACTGCCGGAGCTGCTTCTGTCATTGCAATAAAAATATCTGCCGCGTCTTTAAATGAGAGCGGATCAGAGTATGTTGTGATTCCGTCGATTACATTTTGTGCCTCTAGCATAATGTCTGTGATGTTTCTTGTATCAATCGTCTTAATCATTCCCCATCTCCGTTAATCTTTATATTCCCAGTAGATTTCAAGCTTATCATTAGCCCATTCTTTGACAATTTCAAAACGCTGATCTTCTGTCATTTCTTCCCATTCACCATCGGCAAGATTTAAATCTTTTACGGTATCAATGGTTGATTTTCGGCAAGAATGGATATTTGCACCGCTGTTACAGTAAAAAATTACTTTAGCCATCACGCCCACCTATTCCCGTACTTAGTTATTACCTTCCCGCAGCAAGCGCAATTCGCGTGCGTTCCTTCGTATTCCCACTGATCGCGTGGGAAATGGTTAAACAATTTGCACATCAGCATTTTTACTTTGTCATAAAATGTATAGCCCATCACACACCCCCATGCACAAGACAGCCCAGCGCCCTGCGCTGATAGTCTTGCTGGGCTGCTTCTTTCAGACCGTCGATTGAATTGCTAGAGCACAGCACGTCATCGCCATAATGCAAATGGTAACAATCGCCAGCATCGGGGATAATGTAATCGTAATCAAATCCGCGTGATATCCATGTTTGATAATGATCCAAAAATACCCAGTCTAGCGGCTTCACTTGCTGGGCCAGTGCGATAACATCCCCTGCAAACTCGTACACATAGGACTTCAAATCGTCGCCGGTTTCGTTTGTCAGTTTAAATCCGCAGCTAACTGCTAGTTGCTTTATCTGTTCGTCGGTGATCATTTCGTTTGCTCCAGCCCTTTAACTTGTAAGTGTTTCTTACAGATTGCTGCCTCGTCTATTTTTGATACCGGGCCAGCCCACCTGCCACATAATCTACACTGCCAGTTAATCCTGTCGGATGCGTCACGCTTGATATCGCCACCACCGTGAAACCAATCGCACATTTTAACTGTCAAGTAATCCTTGATAGCTGCAATCATTTCGTTTGCTCCAGTGCCTTACATACAATAGCTTTAGTTTCAGGCTCTCCGTAGGCTTTCACCCAACCTTGGCAGCGACACAAAGCCTCCCGCAACTGCTCGATCTGCCAATCTCTGTAAGCCAGCTCAATAGCTATGGCAGCCTTGCCGTGCAGGCCTTCAGTGGTCATTGCCATCATGTGCTTCATGACGAGGTTGTCGTAGTCGTCAGTGTCGCGTTCTTCGTTGTAGAGTTTTTTCATTTAGTTTCCTCCAGTGCCTTGCGTGCTATGCGCTCTGCTTCGTGCGTCTCCTCATCCTTGTCGTCGCCGTAGACATCGTGGATAGCTGGGCAATGTAGCAACTCCTGCAAAGCCTCCCGCAACTGCTTAACCTGCATTAACGCTGCATCCAGATTGGTTTGCAGTATTTCGCAGTCCTTTTCCAGCTCGGCAATCTGCTGCAAGTGCGGCTGCTCGATACGCTGGGCGAATTGCTGTAGCTGCTCTGATCTAAACGTAATTAAAGCCGTCTCGTCGCCCACTACTTGACGAGAAAAGCAGCACTCTTTCGCAATCTCAATCAGTTCTGTTGTGTTCATTGCTCGCCCCTCAATATCGCTTCTTTCAGCGCCTCGACCGCCTGCGCGACTTCCTCTATCAAATAATCAGGAAACTCCGCTTTCTGCGCGTATGCCCATGATTCAAGTGCACTGATTACCATGAGTACGTCTAACAGTTTCTCTTTTGTCATTGCTCGCCCCTAGCTTTTTGCAGTGCTGATTTGATCCGCTCCGCTATCCCAATCGGCACGTCATACTCTGACCAGTATTCGCAGGATTCCTCAAGCTCGGATAGCACTGCATACAGGTCTGGCGCTGACGCAAACAAAAGCGCATCTTCCCGCTTTACACCAGTTTCAAACCGCGCAATAACTGGACGCAACCATATCGGTTTATCGTCTATTTTCGGCCCAACAATTGCGCCTGATTCGTGCAATTCCCACGGCCCCGGCGTTGCTTTCAATTTCGTTTCCATATCTCCCCCTTGTTTTCATGCTTTGGAAGTGGTGTCCGCACTGGCCAGACTATTTACCGCCTCGAACCCGAAACGGACGGACACCACTTCCAAAACATGCCCGCATGCGCTGCGGGCTGCTGTTGTTAGTCGATCTTGAGCGTTGGGTTGCGCACCACTGACGCCCCAGGTATTTCCTCTCCAGCTTTGCAGCGTTTCAGGATCGCTGTTTTATCTGGCTCAACGATGACCTTGGTTCGCTTGCAGTCATCAGGTATCAGGCTTTCATCATCAATGCGCACTGATTCACGGCCAGCCATCAGGCGGGCGCGGAAACTGCCGTCAGCGGCCTTGATTTCAGTTATGCCGCATGCTGACATGTTGCGTAGCAGGTACGCGCGCAAAGCGTCTGCGCGTGCCTCGATGGCTTTTCTGCGGGCTTTGCAGCGTTCTTCAGCCTGTTTGATGATTTCCGCTTCAGCGTCAAGGTTCAGCAAGTATGCTGTCACGTTGGTGGCCTTCAGCGAAAACTCGCCTTCGATACCTTCAAGCGTGTCAGAAACTAATTGCTCGTTGCCGTCTTCAATTTCAGCAAGCGCTAGAAACGCCTGCTGATACTGTGAACTGATTTCGTAAAGTGATGTCATGTTGTTTCTCCTCAGAACGGCAGATCAGAATCAAAATCATCATTTTGGCGCTGCATATGCATTGAAGCGCTGGCCGCATACGACGAGTACGGATCAGCGTCATGCTTAGCAGCGGTAACCTTGTTTTTTGTGTTAGCCAACACCTTCGGCAGCTGCTCTGGATTTACTTTCTGCTCCATGATCTCAGACGCGGTTAATTCAGTGTCATACTGAAAAGGCGCTGCAATTTCCATTGTGAAAAACTCTTTGCCGTCCTTTGATGTTTGATCATGGCGGTACAAAATGAACCCTATTTTCTTGCCTATTAGCTCAGGGTAAACGTGTCGATTAACCATAGCCATTTTCCCAATCTCAAAATCGTAGTCCTCGATTTCCTTTTCTACCGCGTTCAGGGCTTTAACTTTTACGCAGGCCATGATTGCTTGAAGCTGTTTCGCGCCGAATGTCGGCTTACCCTCTTTGCTTTGAGTGCACATAGAAAGGCGGGCGGTTTGGCCTGCGTCGGTTTCAAAGTTGATTTGAACAAACACAGCCTTAGACTTTACCTCGTAAACCTTTGCCAGCGTGATCGTGCCCTTGTATTTGCCAAGCTCGTCAATGCGGGCGCTGCCACCACTTCCTGCAATTGCGTCATTCTTGTTGAGAGATACGTTAAACATATTTGCTTTCCTTATGCTGCCGTTTGTTGGTTGAGTTCGTAATATTCGCAGATTGCTTTGTCTACATTTGCAAGATCGTTATCAATGGTTTCTGACTCAAACAATCCGATAGGGGTCTTTACTGTGTCGCTTCCGCTGTTTTTGGTTCTGAAGTAGTAACCTCCGTCGTTTTTCCCAGTTCTCAATACAATAGAAAACAAGCCTTCGAGCGTGATTTTTTCGTCTAACAGCTTGCCAATGGTTTTAGCCTTAATGGTGCCGTCATCCTTTGTGTCAGTGTGAGACAGGATATAAACTCGAACATCGTCCGGTAATTCGCTGGCTATCTTTGCAACTTGCCATGCGTGCAGTGCCATTTCGGTGAATTTGTCGTAGCCGCGTTCCGAAGTTCTGCGCATAAATTCGTTAGCGATCATGTATTGAAAGTCATCAATAATGATTACATTGCGGCGCGTTTTCTGCATTGCCGCAATTATTCTGTGACTGTCATCAGTAACCAAAACGTTGCCGTTATCGCTAATGGGTTTCCATTCTTTCGAGCGGAAAGGGAGTGGCTTCTTTACCGTTTGAATCAACAGTGTTTCTGCTGGTAACAGATTCCGCATTGACGTACTCTTGCCAGTTCCTGACTCGCCCAATATCATTGTTGCGATGCTCATTTTCCATGTTCTCCAATGTTTCGAAATACCGTTGCTCGATCTCTTCCTGTTGCCTGTAATCTGCTGACATATCTGTTGACCCGTTAGAGCTGAGCCTCCCGCTTAATCCTGCACGCATCGGCTAGAAACGCGATGCACTCCAGCAGTTTTGCCTGAGCTTCCGCCATCTGCACGAGCGCCTTGGCCGGTGCATCGTCGAAATGCTGGAGCAGTTTTACCGTCTCCAGATAAGCGCATTCTGCGTTGTAGACTGCACATGCAACCTCATCCTCATTTGCGGCGTGCACTAGCAATCTCCTTCTCTTCTTTATCGATCAACGCTTTCATGTTCTTTACCATCAGCACGTTGAGGGCCAGCACCGCCTGCCGCTCTTCAGCGCTGCCAGGCAGGTATTCCATGATTTCCAGCACGTGTGCCAGAAACTCGTGTGTGCCTCCCACGACATCGAGGCAGTCCAGCAGCGTGTCCGTGTCGCGCTCCTTGACCATCGCCACGTAGCGATCCTCTGGGGACGTAGCCTGACGCTCTTCCCATGGATATCTGCCGTCTGAGCGGCAGGGTATGGCGTTCATATCGTCCCACCCATGGCCCAGATGGATTTACGCAGGCTAGAGCGCTCGCGGCACAGTGAGGCAAAGAGGGGGCCGGCCTCTTTACAGCGCACGATCTCTTTTTCAACCAGAACCAGGCGCTTCTTCAGCTGCTCTACGCTGGCGTCACGCATTGCGTTGATTGCATCGATGCCACGCACGAACGGCGTTATGTCGGTGTTCATAGCGTGATGCCCCCGACAATCCAGCGGCCATTGACGCGCTTCAGTGTGCGACCAGTAGCCCAGGCAAGGGCGAAGGCTTCTTTGCGTGTGAATCCGATGATGGGCATCTTGGGGGCCTTTCTGTCGTCTTTCCATACCGCCTTGTAGCGGCGCGGAATGTCTGAAACCTTTGATGTTTTGTTCATCGCATAACTCGGCGTTCGTTGCTGATGAGCTAACTTTAGTTCTTGCCGCTGTACTCGTCAACACATATTTCTGAACTTTTTTGTTGACTGTCGATCATCCTGGCGCTAGCTTATTAAGCGTAACCACGGAGATCGATATGCAACAACAGAACGAAACCATACAACAGGCAATCCAGCGAGCCGTTGAGGCCTACGGGTCTAACGTCGCTGTAGCAAAGGCCGCAAGGGTGTGCAAGTCAAGCGTCACGGAATGGCTCAAGGGGCGCACAAAGCCGAGTGTTGAGGCGTTGACGCGCCTGGATGATCACGCCAAGCGGCACAAAAAAGGGCGGTTTAACCCGAGAGAGATCAGGCCGGAGCTTTTCGAATGAGTGATTCAGCTTATCAAGATTTCCTCACGAACAAGAGGTTTTCTGTGTGCGAGTCTGGGTTTGACGCGAATACTACCAGTCGCTGCTGGTCGGTAATGTTTGATTATCAGAAAGACATAATCAAGTGGGCGTGCCGCCGTGGTAAGTCTGCAATCTTCGCCGATACCGGGCTTGGGAAGTCTCTGATGCAATTGACATGGGCTGACCAGGTAGCAAAGCACACAGGGCGCAGAGTGTTGATTGTGGCCCCTCTTGCGGTTTCGTTTCAGTTCATCACTGAAGCGGAGAAGTTCGGCATCAAGGCGGGCAAGGCTGGATCTGATTGCATGATCCACGTAATCAACTACGAACAGCTACACAAGATCAACGCCAACGAGTATGCGGGGGTGGCGCTCGATGAGTCGTCAATCCTGAAAGGCATGGATGGCAAGCTGCGGAAGATGATCACCGAAACATTCAAGCGCACGGCATACAAGTTGAGTTGTACCGCTACACCGTCGCCTAACGACTTCGTTGAGCTTGGTACACAGGCTGAGTTCCTGGGGATCATGAGCCAGACCGAGATGCTGGCCATGTTTTTCATTCACGATGGTTCTGATACGTCGAAGTGGCGGCTAAAGGGTCACGGTCGGAAAAAGTTTTTTGAGTGGCTGTCCACTTGGGCGGTGTTTATCTCCAAGCCATCAGACCTGGGCTATGAGGATTCCAGCCACCATTTGCCTGAGCTTGTGTATCACGAGCATGTCATCGATTCTGGCATCAAAGACGGTCTGTTTGCCCCCATTGCTCAAGGGCTGAAAGATCGAAACGCAGCCAGGAAGACAACCGTAGGCGGTCGTGTGGCGTTGGCTGCTGAGATCGTGAACGCCATTGATGATCAGTGTGTCGTGTGGTGCCACCTGAACGATGAAGCTGACCAATTGGCTGACTTGATCCAAGGGGCTGTTGAGGTTCGCGGGTCTGACGATCCAGACCACAAAGCGCACTCAATGATCGGTTTCGCAAAAGGGGAAGTACAGCGGCTAGTGACTAAGCCAAAGATTGCCGGGTTTGGCATGAACTGGCAAAGCTGCAATCAGATGGTCTTTGTGGGGCTGTCGGATTCCTGGGAGCAGTTTTACCAGGCTGTGAGGCGGTGTTGGCGGTTTGGTCAGACAAGACCTGTACACGTCCACATCATATCCGCCGACATTGAAGGTGGAGTTGTTGCAAACATAAAACACAAGGAGCAGATCAACCAGCATCTCAAGCTAGAAATGATCGAAGTGATGAAAGACAAGACGCTCACGCAGCTTGGGAAGGCTGCACAAGAAAAGAGCGAATACACAAACGTAGTAAAAATGGAGATTCCAAAATGGTTGGCGTGATTGATTCAGTAGCAGGGGAAAATTACCAGATATACAACGGGGACTGTGTGGAAGTCGCTTCTGGGCTTCCCGACGAGTCGGTAGGGTTTGTTATTTACTCCCCTCCGTTCTCGTCGCTGTACACGTACTCAAACTCAGATCGTGATATGGGCAACAGCCGGAGTGATGAGGAGTTCTTTGCACACTTTGACTTCTTGATCTCTGAGCTTTACCGGGTGCTCAAGCCTGGCCGGATCATGGCGGTGCATTGCATGAACCTTCCCACGTCAAAGCAGAATGACGGGTTTATTGGGATCAAGGATTTTCGCGGCGACCTGATACGCGCCTTTCAGTCCAAGGGGTTTATTTATCACTCCGAGGTTTGTATCTGGAAAGACCCAGTTATTGCGATGCAGAGAACCAAGGCTATCGGCCTGCTTCACAAACAGCTGCAAAAGGACTCGACCATAAGCCGTCAGGGTATCCCAGATTATTTGGTTGTCATGCGCAAGTCCGGGGTTAATCCTGATCCGGTGGATGGGCCGCTGTATTACTTCGTTGGCGATGACAACCTACCAGATCAGGATGAGGCTGTGCGGGCTGACGGTTCGGTTGCAAAGATTCCAAAAGGATCGGCGACGGTCATTGACGTTTGGCAGCGGTACGCATCTCCAATTTGGATGGACATTAACCAGACTAGAACACTGCAATTTACGTCTGGCAGAGATAGTGATGATGAGCGCCATATTTGTCCGCTGCAACTGGACGTAATTGAAAGAGCCATGCAGTTATGGACAAAGCCTGGTGACGTGGTTTTCACGCCGTTTCTGGGGATTGGGTCGGAGGCTTATGTTGCCGTGAAAATGGGCCGTAAGGCTATTGGGTCTGAGTTGAAGCCGAGTTATTTCAAGTTGGCGGCGCGAAATTTGAAAGACGCAGAAAAATCACAATACGATCTCTTCGGATGCGCATCATGATTGATTGGTCAGAATGTGTTTGCAAGCTGAGGAATTATATGACATATGACCAGGTTGCTCTAAAAACAGGGATGAACTGGCAGCACATTAGGCGGCTGGCATCTGGCGAAACAAAAGAGCCACGATTCAACGCTGGTATCAGGTTGCTCGATCTTGCATATGATACGTTGACAGAAGATGAATTTAAGATGATTCGCGGATGAGTCTTACATGAGCAAAAAAGCAGATGTTTGGATGCCAATTTATATCGGTGACTATCTTGCCGATACCGCAATGCTTTCGACAGAACAGCATGGCGCTTATCTGCTGATGCTTATGGCCTATTGGAAAAATGGCCCATTGCCCGATGACGACGAGATTCTTGCAAATATCACAAGACTCCCAATTGATCGATGGAAAAAAACCCGTGGGTTATTGTTGGGTTTCTTTTCGGTTATCGATGGGTTTTTGATAAATCGGCGCTCTGACGAAGAAAAAGAAAAGGCTGACGCTTTTTTGGCTAAACAACGATCAAATGGAGCCAAGGGAGGTCGCCCTCCAAAACCCAAAAACCCAAACGAAACCCAAAATAAACCAATGGGTTCTGTTTGGCTTAACCCAAACCATAACCCAAACGAAACCCCATCACCATCACCAATAGATACAACAACAGCAACAAGCGCGGGCGATGGCGGTGCCGATTTGGACGGGCAGCAAGTTGACAAGTTACCGCCGATCACCCGAGGGGCTGGAGAACCAAAAATCCTGATCACGACCGAATGGGGTCCATCCGATCATTTCGACACCATGGCAACCATGGCCGGCATTCGCATGGACGACGAGACGCGGAGGCAACGCATTGCTGAATTTGTTTCGTATTGGCTACCGCGTAGCGAAATCAAAACGCAGGCCGACTGGGATCACGGGCTGCTGCAAGCGTGCATACGCTGGAAAAACACAAACCCGGCAACGACTTTTCCGCCAAAGACCAGGCATCCAACGAAATCGGCATTGCACAATTTCGACGGAGTCGATTATTCCTACGGAGTGAACCCGGATGGCAGTTTCTAGCATTGCAAGTCTTTTGCCTGACTCACCAAAAAACGATTTGACGCCGATTCCAGCGCACTGCGAAAAGCATGGGGATTACATGGCGAACCGGATGGCAAGCCCGCTGGGTGGCAAGCCAATAACGTTTGGCTGTAGGCAGTGCCAGGATGAGAGGGTTGCCGCCGAGAAGGCAAGAGAAGCCGCTGATGCCGCGCGGGCAGCCGAGGAGAAGCAACGCAAGGCGCTAGATCGCGCAGGTATTCCTACGCGATTCCGTAACCGCTCGTTTGACAACTACGAAGCGAACACGCCAGCAAAACAGCACGCGCTAACTGTCGCGAAATCGTTTGCTGAAAATTTCAAAGAAAATTACGACGCAGGGCGTTGCCTGATATTCTCTGGAAAAACCGGTAACGGCAATCGCTAATCACATCATTGGCAAAGGCTGGTCGCCTTTTTTCATTGGCGTGCGCGAGCTGGTTGGTACCGTCAAGGCAACATGGAACAAGCGCAGCGAAAAATCAGAAATTCAGGTAATTCGCGAATACGTCAATCAGCACCTGCTGATCATCGACGAAATTGGCGTTCAGTTCGATTCCGATGCCGAGCGCATGATTCTGTTTGACGTGATAAATGGTCGCTACGAAGAAGAGCTACCCACAATCATCCTGAGCAATTACCCGATCGAATCAACCGACGGCCCATCAATTCGAAAAGTTCTTGGTGACCGCGTTCTTGATCGCCTGAGAGAAAACGGCGGAAAGATTGTGCAGTTCAACTGGGAAAGCTACAGGGCGAGCGCAAGCAAAACGGAAAGGCCACAGTTTGAACGAAGGGCCGGAAAGATTGCCGATTAATTGGGTTTTTATGCAAAGCGGGGTGTGTATGGAAAACGTAACGGTATCAGATTGGATTATGTTTGCTGGAATTGCTGCGCTGATTTTTGGAGCGCTGGTGTGCATGTATAACGATGTTAGATCGAAGCGTAAGGGGGAGTGATGCACGCGCTGGAAATCACGCTAATGATTGTTGGCATTATCGCCGGATGGGCTATAGGTTCAGCAATCGCTGTTTTCATGTGCATTCAAATTGTAAAATTCATCGAAAGGAACGAGAAATGAAAACAAAAATGGTCGCAGAACTGAAAGGTGTTTTGCTCACGCACGCTCTGCATCAGCTGATACCGCAGATCGAAACGAACAAGCACTACCGGGTCAGGATTGAAGAAATCGATTCTGACAAGTTAACGATGCAGGGTAACGATCTCGGTATCGTGCGTGACGTCGAAGTCGCTGCAGAAAATCTGGGAAGGGAGTGGGATCGATTATCGCACATCAATAACCAGGGCGCTGTGTTTTCAGGCGAAGCAAAGAGCTCATGGGACGACATGCAGGACAAAATTATTAGTCCGATTGTTGATATCGTTGATCATTTGGTGAAGCCATGAGAAACAGAAGACTGCAAGCACTGGGCCGACTCAAACAAGGCCAGATGAACGAAACAGAAAAGCGATATGCGGCAATTCTCGATATCAAACAGAAGGCCGGTGAAGTCCTTTGGTACAAATTTGAGGGTCTTAAGTTGCGTCTCGCGGATAATACATTTTATTCGCCGGATTTCTTCGTCATGACGAACGATTACGAACTGCAGGTGCATGAGGTAAAAGGGTCTGCAGCAATCTTCGAAGATGATGCAAAAGTAAAAGTGAAAGTAGCCGCAGACATGTATCCGTTTAAATTCTTCGTTGCTTTTTCGAAACCGAAAAGCAAAGGAGGCGGGTTTGATATGGTGGAGTATTGATATGTCGAGAAAAAAGCACTCACCCGAAAAAGTGGAGCAGTTTTGGAAAATGAGGGCAGATGGTTACTCCTACGAGCAAATCAAAGAAAAAATAAAAGTGCCCGTCAACACGCTGAAAGACTGGAAACAACAACGAAGCCGAGCTGGACTCCATGCCAGAATGCGCAGCAAGTACAGCCAGGAAAGGGGGGCTGATGGAACAAACGCGGGTTGACTGGTTTCGGATAATCGACGATCTGAAACGGCAAGGTGTCTCGCTGTATGGCATCGAGGCCGCTATCGGTGTTAGCCCCCAAAAGCTATGCGGGTACAAGCAAGGGTCCGAGCCGCGTCACAACGACGGCGAGCTACTGCTCGGGTTGTGGTGCCAGGTCACGGGCAAGGGTAGGGAGGCTGCTCCACTGGAAGCAGTCCCGACATCGCGCGCGCGCGTCGGACAGTAATCGTTCAGGAAATCTAACG
>ERZ724505.1442-NODE-1442-length-13017-cov-4.156380_pt1 | contig 13017 bp, 18 predicted proteins | sample MGYA00376038_ERZ724505 | MGnify/ENA primary metagenome ERZ724505 (study PRJEB28724, sample SAMN07190884) | wastewater metagenome | isolation source: effluent of sewage treatment plant in Hong Hong | place: Hong Kong | collected 2016-03-17 ... | reverse complement strand
GTATCGCAATAGAGTTTGTAGGCACTGTCCATAGACATACTTTCAGGAGAGGTGGAAAACCATTCTTTATCCATCTGCGAGCATATCTCATCATACCTTTTCGAATATGTGTCTAATTGCAGTTTCAGTTCGTCACATGATGCCGACATGATGTCTATGTTACACGACATCCTAAGCTCATTAAACATTGATTTGTATTTCTTTGCAATATCGAGATACATTATGGAGACGTACCCATCAGGCGAACAGAAGAACGCCTGCATCTGTGCGCCATTCCCACTAGCCTGTCGTATTCGGCGTGGACAGTGTCCGCATATTTGAGCAACATCTCATTATGATCCGCTACTTCCTTTTTTACCTGTTCTATGAAATTGTGGTACGCGTCCGAATTGGAATAAGCGCTGCCATACGTCGTCCGGAAACAGCCCCCGAATTGGCCAATACGGGAAAGTAATATTCCCTCTCGCTTCTGCTCAAATAATCTATCCTTATGCGTCTGTGCCATACGTCATTGTCGAAGGATATGACGCCCCTCCTGAACAGCATGAACTTAGCCTGTTCGAAATGCAGACCACTCCACATTTCGTCTTCGTACTTCATGTCGAATATCTGCTTGTCTGATACAAGGCCATTTTCGAAGAACCAGTCCTGGATGTCGTATGCCATCGCATACAAGCTATTGACTAGCGCGGCATCCCTGTCTTTATCGAACAGGCTCGAACAGTTCCATTATGCCATCGGCAGACTTGTTAGACTGCTCGTCGAACACTCCTGCAAATATTTTCTTCTTGCATGAAGAAAGGTATCTCATGAAATCTGTGGTGTTTACTGGCTTAAACTCTTCGACAGAGATATGCCCGGCCAGCATGAAATGAACGGCGGCCGAATATAGTGTATAGCTGTTTGTATACATGTCGCGCTTTCTGAAGCCGGCACGCGACAGTCTGTATTGGCCCACCTTATCATACAGCAGTTGCTCAATACTATACATTGTGGGCTTTTTGAATCCACGATATGGAATCTATATTCCCCAGCGTCTTACCGGCAGACTCGTCCTTCAGCTTGAGCCCGTTGTATTCTATGGCCGTGTCGCCTAGTCCGAAGAACTGCAGATTGCGCACCTGCGCAGCTATGAGTTGTTCTTCATCGGTGGTGGGTCTCATCTCCCAGCCCACCACTATTCCGTCTTTTTTTATCAAGTGTACCATCGATTAATATTTACTCCGTAAAATTAGGCAATAAAATACAAAATAAAAAATATTTTTATGTTCTGCCTGCTCCTCAGAAAACCAATTTAGCGTCTCTTATGTTGGATCTGACGGCTTTCCACACTTGGGATATTTTTTCTTTGGCTGACATGGGATTGTTGACCGTGGCTGTCCTGTCCATGTTCGTATATGCGTTGAATATAACCTCGTCTCCTTCAACAGATATTGACTGTACGAACACTTCATAAAAATTGCTTAAATACTTCGTGTTTCTGTTTATTGGCGTGTTGAGGGTCTGTGTAGTAAAGTACTCAAACCTATCATCGGTCTTTCGGTATATGTCGTACCTGTATACGTGTTGCTTGTGGTTGAAGAACCTTTTAAACGAAGAATACGGTATTCCCAACTTGTTAACCTCGTCTATTATGGACATCAACAAGTCCGGACTTGCTTCCATTAGTGGCAGATTTTCCACCAGGTCCGCCCTTATAGCTGGGTCTTCTATGCGGTCCTCTATAATCATGTTGAATAACTTCTCTTCCATGTTCCGGTACTCCTTGTAGAATTTTATGCGCGACGGCCTATTTATGAACTTGTCGTCTATAGTGTCGTTACAAGTTAGTATTATCAACTTCTTGTACTCGTTAGAAGACCCTCCGTCCATGTAAGAAAGAAACACGTGTTGTGAGGGCGAGTTTTTTATGTCATCTTCTTCAGCATCGTAGTTTTTATTGTTAACATATATCTTCTCGAACTCGTCTATAAACAGCACGAACTCTTGGTGTACCTGGTTCAGGAATGCTACCACGTCGTACTTGCTCGGTATCTTCTTAGTTATCATTATCACAGGCAGCTTAGACTCTATAGCTAACTGCTTGGCCATAATAGACTTGCCGAATCCCTTCTCGCCTTCTAACAGGACTCCTGTATTGCGTTCGCTGGCACGGAATGACTTGAGCACTATGTCCCTGAAATCCTTGTCCACGTCGTACAACTTCCCAGGCAGTGTGAATTCCGGCTCGTCCGCCAGGAACAGCCCGGTGATCTCGTTATAATCCACCCTGTAGTTCTTCACAGGAAGATTCGTGAGAATATCTATCTCATTGAAAAACCTGTATTCTCCCAGGTGTCTTACTATATGCATTTTATTATTAATACTTATGTACTTATGAACACTTTATTTTAATATCAAGTAAACGCAGCCGCTGTACATGTCTATGCCAGCCATGCGAACCATGCCATACGGCACGCTTGTGCCGGTGTCTTCCGTGGACACGTATAACACGCCGTTGTCGTCCAACACACTTATGCGTTCGGGATTAGAAACCTCCATGCCATAAATGAGCGTCTTCTTATAAAGGTCCAGCAGGTGCTCGCCGTAGCGTGTTTCTACAACCGCCAGCGAGTCATACTTGTCGCGAGAAGGTGTTTCCAGGAACGTCGCTATCTCTCGATGCACCTGATACAGTTTATTTATATCTAATTTCTTTTTCATCGCCTTCATTTCTTTTTCATCGCCTTCATACAGTTCTATCTCGTCACGATATAGTCAGTGCCGTCAACGGTTATAGCTATGATGCCGTCTATGCCTTAATAAACCCGATTATGCATGATAAAGTCAATAGATTTATTGTGCAAATATAGGTTTATTATCTTGATTTTCATATATCAATCACTTTAATCGTTTCAAATAAACGATGCTCGTTCCGTTGCACATAGCCCAATTGGTTGGTTATCAGTTTGGTTTTGCCAATACTGAATTCCGGAATGTTACTGTGGTGGTGGCCGTAGCACCAATAGTTAATACCAGAGGAGTATATAAAATCATATAATTCCGAAGCAAAAGCTTCATTGAGTATATCGCCTTGATATTGGGGCGGATAGTTTAAGAAGGTAGGACAATGATGGGTGAAGACAACCTTATTGGCGTTTTTGGAATTGGCAATAGTATTTTTCAAAAAGGCTAGATTATCCTGATGCAATTGATTATATATTTCAACGGAGAAACGCTGTCCTTGGTGTTTTATTAAATGAAAGTCATTGAGACTTTTTTCTATTTGCCATTGATGACCGGGACTAATTGCGCTCCAAAGCGTGGAAAATAGCAGCGTAGTATTTTTATAATCTACAGCAGTATTGTTAACCAAAAACACATTACTGCGAATGGCTTCATGCAATACGCCGCATTTTTTAGCTATATCAAAATGGTAATATTCATGATTCCCGGGCAACCAATAAGTAGTTTCAAAATGATCACTGATATATTTAAAAAAATCTTTGTGTTGATCCATCCGCGCAAAAGGAACAATATCACCTGCCAATACCAATACCTCTGCCATGGGCTGCAATGAATGCTGTTTTAGATATTCCTTATTGGCAGGGAATTCTAAATGGAGATCGGAGGCGTATTGGAGTTTTAGTGGCATATTTTATTTTTTGAAATCTTGCAATTCAACTTCAGCAGCCATTGATGATGGTGGTTACCACAGCATCACTTTTGCTTTCTAGTAATTCTACCAAACGCTGCCCTGTTGTAGCATTTTCTACGAACTTACCACATTTCCGAAAAGTACCTGTAATCTGATTATCTAAATCTGTGCGGTCTGTTACTAAAACAATTTTGGGATTACGAATGCTCGGCTGCAAAAAAGTATTTAATTCCGAAACGTACAGCTTGTCCTTGTGCAACAACAACGGCGTGCCGGGAACCCCACGTTCGGCCCTTGGCCTCGAAGTCCGCGTCTTTACCCTCTTTCTGTAGACTCCTGTTTACAGAGGACTCGTAGTCGAAGTTTATAAGGGCGGACGTTTTCGTCTGCTTGCGTACCTTGCCGAAATATGGATTGTTCGTCTTGTTCATCTTCACGACGGTCTCCGTCGTGATGGACACTTCCTTAGTGCCGCTTATGCAGAGGAGCAGCTTACTCAGCTGTGACTACCCTATAAGTTCCTTGTTTTAAACACAATGTGTTCTTTCTTTGAAGTAGAAATAAGTATGTATTTTTCTAAGAATTTTGCGGCATTAATGTTAGTTGTCGATTCTTTACCGAAAAATGATTTAATATCGATGACCCTGAAAATATGTGGGATTAAGTCTAAATTTTGAAAAATAAATTCCCCTATTTCTATAGGATCAAAATCATCATCTACTTCCACTTCTATTTTAGAATCGGTAACTAATTCATTATTCACCTTTATCTGTCCATTACTTAATCTAGCCTTTATTTCGTTGGATTTTAATCCGTGCCTTAATAAGATATTATGCAGTATCATGTCTACTTGGTCTTGTTAAATGGGTCCAAATGCGTTTATTTTTAGTTTATGAAACGATTCTTAATGCTGTCTTCCGGGTTTTCTGTCTTTTGTAATATTTTGAGTTTACTCATTTTCTAATGATGCGTATTGGTTGCCGAACTGCTCCCTCAACTGTGCCTGTTTTGGAATCAACAGCGACCAGTTAAGGAACACTCCTGGCAGCTCCTCTACCTCCAAGAAGTATGTTACTACATATTGTTCTTCTTCGGCGTCGTCGTCTGAATCCTCTGCTGATGGAACGAGCATTGGCTTGCCGGCATGCACGTGTGCGACCTTTGCCTTACCGCCGGTTATGTTAGTGAATGCGGTGCGTTGCGGGTCTACGTATATCTCGTCACCCACATTTGGCACGTCTATGTCCAGGCCTTGCTCCTTGAACACGTCGTTGTACTTGGTAACGTTGGTGTCGAACGAGACGTCCGATACGTTACCAGAAGGTACGTGCTTAACTTCGCCAGTCATCGGTTTTATATGTAGCTGGCGAGTCCAAATATTCGTGGACAGTAATTCGTGGACAGTACCAGCATATTCCACTGGCACAATAACGACTTCATCCATATCATAGCAGAACGCGTCTAACACGTCTGCCACGTTTATCTCGTTAGCGTAACACAACGGGATTAGCTTACCGTTAAGATTTGTGCCATCAGGAAGATGGTCCACGACAATGGCCTGCCAGTTCTGACCGGTCACTAGAAATACTTTATTTTGTGACATTTTCGTTTGATTAATTAATTACAGTGCAATATTAGCACACGATGCGGAAATAAAAAAACTTATTTTCTAATACGCTGATTTCCTGCATTTTAAAAGTTTGCCTCGTTTTTTAACAGGCGCAGTACGAGACCGTTTGGCTGTACCTGTGGGTTGGTGCGCTTGAATTCGAACCAGTCGCACCCGTTAAAGTCGCTGATGAAAGTGCCGACCGCACCGCTGCGGCTTATGCCGGCGGCACAGTGTACTATGCATGTGGCCTTATCGGCGTGCGACTCTATGAATCGAAACAGGTCGCGTGCCTGGTCGGGAGTGAATGCCTTCTTGTGCTCGGTCTTACCTGTACCGATGATTGGCACGTCTAGGTCCGTTTCCGTATCGTCGAAGAACATCACCTTTACGTTCGCCTTGTCGGTGAAATACGTAGACTCGCTGGAAGTGTTGTTTATTGAAACGAAGAAAGTGTCCTTCTGGTCCTCCACGTTGTCGTTGTCTATGCCGTTGCTTCGCATCAAATCGTCGAACGACTTCTTGCTCATTACGTGTACTCTCATGTCAGCAAATATAGGGCGTTCTCGCGATAAAAAAAATTATTTTGCCAGTTTGAAGTCAAGTTGCCTCTTAATAACGTCTGCCCCAGTCAGTTGCACTCTTACCTGCTGGCCAACCTCGAACTTTCTCTTCTTCCTCTTGCCTATTATGCGGTAGTTCTTCTCGTCGAACACATAGAAGTCGCCTGGTATGTCCGTGAGGCGCACCATGCCCTCGCACCCGTTCTTGGCTATCTCGATGTACATTCCCCACTCCGTGACCCCTGTTATAACCCCGTCGTAGGTGCTGCCTATCTTGTCCTTCAGGAACTCCACCTGTTTGTATTTTACGGAAGCACGTTCTGCCTCTGCGGCCTGTATCTCGCGTTGTGTGCTGTGCTTGCACTTTGCCTCGTATGACGATATGCTGCGGCTCTTGCCCCTTTCCAGGTAGTGCTGTAACAGCCTGTGTACCATTACGTCGGCATAGCGCCTTATCGGGCTGGTAAAGTGCGTATAGTAATCGAATGCCAGCCCGTAGTGACCCGATTTTTTCGTGGTGTATATCGCCTTGGACATGGTGCGGATGGCCATCTGCTGTACTATCTTCTGTTCGGGCTTTCCGGCAGACCTATGTGCGATCCTGCCGTAGGACCTGTTTATCGCCTTTGGACTCCCTACCTCTATCCTGTAGCCGAACCTGCGTGCTGCCCTGTTGAACACGGAGATCTTATCAGGAGTAGGACTCTCGTGCGACCTGTATACGAACGCCAGTCCCGGTTTTTTTGTGGCAATGAACTGTGCTATCCTGCGGTTTGCCAGCAACATGAACTCCTCCACCAGCTTGTGTGCGTCCTTGCGCGTCTTTATGCTTATCCCGGTAGGGGTGCCGTCTTCGCTTAGGTCGAACCTCACCTCGTCAGACTCGAAGTTTATGGCACCGCTCTCGAACCTCTTTGCCTTCAGCGCGCGGGCGATGACGTTTAGGGTTTCCAGTTCCCGCCACAGGTCTCCTTCGCGGGACTCTATCCTCTCCTGGGCCTCCTCGTAGGTGAACCTCCTTGACGAGTGCGTCACCGTCTTGCCGAACCACTGCCTGTATACCTTGCCGCTGTCGTCCATCTCGAAGACCGCAGAGAACGTGAGCTTGTCCTCGTTTGGCCTCAGCGAGCACACGCCGTTTGACAGCACTTCTGGCAGCATGGGTATCGTCCTGTCTACCAGGTACACGGAAGTCGCTCTGTGGTATGCCTCGTTGTCCAGGGCGCTGCCCTCTGGCACGTAGTGCGATACGTCTGCTATGTGCACGCCCACCTCGTACCTGCCGTTTGGCAGTGCCACGAACGATATGGCGTCGTCGAAGTCCTTCGCGTCGGCGGGATCTATGGTGAATGTTAGCACGCTCCTGAAATCCCTACGCTTAGATAGCTCGGTCTCGTCCATATCAAACTTTATCGCATGGGCTTGACGCTCTACTTCTTCTGGAAAAGACGTGTCGAAACCGTATTCCAACACTATAGCATTCATCTCGGTATTGTGCTCGCCAGGTTTTCCTAATACATCTATTAAAGCTAGCGTTGGCGATTCAGTGTCTTCGTCCCACCCGGTTATCTCGACAACCACCTTGTCGCCGTCTTCGGCGCCAGCCAATTCCGACGGGTCTAGCACCAGAGGCATGTACACACGCCTGTCGTCAGGCATGACCAGTGCGAAGTCGCTCTTGATGTCCAGTACGCCTGTTATTTTGGTCTTGCACCTTTCTATTACGGACATCACCTCGCCCTCTGGCTTCTCGGCGTCCCTCGTACTGAACACGCAGGCGATTACCCGGTCGTTGTGCATTGCTGTGTGCAGGTTTTTCTTGTGCACGAATACGTCAGGCGAACCGTCCTCTGTTATCAAGTACCCGTCGCCCTTCGAGTTAAGGCTCAGTATCCCCTCAATTTTCTTATTGTTTGACATTTTATTGTTGTTCTAGTCGCATATGGACATGATAGATAGTCTTATGCTTTTAATCTCCTGCAGAAATATCTTCCGCAAATTTCCTAGTTACATCTATTCACGTTCTCGAGTTCTTCTATCACGTTCTCTAGTTCGGATTTAAGGCAGTCATAGTTTGATTGTTTGCCTTTGTATTGTTTTAGTAAATCGCTCATTTTCTATATTAAGTTATAGCCAGTTCTTCTTCCTGAAATACCTGTACATAACCACCGACATGGACAGCACGAGTAACCAGAACCCGGCATATCCGTGCTTGAAGTGTATCTCTGGTATGTCCTCGAAGTTCATCCCGTACACGGACGTCAGGAAGTTATGGGTAAACGCGTCTATGAATGCCTTGAATGCAAAGGGTCTTCCTTGAGTTCTAGCAAGCTCTTGCCGTCAGGAAATCTGGAGAACACTCCCTGGTCTCTGTGTATGTGTAACTCTTGAAGCCCTCCTAGCTCTGCTATAGCAGTCCGTCTGATTCGGACAGGACCATGTACATGGTCCTGTGTGTCTTGAATAGCCCTATATTTCTATATCCTGGTCATTTTCAATACCCTCATAATCATGACGCGCATTGATACCTGTTTCTATACAAAGCTGTGATACGTTGTGGTATTCCAATGCGTCAATTAGTACCTCTAGCCTGCGCTCTTTGCCTTGTTACATGTGTAATCGTTAAGCCACCTCAGCAGGTACCAGTAGAAGTCTGGGTAGTAGAACACGCACAGGTCGACTCGTATGCCCTTCTCCTTCATTTTCATGAAGAAATGTATCTCGCCCTCTAGCGAGTATCCGACGAAGCTCGGGTTTGTGACGACGAGTGTGCCATCGCCAGCTAACAGGTGTGCGTGTGTCTTGTCTTCTGTGGTGTTGTTAAAGTTGTACCACGTGCTTACCGGCAATTCGCATCCCTTAAGCGCGTCTACGAGCACGGACGGCATGTGTAGGTCGTTCTCCAGAACTATAGTATGTTTTTGTATCTGTCCAACATTTGCTGTTTGATTCGTTAGAAGTTTTTATTTCTGTACGGTAGAAGTTTTTACCCTCCAATCTTGATACAAAAAAATCAAAGGTACGTCTAGCATCTAAGAAAGCCTTACCTTCTTTAACGTGTCCTGTAAAATCAGCAGATAGCATAAGTTTTATTGTGTTTGAGATACTTTTTAGCGATAATAGGCGCAATTACTTTAACCGCTGAACGCTTGCCGCTGAATTTTGCTACGGTGACATTCTTTTCGAATAATGTGTCGTAATATTCCAAGAACATTTTTTTTGTATCATCGGCTGACATGTGACCTATACCGAGTATGAAAAAGTTCTTGTGTGCCCTGTTATACCGGGTGTTGGTTGTTTGTAACCAGTCAACAAACAGGTCGAAAAGAGCTTTACGCTTTTTCTTCTTATTAGTTTTGCTGAATGTCATCACCTTATTAAGTTCTGTTATGATGTCTGGATGAAACATATGCGTGTGTTTATTTTATTGATCTCATGAACTCTATGTGTTCCATGCTGACGGGCGTGCCCTGTACCGCATTGTTTAGGAACGCGTCCCTTATCTGTTGCACTGTGACGTTTTCTATCTCGCCATACATCAGGCCGCGGTAGTTCATGAACATGCGTTTTGCGGAATCCGACAGGTCCGAGTAGTAGTTTCCTTCTGCGTCCGCAAACTCGCCGCGGCAGAACGCCACGATTGTCGACAGGCGTTGCTTCCCGTCCACGATGTCAAAGTTGGCGCAATCGGTGAATCCTGCGCGGTATAATCTCACCTGTTCGTTGTACGACTTCTTGTGCACGATGAGCCTACCACACTCTAGTCCGCGATATATAGAGTCTATCAGCGCCTGCTTCTGCTCAAGCGACCACACGAATCCCCTCTGATAATGTATTTTTTCTCCGTCTATTATGAAGTACGGGTTCCAGTTAAGTCTGGGCACCTCGACAACGATCTCATTTTTGTCTGTCGGGTTTTCCCTCCAGCCTATTTTATCTGTCTCGTCTGAGAAGTCGTCTTTACGCCTGTTGATCCCTAGCATCGACAGTGTGTTTCCGAGGTCGAATGCTGTGAATCTCACATTGTTCGGCAGGAACGGGTTCACGCCCTTGAAGTCCTTCTCCTGTTTGTATATTGAGGGACTGCTTATAGATATTGACAGCCTGTCTTCAAGGGCCTTGCCGGTGCCATCGTCTGTGGTGGTGAAAATCATCTTGCTGCCTTGTTGACCCAGCGCCAGGAATGTCTTTCCTGGGTGTGATGTCAGGTAGAACACGTCTGTCTCCCTTATCGGCTGCTCTATCCACTTTTTTGCTTTGTCGTTCATTGTTGTATCAATTACCTTACGATATTAGGCTAGAAGTGCGGAATAAAAAAATTAAAAAACGTAACTGATTGATAACCAGTCTATTTAATTTTTTATGTTCCCGGGATTTTCCAGATTAGTGTTTTTGCCGTATAATTGCGTATAAAATATGGAAGGATAATGACAGTAGATAGACAACACACAGAAATTTTTGACCAAGCACATCAAATGTGGGCAGAAGGTACAAGTATTGGGCGGGTGAATTAGAGCCGAAAGAACAAGACATTCAACACTTATTAGGTGGCGAAGGTTTTGTTGCTGATGAAATTGATATTTGGTTTGATAATCTTCAAAAATTTTGGAGATGGTCATGCAAGATAACACGTCCGTAAAATAGCATACTTATTACCGCTAATTTATTGCTTATCTGCTGGTAGGATCGGACAGGTATAAACTACAGTTTTGAAATTTGCAAATGACAAGAATAAACAAGCTATTCAGGAAGCGCTTCGCCTATGCCAGGCGTAAGCAGTGGGATAAGATATACGTGCTCGTTGACATACATGACACGGTGATAGAGTCCAACTACGACAAGGAAAACATACCGAACAGGTTCTACGAATTTGCAGAGGACTGTCTTAGGAAGATGTCAGACAGTCCTGACTTCTGCCTCATACTCTGGACGTGCTCTCACATGAACGAGATAGGCAAGTACATCAAGCTATTCGCAGACAGGGGCATCAGGTTCGACTACGTCAACGAGAATCCGGAGGTGATGACGCAGCAGAACGGCTACGGGTGTTATGACTCAAAAATGTTCGCCGACGTCATATTGGACGACAAGGCGGGTTTCGAGCCCGAATCAGACTGGCCTGCCATAAGACAGTTCCTTGATGATTACGTGCCTTTAAACACGACATTTGATGGTAAGTCTAGCGTGCTCAAGAAACGGGACGTGCTCATGGGTATAGATGGCCGGCATTTAGAATTGGTAAATAACGCGGACATGCTTGTGTACGACAACGATTTCGATTACGTTAAAATAGCTTAATCGGTTCTCAGATCAAAAATCAAAAGTCACAGCTATTTATGGGAATCATATCATATATAGGAGCAATTTCTTCGGCTATAAAGAGAAATAAGAATAGAACTAAAGGGCAAGTCGATACCAATCCTATGTACACTTGCACAAAAGAACAACATCTGAAATGGATTGAAGAAGGCAAATGTCAATGTTGTGGTGCAGAGTCGGGCGAATATAAAGGTATTTGTGATGAATGTCGTTTGTCGTAATTTGCCTAATGAGTAATATAAAATATGCTAGATACAAATATAGAAACAAATATACATGTCATTGCCGAAAGGTTTCCCGAACTCAGGGAATCGATACTTGACACGTTGTCCAGGTGGCACGAACCACACAGACACTGGCATGGTATGTCGCACCTAACACACTGCGTGGAAAGGTCTATGGAAATGTGCCAGGAGTACGACAGGGTGTTCTACACGTTGGTGTCCTTGTACCACGATGCGGTATACGATCCCACGAGGTCCGACAACGAGGAGGAGTCGGCAAAGCTAGTGCCCGACTTCAGTATAGTCGTGGATGGCAGGGAACTTACAGGCGAGTCGGTAAGGCTGGCGGTCTTACAGACCAAAGAGGATCTGTACACGGAGTTCAACCGCATAGACAGGGACATACTTAAAACGGAATCGCTGGTAGAACTATTAGAGTACGAGAAGGGAATATTCCTGGAGTTCCAGCACTGTGCCCTGTCGGATTACGTGAAGGGCCGATGCGATTTTTTGCGCGGAGTGTCAGACGAGTGGATAACGGACGCTAACCGGAATGCGCTGATAGAATACGTGACAAAGAGGACGTACCGCATTGGCATATATGCCGGCAGCTTCGACCCGTTTCACGTGGGACACAACGACATAAGACTCCAGGCGGAAAAACACTTCGACAAGGTGGTAGTGGCGCTTGGTACTAATGGCATTAAGAGTTACAGTCCTGACCGTCTTGATAACGTGAGGTGTGTGCTGCCACACACACAGGTGCTACAGTATCACGGGTTGCTGTCGGAGCTGTGCACGGACTATACGCTGCAGGCAGAAAACGTGGAGATCACCCTAGTTAGGGGACTCCGTAATATCACGGACCTGCAGTACGAACAGAACCTAAGAGCAGCACTTAACGATACCGGCAGCGTCGAAACCATGTATTTCATGTGCGACCCCAAACACCAGCACGTGTCCAGTTCCCTTGTCAGGGAGCTTCGCAGCTTCGGTAGGTCGGCAGACGAGTATCTCGTGAGATAAGTTAATTGAAAGTTATAATGAAGTTAGTAAAGGAAATAAGGAGCAAGACAGGGGAGCTGCATTTCAGGAGGTACCAGTTAATCAAGACCCCGTTGGGCTGCATATACCTGCACAAGATATACAAGGCAGACGAGGACTTACACCTGCACAATCACCCTTGGAACTACTGTTCCATAGTACTCAAAGGGACCATGATAGAGCACGAGGACAGTGTATGTTAATGCGACCCATGTCAGTCGCGTTCAGAAGGCACGACACATATCACAAGATAAAAGAACTGTTGTCGCCGCACGTCGTGACCCTGTTTTTCACGTCAAAGAACAACAAAGAATGGGGATATGACATGACGTGGATGGGACTTTCGTGCAACACGACACGTACAGGAAGATGAAGAATTCCGGTGTTTTTTTATGAAGAACCTGCAAATATCATAGTAGCAAAACTTTTGGATCGTGTCGGTAGGACTGGTTGTATCCAATTGGTAGACGGCACGTATTTTAACTATGGTGTTATAAAGGTAGAGAAAGGCAAGCTGCACACATACACACATAAAGCCATGTCTATTATCAGGGAAATGGGAATGGACTACTTTGATGCTTACATCGATAGGATTGTCGATAAGACTGATTATCTCATTGA
>ERZ724505.1440-NODE-1440-length-13024-cov-7.216902_pt1 | contig 13024 bp, 13 predicted proteins | sample MGYA00376038_ERZ724505 | MGnify/ENA primary metagenome ERZ724505 (study PRJEB28724, sample SAMN07190884) | wastewater metagenome | isolation source: effluent of sewage treatment plant in Hong Hong | place: Hong Kong | collected 2016-03-17 ... | reverse complement strand
ACTTCCACAGGCCACCCATGTTGCGGATGTCCTGATCGTGGTGCATGCCGATGATCACGGAACCTGCGCCGAGGAACAGCAGCGCTTTAAAGAAAGCGTGGGTCATCAGGTGGAACACGGCCACGTTGTAGGCTGACACGCCCAACGCCACAGTCATGTAGCCCAGCTGAGACAGCGTGGAGTAAGCCACCACACGCTTGATGTCGTTCTGGATGATGCCCAAGAAGCCCATGAACAAGGCCGTGATGGAGCCAATCACCAAGATGAAATTCAGCGCCACATCGGACAGTTCAAACAATGGCGACATGCGCGACACCATGAAGATGCCAGCCGTCACCATGGTGGCGGCGTGGATCAGCGCGGAAATCGGGGTCGGACCTTCCATCGAGTCAGGCAGCCACACGTGCAGCGGGAACTGAGCCGACTTACCCATGGCACCGATGAAGAGGCAGATGCAGATCACAGCGATCAGCGGCCAATCGGTCTTGGGCAGGGTCAGGGCCGACAGATCGCCTCCCTTGGCGAAGATCTCGTTGTAGTTGAGCGTGCCGGTGTAAGCCAGGATCAAGCCAATGCCCAAGATGAAACCGAAGTCACCCACACGGTTGACCAAGAAGGCCTTCATGTTGGCAAAGATGGCCGTGGGCTTCTTGAACCAGAAACCAATCAACAGATACGACACCAAGCCCACAGCTTCCCAGCCGAAGAACAGCTGCAGCAGGTTGTTGCTCATCACGAGCATCAACATGGAGAAAGTGAACAGCGAGATGTAGCTGAAGAAGCGCTGATAGCCTGGGTCTTCTTCCATGTAGCCGATGGTGTAGATGTGCACCATCAGGGACACGAAAGTCACCACGCACATCATCATGGCCGTCAGGCCATCGACCATGAAGCCGACTTCCATTTTCAAGGAACCCAACGTCATCCACTCGTAAACCGTCTGGTTGAAACGAGCGCCGTTCATGACCTCTTGCAAGGTCATGGCCGAGATGATGAACGACACCAACACACCCAGGATGGTGATCAGGTGGGCACCGCGACGGCCGATGGTCTTGCCGAACAGACCGGCAGCAATCGAGCCGACCAGCGGAGCCAGAGGCACCGCCAGCAGCGAGTTGAGAGAGAGCTCAGACATTCTTGTGGTTCTCCTAGGCGCCGATCAACCCTTGAGGGAGTCGAGTTCATCCACATTGATCGACTGGCGATTGCGGAACAACACCACCAGGATGGCCAGACCAATTGCCGATTCGGCTGCTGCCACCGTCAGGATGAAGAACACAAACACCTGCCCTGCCATGTCTCCCAGGTAGTGGGAGAAGGCCACGAAGTTCAGGTTCACAGCCAACAGCATCAATTCGATGGCCATCAGCAGCACGATGAGGTTTTTCCGGTTGAGGAAGATCCCGACCACCGACATGGCAAACAGGATGCCCCCCAGCGACAGGAAATGGCCGAGAGAAACTGTGCTCATGCTTGGCCTCCGTTATTCGATGTTTCAGCCGAAGCAGGCACTTCAATCTGAGGCGCCACCTTGATCACGCGCAGGCGATCAGCCTTCTTGACGCGAACCTGTTCAGACGGGTTCTGATAACGCGAGTCCTTGCGACGACGCAGGGTCAGCGCGATGGCAGCAATGATGCCGACCAACAGGATCACCGCAGCCACCTGAACCGGGAACAGGTAGTTCGTATAGAGGTCGATGCCCAACGCTTTGGCGTTAGCCACCTTGGCCACGTCGGGTGCCATGGGCTTGACCTCGGTACGATCAAAACCGCGCAACAGCACGAAAGACATTTCGACGGCGATGACCGCCCCCACCAGGCCTGCGGCGGGGAAGTGCTTCCAGAATCCCTGACGGATGGAGTCGATGTTGATATCCAACATCATCACCACAAACAGGAACAGCACCATCACGGCGCCCACGTACACCAGCACCAGAGCAATGGCGAGGAACTCGGCCTTCAGCAGCATCCAGATGCACGAAGCGTTCGCGAATGCGAGCACCAGGTGCAAGGCGGCTGCCACGGGGCTCTTGGCGGTGATCACGCGGAAAGCCGCGTACACCAGCACAAAAGCGAAGACGTAAAACAGAGCGGTAAATGTATCCATGGTTTGACTTGCGAGCACGCTGAGCGATCAGCGGTACTTCGCATCCGCCTCCTTGTTGGCCGCGATTTCTTTTTCGTAGCGATCACCCACCGCCAGGAGCATGTCCTTGGTGAAGTAGAGGTCGCCACGCTTCTCGCCGTGGTATTCGAAGATGTGGGTTTCCACGATGGCGTCGACCGGGCAGCTTTCTTCGCAGAAACCGCAGAAGATGCACTTGGTCAGGTCGATGTCGTAACGGGTGGTACGACGCTGACCGTCTTCACGCACAGCCGACTCGATGGTGATGGCCATGGCTGGGCAGACGGCTTCGCACAGTTTGCAGGCAATACAACGCTCTTCGCCGCTTTCATAGCGACGTTGAGCATGCAAGCCACGGAAACGGGGCGACAGCGGAGTCTTCTCTTCCGGGAACTGCACAGTGATATGCGGCTTCAGGAAGTGGCGGCCTGTCAGGGCCATGCCCTTGAACAATTCCAGCAGGAAGAAGCTGGAGACGAATTCCTTGAGGGACGTAGACATGTGATGGCCCCTTATTTCCAGATGTTCCAGGGCGACATCATCCAGCCACCGACCAGCACCAGCCAGACCAGCGTGACAGGGATGAAGATCTTCCAGCCCAAACGCATGATCTGGTCATAGCGGAAACGGGGGAAGGAAGCACGCACCCACAGGAACAGAGTGACGATGATGAAAGCCTTCAGGCCCAGCCAGATCCAACCCGGGATGAAGCTCAGCGCTTCAACCGGCGGCAGCCAGCCACCGAAGAACATGACGGCGCACAGGGTCGACACCAGAATCATGTTGGCGTATTCAGCCAGGAAGAACATCGCGAAGGCCATGCCCGAGTACTCGATCATGTGGCCGGCCACGATTTCCGACTCGCCTTCCACCACGTCGAACGGGTGGCGGTTGGTTTCAGCCAGACCGGAGATGAAGTACACGACCGTGATAGGCAGCAGTGGCAGCCAGTTCCAGGACAGGAAGTTCAAGCCCATGTCATGGAATTGACCCTTGCCTTGGCTCAGCACGATGTCGGTCATGTTCAGCGAACCGGCTGTCATCAGCACGATGACAAAGCAGAAACCCATGGCGATTTCGTAGGACACCATCTGTGCCGAAGCACGAATAGCTCCCAGGAAAGCGTACTTGGAGTTCGAAGACCAACCGGCAATGATCACGCCGTAGACTTCCAGCGACGTGATGGCCATCAGGAACAGCAAACCTGCGTTCACGTTGGCCAAAGCGACTTCTGGACCAAACGGCACCACCGCCCATGCAGCCAGAGCCGGCATGATGGTCATCACGGGGCCCAAGAGGAACAAACCTTTGTGGGCAGCGCTAGGCAGGATGATTTCCTTGAAGATCAGCTTGACCGCGTCAGCAATAGGCTGCAGCAAACCGTAAGGGCCCGTGCGGTTGGGGCCAGGACGGATCTGCGACCAGCCAATGGCCTTGCGTTCCCACAAGGTCAGGTAAGCCACGCAACCCAGCAGCGGCAGCAGCAAGGCAACGATCTTGATCAGAGACCAGACGACGGGCCAAGCGCCACCCAAGGCACCGGCACCAGCTGTATACAGGGCATCAATCATGTGTATTCCCTTCCCTGCACTCAGGCTTTCTCAACACGGATGGCGCCAAACATGGCACCCAGTGTCGAGGTGGTGGCGTGGCCGGCAGGCACACGCACAACATTGGCAGGCAGCGAGGTATCCAGCACGGCGGACAGAACGGTCGACGCGTTGTCTTGCGAAACCTTGACCTTCGCGCCAGCGCTCAGGCCCAGTTCGGCCCACAGGGCTTGCGGCAAGCTGGCAGTGGGCGCAGCGGCATCGGCAGTTTGCTGCAACGAGTCAGCACGACGAACCAACGCATCGGCGCAATAGATCGGCACATCAGCCAAACGCTCCAGACCGCCGTTGGCAGCCACAGCCGAGATGGCCGCAGTGGTACGGTTGTCCAGGCGAGCCGCCAAAGCGGACAGATCACCCAGCGCACGGTTGCGGACTTCTTCAGATGTTTCGAAATCGAATCCGTCAATGCTCAGCAGGTTACCCAGAACACGCAAGACCTTCCACGCCGGACGGGTGTCGCCCAGAGGCTTGACCACGCCGTGGAAGCTCTGCCCGCGACCTTCGGCATTGACGAACGTGCCCGACGTTTCGCTGAACGGCGAGATGGGCAGCAACACGTCTGCGTAATCCATTGCCGCGGTCTTGAAGGCAGACATGGCCACGACCATTTCGGCGCCAGCCAGGGCTGCGCGCGCTGCCGCTGGGTTAGCAGCATCGAACTCAGGCTCGGCGTTGAGCAACAGCACGGCCTTCAGGGTCTGACCCGACAGCATTTGCGCTGCATTCAGCCCCCCTTGGCGAGGCTGTGCGCCCACCAGCTGAGCACCCACCGTGTTGGCGGATTCAGACAGGAAGCCCAGCTTGGCGCCAGTTTGTTCGGCAATCCACTGAGCCACAGCCTGCAGGCTAGATGCCTGCGGATGTTGTGCCGCAGCATTGCCCAACAGAATGGCCTTGCGGTCACCCGACAAGAGCGATGCGGCAATGGCCTTGGCCGAATCTGTGGCTTGCCCTTGAACTGGAGCGGCAGTGCCGGTTTGCGCCGACACGGCGGCGGCGACATCGGCCAAAGCTTGCAGCCAGGCGCTGGGTGCCACGGTGACACGGTTGGCGACATTGAGCAGCCAGTCATCCTTGACGGCACCGATGGCGGACACTTGGGCGCCACGCTTGGCAGCCTGACGCAGACGCGAGGCAAACAGCGGATGATCCTTGCGCAGGAACGAACCCACGACCAAGGCACGATCCAGGGTGGACAGATCGGCAATGGGCATACCCAGCCAACGAGCGCCCTGCCCCACGGTGAAGTCGCTCAAACGCAGACGGGTGTCGACGTTGTCGCTACCCAGGCCACGCACCAACTGCCCCAGCAGGTACAACTCTTCGACGGTGCTGTGCTCGGTACCCAGCGCGCCGATGGCGGCGGCGCCATGGTCGTTCTTCACGCCCTTGAGGCCATTGGCCACGTACTCGAGCGCGGTGGTCCAATCAACTTCACGCCACTGCCCGCCTTGCTTCAGCATAGGCTTGGTCAAACGCTGGTCGCTGTTGAGCGCTTCGTAACTGAAGCGATCGCGGTCAGCCAGCCAGCATTCATTGATGGCTTCGTTTTCGAACGGCACGACACGCATCACCTTGCCGTTCTTGACCTGAACGATCAGGTTGGCGCCGGTGGAATCATGAGGCGAGACGCTCTTGCGACGCGACAGTTCCCAGGTACGAGCGCTGTAGCGGAAAGGCTTGCTGGTCAGGGCACCAACGGGGCACAGGTCGATCATGTTGCCCGACAACTCGGAATCAACAGACTGGCCCACGAATGTGGCGATTTCAGAATGCTCGCCCCGATTGACCATGCCGAGTTCCATCACGCCAGCAATTTCCTGGCCGAAACGGACGCATCGGGTGCACTGGATGCAGCGGCTCATTTCCTCCATGGAAATCAGCGGACCGACTTCCTTGTGGAAGACCACGCGCTTTTCTTCCTTGTAGCGCGAAGCGGTGCCACCGTAGCCCACCGCCAGATCTTGCAGTTGGCATTCGCCACCCTGATCGCAGATGGGGCAATCCAGCGGGTGATTGATCAAGAGGAACTCCATCACGCCCTGCTGGGCCTTGATGGCTTTCTCGCTCTTGGTGCGAACGATCATGCCCTGGGTGACAGGCGTGGCGCAAGCCGGCATGGGCTTGGGCGCCTTTTCAATGTCCACCAGACACATGCGGCAGTTGGCCGCGATGGAGAGCTTCTTGTGGTAACAGAAGTGGGGAATGTAGGTGCCAGACTGTTCGGCAGCATGCATGACCATGCAGCCTTCAGAGACCTGGACCTTTTTTCCGTCGAGTTCGATTTCAACCATGATTTTTGCCCCGCTCAGATATAGGCCGGGACCATGCAGGTCTTGTGTTCGATGTGGTGCAGGAATTCATCGCGATAGTGCTTGATGAAAGCGCGCACCGGCATGGCAGCTGCATCACCCAGGGCGCAGATGGTGCGCCCCTGGATGTTGTCAGCCACGGAGTTCAGCAAGTCGATGTCTTCCTGGCGGCCTTCGCCGCGCTCGATGCGATCGACCATGCGCCACATCCAGCCCGTGCCTTCACGGCAAGGCGTACATTGGCCGCACGATTCGTGCATGTAGAAGTAAGACAGACGTTGCAGGCTCTTGACCATGCAGCGGGTCTCGTCCATCACGATGACAGCGCCCGAGCCCAGCATGGAGCCGGCCTTGGCGATGGAGTCATAGTCCATCGTGCAGTCCATCATGATGTGGGCAGGGATAACCGGCGACGAGGAGCCGCCAGGGATCACAGCCTTGAGTTTCTTGCCACCACGCACGCCACCGCACAACTCGAGCAAGGTCGAGAACGGCGTACCCAGTGGGATTTCGTAGTTGCCAGGACGCTCGACATCACCCGATACGGTGAACAACTTGGTGCCACCATTGTTGGGCTTGCCGACGGCGAGGAAGGCCTCACCACCGTTGCGGATGATCCAAGGAACAGCCGCAAAGGTTTCCGTGTTGTTGATGGTGGTGGGCTTGCCGTACAGACCGAAGCTGGCAGGGAATGGCGGCTTGAAACGGGGCTGCCCCTTCTTGCCTTCGAGCGATTCCAGCAGAGCGGTTTCTTCACCGCAGATGTAAGCGCCAAAACCATGGTGCGCATGCAGCTGGAAACTGTGCGTGCTGCCCATGATGTTGTTGCCCAGGTATCCGGCTGCACGGGCCTCTTCCAGGGCGGCTTCAAAACGTTCATAGACTTCGAAGATTTCGCCGTGGATGTAGTTGTAGCCCACAGAAATGCCCATCGCGTAAGCCGCGATGATCATGCCCTCAATGACGATGTGAGGGTTGTGCATCAGGATCTCGCGGTCCTTGGCCGTACCCGGTTCGCCTTCGTCGGAGTTACAGACCAAGTACTTCTGGCCGGGGAAGGCGCGGGGCATGAAGCTCCACTTCAGGCCAGTCGGGAAGCCCGCACCACCGCGACCACGCAGACCAGAGGCCTTGACCTCAGCGATCACCTGGTCCTGATTCAGTCCCTCGCCGCCGTCTTTGCCCAGAATCTTGCGCAAAGCAGCGTAGCCACCGCGGGCTTCATAGTCTTTCAGGCTCCAGTTGCTGCCATTCAGCCCGGCATAGATCTGCGGGTTGATGTGGCGGTCATGGAAGCAGGTTTCCTTACCGGTTGCCTGGAATTGGGAAAGGTCAAGCATCTCTTTCACCTCACTTGGCATTGGCCTTGAGCACATCGACGAGCTGATCCAGCTTGTCGTTGCTCATGAAACTGACCATCTGGCGGTCATTGACCAGTGCCACTGGGGCATCGGCACAGGCACCCAGACACTCACAGTGCTGGACCGTGAACAGACCATCGGCCGTGGTGCCGCCGTCTTCCACACCCAGCTTGTCGCACAGGTATTGCAAGGCTTTCTGGCCGTCGCGCAACTGGCAAGGGAGGTTGGTGCACACGTTCAACTTGTACTTGCCCACGGGCTTCTGGTTGTACATGTTGTAGAAGGTGGTGACTTCGTGGACCGCGATGGCAGGCATGCCGATGTGGTCGGCAATCGCCTGCTCGGCCTCAGGCGAGACCCAGCCTTGCTCTTGCTGGATGATGGACAGACAGGCCATGACCGCCGACTGACGTTGGTCAGCCGGGTACTTGGCGATTTCGCGGTCGAAGCGCGCTTTGGTTTGTTCGCTCAACATGATGTTCGTCACTTAGCGGTCGCTATCAACGGTCGATCTCACCGAACACGATATCCATCGTGCCGATGATGGCCACGGCGTCAGCCAACATGTGGCCGCGCGACATTTCGTCGAGGGCGGCCAAGTGCGGGAAGCCAGGGGCGCGGATCTTCAGGCGGTAAGGCTTGTTGGCACCGTCGGAAGCTAGGTAGATGCCGAACTCACCCTTCGGGTGTTCGACAGCTGCGTACGCCTCGCCTTCGGGTACATGGAAACCTTCGGTGAACAGCTTGAAGTGGTGAATCAGCTGCTCCATCGAGGTCTTCATTTCGACGCGCGATGGCGGCGCCACCTTGTGGTTGTCGGTGATGACAGGACCCGGGTTGGCACGCAGCCAGTCAACGCACTGCTTGATGATGCGGTTGGACTGACGCAGCTCTTCGATGCGGACCACATAACGGTCGTAGCAGTCGCCGTTGGTACCAACGGGAATATCGAAGTCGAGCTTGTCGTAAACGTCGTAAGGTTGGTGCTTGCGCAAATCCCAAACAACGCCCGAACCGCGCAGCATGGCGCCGGTCAGACCCATTTGCAGGGCACGTTCAGGCGAAACCACACCAATGCCCACCGTACGCTGCTTCCAGATGCGGTTGTCTGTCAGCAGGGTTTCGTATTCATCAACCAGTTTGGGGAAGCGCTGGGTGAAATCATCAATGAAGTCGAGCAGCGAGCCTTGACGGTTCTCGTTCATGCGAGCGATCGTCTTGGCATTCTTGATCTTGCTGACCTTGTACTGCGGCATGGCATCCGGCAGATCGCGGTAGACGCCACCTGGACGGAAGTAGGCCGCGTGCATGCGGGCACCGGACACGGCTTCGTACATGTCGAAGAGGTCTTCGCGCTCACGGAAGCAGTAGATCAGGATGTTCATGGCCCCGCAGTCAAACCCGTGACAGCCCAACCACAGCAGGTGGTTCAGGACACGGGTGATTTCGGAGAACATCACACGGATGTATTGCGCACGCACGGGCACGTCGATGCCCATCATCTTTTCGATGGCCAGACAATAGGCGTGCTCGTTGCTCATCATCGAGACGTAATCCAGCCGGTCCATGTAGGGCAAGGACTGAATGAACGTCTTGGATTCGGCCAGCTTTTCAGTGGCGCGGTGCAGCAGGCCGATGTGAGGGTCAGCACGCTGGATGACTTCGCCGTCCAACTCAAGCACCAAACGCAGCACGCCGTGCGCTGCAGGGTGCTGTGGACCGAAGTTGAGGGTGTAGTTCTTGATTTCTGCCATGACTCAACCTTCCTGCATCAGTGGAGACCACCGTAGTTGTCTTCACGGATGATGCGCGGTGTGATTTCGCGCGGCTCGATGGTGACGGGTTGATAGACCACGCGCTTTTGCTCGGGGTCGTAGCGCATTTCGACGTGACCAGTTGTTGGGAAATCCTTGCGGAAAGGGTGCCCGATGAAACCGTAGTCGGTCAGGATGCGGCGCAGGTCGTTGTGACCGTCGAAAACGATGCCGTACAGGTCAAAGGCTTCGCGCTCGTACCAGTTGGCTGCATTCCAGACGTCGTTGATGGAGGCCACCACCGGGAAATCGTCGTTGGGTGCAAAAACTTTCAAACGCAAACGCCAGTTCTTGTTGACCGACAGCAAATGGCTGACAACGCAAAAACGCGGCGCTTCTGCGTAAATGCTCTCTGCGCCGTCTTTGTAGGTCGAATAGTCCATGCCGCACAGGTCGATCAGTTGCTCGAAGCGCAGTTCGGCATGATCACGCAGCGTTTGGCACACAGACAGGTAATTGGCTGCTGACACCGTCAGGGTGAGCTCACCCTTGACCAAGTCCAGACGTTGAATTTTGTCGCCCAAGACGGACTCGAGGGATGCCTGCAAGGCGGCGAGTTTCTGGCTCATGTCTACCTTCCTGATCAGCGGGCGATGGTGTTTTCGCGACGGATCTTGGCTTGAAGCTGCAAGATGCCGTAGAGGAGCGCCTCGGCGGTGGGGGGGCAACCAGGGACGTAGACGTCGACTGGCACGATGCGGTCACAACCACGCACAACCGAGTAGCTGTAGTGGTAATAGCCACCACCGTTCGCGCACGAGCCCATGGACAACACCCAACGAGGCTCGGCCATCTGGTCGTACACCTTGCGCAGCGCGGGGGCCATTTTGTTGCACAGTGTGCCGGCCACGATCATCAGGTCAGACTGACGTGGGCTGGGACGGAACAACATGCCAAAGCGGTCGATGTCGTAACGTGCCGCACCGGCGTGCATCATTTCGACCGCGCAGCAAGCCAGACCGAACGTCATCGGCCACAGGGAACCGGTCTTGGACCAGTTAATCAGCGTATCAGCTGATGTGGTGATGAAGCCCTCTTTGAAGACGCCTTCGATACCCATTTGAATTTACCTCTCGAGAGTCCTGGACGAGCTCATTCCCAATCAAGGGCGCCCTTTTTCCATTCGTAGACAAATCCCACGACCAGAATGCCCAGGAACAGCATGATGGCCACGAAACCGGTCATTCCGACTTCCTTGAGCGCGACAGCCCAAGGGAACAAGAATGCGATTTCGAGGTCGAACAGGATGAAGAGAATGGCGACGAGGTAGTAGCGCACGTCAAATTTCATGCGCGCATCTTCGAAGGCCTCGAAGCCACACTCGTACGGGGAGTTCTTTTCGGCGTCAGGGCGACGTGGGCCCAACAGGAAACCGAGCGCCTGGGGCGCCACACCGACCCCCACGCCAACCAGAATAAACAGAATGACGGGCAGGTATTGCTCAATGTTCATCATTGCTTTGGGCCTTCAGATTGAACAAGTCGCGTGATTGGATCACATTCAGACAACAAAAAAGCGCGCCTTTGGTCATGCCAAGCGGAATTGATCCACTTGTACACCTACCTTCAGCGCGCCCACCGGAGCGCTTCGTAATTGAACCACCTTGTCAGCTTGGATTCGTTGATCTGGGCTGAACATGAGGTGACCGCACGAAGACTCAGTTGAAATTTTGATTGGTGCCGACGGCGAGACTCGAACTCGCACAGCTTTCGCCACTACCCCCTCAAGATAGCGTGTCTACCAATTTCACCACGTCGGCAACATGGGCCTTATACCCAGTTGGATCGGCTTGCATGAGGCTCGCTTACCGAAGACTGACATTCTAAACCGAAAACCAGAGGTTTCCGATACATGGCGACACAATGTAGGCACTGTGCACCATGCTCAGGCCAATTACTTGACAGGGATCAGGGCCGACCCGGAAGCCGCCGCCGAAGCAGGCGCCACCACCGATGCAGCTGATGCCGCAGCGGGTGCTTTTTCAAGCAAGGAGGACGATTCCGCAGCCACGCCACCCCGGTGATTACCGAAGTAGGCCAGCATCAAGGTCGAGGCAAAAAAGACCGACGCCGCCACAGCAGTCGAGCGAGACAAAAAGTTCGCACTGCCTGTTGCGCCAAACAAACTACCCGAGGCGCCACTACCAAAAGAGGCACCCATATCAGCCCCCTTGCCGTGCTGAACCAGCACCAAGCCGATCATGGCCAAGGCGGACACGATCTGCAGCAAGAGGACCACTGTCATCAATGCTTGTTGCATGAAACCAAACTCCTGAAAAGCCAGCTCAGACCGCAGCCCGAGCAATTGCCACAAAATCGGCCGCCTTCAACGAGGCGCCACCAATGAGGCCACCATCGATATCAGGCTGAGCAAACAGTTCTGCCGCGTTGTCGGGCTTGACGCTGCCACCATAGAGCAAGGGCACGCGGGCCGCCTCAGACTGAGCCGCCACCAGCTGCGCACGCAAGAACGCATGCACCGCCTGAGCCTGCTCGGGCGAAGCAGTTTTACCCGTACCAATTGCCCAGACAGGCTCGTACGCCACCACGATTTCTGCCAGCTGAGCACCCAGCGCAGTGATCACCGCCTGCAGCTGCTCGGCCACGACGGCTTCGGTCTGATTGGCCTCGCGTTGCGACAAGGTTTCCCCCACGCAAACAATAGGAACCAAACCTTCAGCCAAGGCAGCCTTGGCCTTATCGGCCACCAACTGACTGCTTTCGCCGTGGTAGCTGCGACGCTCGGAGTGACCCACGATGGCGTACTTGGCGCCGAACTCGCGAATCATGCCGCCCGCCACCTCACCGGTATAAGCCCCCTGCTTGTGAGCAGAGACGTCCTGCGAACCCAATGCGATGGGCTGCCCCGCCAGGGCGGCAGCCACATCAGCCAGGTAAACGAAGGGCACGCACACGGCGACGTCGGCTTTAGGGGCCGACTGGGCCAGATTGGCCTCAATCAAGCCCTGAAGCAGTTCGCCGTTGGATGCACGGCTACCGTGCATCTTCCAGTTTCCAACAACCAGCTTCTTCATGGCGATCACTGCTGCTGTTGTTGCGCCTGGTCGTCTTGAGCACCCTGCTCCACCGCACCTTGCTCGGCACGGGGTGCACGCTCACGACGCTCACCGCGATCACCACGGTCGCGGCGATCACCACGGTCGCCGCGGTCGCTGCGCTCACGACGCTCGCGAGGCTGCTCCTCAGGCATACCCTCAGGACGCTCCAGCAACGCCTTCATGGACAGCTTGACGCGGCCCTTTTCGTCGGTTTCCAGAACCTTGACCTTAACAACTTGACCTTCTTGCAGGTAGTCGGAGACCTTTTCGACGCGCTCATGAGCGATCTGGCTGATGTGCAGCAGACCATCCTTGCCGGGCAACAGGTTCACCAGAGCACCAAAGTCGAACAACTTGGTGACAGCACCTTCGTAGATCTTGCCGATTTCAACTTCAGCGGTGATCTCTTCGATGCGCTTCTTGGCAAATTCAGCCTTGGCGGAATCAGTCGAGGCGATGGTGATGGTGCCGTCTTCGCCAATGTCGATCTGGCAACCGGTTTCTTCGCACAGACCGCGAATGGTGGCGCCACCCTTGCCGATCACGTCACGGATCTTCTCGGGGTTGATCTTCATGGTGTACAGACGAGGCGCGAACTCGGACACTTCTTGACGCGCACCACCCATGGCTTCAACCATCTTGCCCAGGATGTGCAGGCGGGCTTCCTTGGCTTGCGCCAGGGCCACTTGCATGATTTCCTTGGTGATGCCCTGGATCTTGATGTCCATCTGCAGAGCGG
>ERZ724505.1439-NODE-1439-length-13027-cov-30.759405_pt1 | contig 13027 bp, 15 predicted proteins | sample MGYA00376038_ERZ724505 | MGnify/ENA primary metagenome ERZ724505 (study PRJEB28724, sample SAMN07190884) | wastewater metagenome | isolation source: effluent of sewage treatment plant in Hong Hong | place: Hong Kong | collected 2016-03-17 ... | reverse complement strand
GGGGCCCAGGTCGTACGCACAGGCGCAACCGCAGCCGCGGCCACGTCGGCAGCGCAGAACCCTGGGCACTCACGGTCGAGGGCCTGGCGCTGCTCGAACTCGTAGCTGTGCTCCAGCGAGGGCAAGAGCACGGTGTTGAACGCGCGTGCCGTCTCGTGGGCAGCGTTGGCCTGGCGCTGTACTGCTGTGCCAGCACAGCGTAGCGATGCGACGGCGCAGAGCGCGAGGACAGGTAGGGCCGCTAGGCCAGAGAGGAGTCCCGCTCCAAGCTCTGACCTGCGCGCCCTGGCAAACAGGGTTTTCATGTTGGTGTCTTTCGGTGAGGGGTCAGGCCGTTGACGTTCCACCTCTGCAGGGTGTACCCAGCGTGGTATGGAAACTGAACGGCTCGCGTTTTTCGGAGTTGCAGCGGTCATGCTTGCCGCTGTTGGAGGCATCGCCTGGTACACGAGGAAAGATCCCGTGAGGCTCTTTGGCACCGTCGTGATCGGCCTGCTCGCGTGCGCCTGCATGCTGGCGTGCTTGGCGAGTCAGATGGGCTTGAAGCTCAACTGAGGCTTTGTTCGGGCTTCAGTTCGAGCTCTTCTTGTCCAAGCTCGGGAGCATGGGGTGTCTCCGCTTCCGTGCTTCCGGGTCGCGCTCGGCAACCTCGTGCAGCTCTCGCAGGCGGAGGACTGCTTTCGGCTCAAGGTGCGCCTCGAGGTCTTCGAACCGTCGCCACGCGAGACCTATCGAGCGCCTAAGGTCTTTCTCAATGCGTGCCCTGCAAGAGCGCCACTCCTTGCTCTTGCGATCGGGGTGCCACAGCGTGGCGATGCTCTTGACGTTGTCGAGCAGGATTCTGGCCTTTTCGCGCCCGATCAAACCCTGTGGGTAGGGCCCCGCAGAAACCTTGGCTTGCAACTCGGCAATCATGCGGGTGTTGTCGTTCGTCGACTGCGAGATCTTCGCCAGGGTCTGGACCACGCTCACCAAGACTTCTTGAAGCGAGGCGAGCGAGGCTCTGGTTTCGGCGAGAGACGTCGATGCCGCCGCCTCGGCAAGGTGCCCCTGGAAGCGCTCCTGGTGAGCCCCTGGCGCCGTCTGGATGCCACAGGCCTCCTCGATCAGCGCGTCGATGGCAACGTTCCCAAGAGCCTTCAAGAAGGCGTGGGCCCGCGTTGCCACTGGCTTCTGTGCGTGATGCAGCTTTCCATCGAGAGCCATGCCCACGATGCCGTGGGCCATCTCGACGAAGTCCGTGCCCAAAAACCCGATGCGATGCCCTCTTCCTCCGGAGGGGTGAAGGTGCGGGATCGGGCGCAACTCAAAACCACTTGCCCTGCCGTAAATCCTCACGATGAAGCGCCGAAAATGACGATGATCGGGCGCAACTCCAAGAAGCTCACAAACACCCGAGAATTCAAGCACTTTTTGGCCGCTGTCCAAAACAGCGCACCTGACGGTCAGGTTGCCGAGCTGGAGGGTCCCGGATCCTACTACGCGAGGCAGGTTCGCGTTGTCGTTGGAAGGGGAAGCGGAGGAGGCTGTGTCGAGGGTGACTGCCGATGATGTCAGTTCCCCCTCCACGGTCTTGATCTTGTTGGAGAGGCGTGTTACTTTCTTTGCGTTCATCGCAGATACTCCGGGCCCCGCGGCGCTCACCACGTTGCGGGGCTTTTTAATTTCTCCGTCCGACCAGCGCGGGAAGACGTGAGTTCGAGCGCCGGCCAGCAGGGCGCATGCATGTTGGCACGTCCATCTAGCCTGCTCACATCACGAGCAATCCGCAAGGCTTGTTCTCAACAATCGCCTGCAGAGGAGCTTTGTGTAAGGTCAGGATACCAGTAGTCAGGAGGCTCGGATTCCGACGCTTGGCCCCACCCTGTAAAGCCTTGAAACCAAGGGCTATTGCGCACAAAGACCCCCTGAAATCGCCTCTTCTGGCCCCACCCCCACCCAGGGCTTGCGGACAGGCTTTGCGCCACGCTCAGACCGAGTGCTTGGCCCCAAGCTGAAACCTCTGCATTCCTTGGGGATTCTGTCCAAAAGTGTCCCAATTTTGCCATTCTTGGCCCCATCCCCCACACAAGGTTTCGTGGGCAGGAGACACCCCGCTCAAAACGAAGGTTTGGGACCACCCCCCACCACGTGCGCCATTTGCCTTTAGGCAAAGCCGCCCCACGGTGGGGCGCACGCTCTGGAGCCAGCGTCTCCCGAGTCCTACGAGAGCAGCTTCGTGGGGATCTCTTCCTCTTCCTGCCCCGCCACGACCACGATGGTCGATGGAGGCTTGGGCTTGAGCTGCCCGACCTGGGACTCCACGAGTCTGTCCAGGAGCTTTTGCACGGACTCCGCATCAAGGCTGCGCAGGGACTTGAGCTCTTCGATCGGCTTGGCAGCTAGCTGCTTGAGGTCGCGCATCACGTGGGCTTTGACCAGGGCCGCTTGGTTGTCGTCCCAGGTGCCCGGCCGCTCGGGGTTCTTGAGGTCCTCCACGACCGTCTGAGAGGCACTCGCCACGACCGTGGCAGCGGTGCTCACAATGGCTTCGAAGGCCGAGGCCGCCAGTTTGTTGTGGACGTGTTTGCGGATGGCTGTAGATGCCCAGACCACCAAGGCCGAGAGCAGGGCGAGGAGCAGCGGTTGCAGCACGATGAACGCCTGCGCGGAAAAGTCTTTCATGGGGGTACGTCTTTCTGCCTAGACCATCCCGAGGATGGCTTTGATGAGGTCGAGTTGCTTGGCTCGGCTTTGGGTGAATCCTTGGGAGTCCATCACCGCGGCGAGATCCACCGAGACAGACTGCGTGAGTGACGAGGTCGTGAGATTGACCTGCACCTGGTAGGCGCCCAAGGTGTCTGCAAACAGCGCTGCCCCCGGGTCGTAGGGGTAGAGGTTGCCTGTGACCGTGAGCCGGTGGGCTTCTTCCCGAGGCCGAATCAGCCAGCCGTTCGTGGTGTTCAAGAAGAAGTACGATCCCGCGAAAACCCCGCCACCAAGGGGATCCCCACCCACGACCGTGAACGCATGCGCGAAGCCCGCACCGGCGCCGGCCTGGACCCAGTCTTTCCATCGAGAGTAGAGCTCGACAGCCTGGACGCTGTCTCCGTCGGAAGCCTCGAGGACAATCCGGTGTGTCGCGCCATCGAAGATCATGGGTTCTGGTACTGCCTGTCTAGCTGCTGCTGCACAGGGATGGTGACGTCCGAGGTCCCGAGCGCCACGCTGGTGAGCCTGAGGTTCTGGTAGCCCAGCGACAGGACGGCAATGTCCACGGAGCTGTACTCGTCAGGGTCGTAGACCCATTCAAAGGTACCCGTCGTGACGTCCTCCTGCCCCGCCACAGCCGTGGTCGTGCCCCCGTCGAAGACACGTACCTCCGTGGGGTTCTTGAGTCCTGTGAGCCTCAGCGTGGGCGTGGAGGAGGGCTCCACAGTCACCTGCGCTGCGAAGTGCAGGGACATCCAGCCCGAGAGACCCACGGCTGCGGTGGCGCCAGCTGCCGTTTCCGCGGCCGACACAAGGGCTATGGCCTCTCCCTCGCGGATCGTGATCCCGGCTCGCCTGACAAGGATGTCTGCAGCCCGGTGTTGGTTGTGGAAGCCCAGATAATCAGAGCCCCCCGTGCTCGTGCGAACAACTTGCTCAGGGAGCACGGTGCGAAAGACGGGCCCTAGGAAGTCTTTGGTCTTGAGGTAGTTCATCCCCTTCGGGGATCCCGAGGAACTGTCTGCAAGCGCGTTCTCCGGAAGGCCGTAGGGCAGGATGCAAACGTTCTTCATGACCCTGAAGAGGGTGTCAGCGTCTGGGTAGGCCGAGTCCATCTTCAGCGTCTGACCGGTGACGACCTTCCCCTCGTCTCCAAGATCTTCCGCGAAGATAGACCCCACCGGAACAAGCTGGAAATAGGGTGTGTCAAACGATCCGATCTCTTCCACCGAGAGCGACCGCAGCGTGATGACTTCTCCACTGCCGCTTTGGTTCTCGACCGCAAAGATAGCCTTGTTGGGGACAACCGCGTTGGCGAAATAGCTGGTCGTCCACGTTCTGTTTGGACTGCCAGAGCGCACCATGGTGGCCGTGATTTTCAGCGGCAGCGAGTTGCTCAGCGTGTCGACGTAGAGCGCGATGGACTCCGCAGCACGCACGACGATGCCCTCCACGGCCGTGGCTGTCGCACGAGGCGCTCTCTGGATCCTGCCAAGGCCATGCGGGCGATGCATGGACGCCCAGGCTGTGTTGGTCGCGGTGAGCTGTTTGGCTACCGCAACCTTGGCGAGTATGGACGGCGAGGCCACTGTGGCGCCACGCGTGACACGTACTGTTGCCGGCCAAGCGCTGGCATCGGAGTCCATGGGACTCAGGGTAACGCTGTCGCCGTCCGCGACCGTCGCCCTTGAAAGACTGAGGGTCGTTGGCAGGGCCGCCGGGACGGTGGCTGCGTTCGTGGTCGAAAGGTTGGTAAGCTCGAAGGTCCCGAGCGTGAGCTTTTTGCCGGAGCTCGGAGGGTTGTAGATGGCTATCAGGGCGTTGCCCGAGTTTGAGAACCAGTCGAACTCCCCCGCCACCCGATACTGATATCTCGCCATTGGCTAGCTCGCAGCGTCCGTGAACTCAATGAACACATCCGCAGTGCCCACCGCCGAAGACCCTGAGTGCTGCACGGTGATCCCTTCGCCTGGACGCAGTGTGATCGGTTCAATGTCCGTGTCACCAGTCGCGCTGTCCCAGACGCAATTGAGCGGGACAAGGCACTCGAACTCATCACTCGTGCCCGTGCTCGCTGCGGGCTCATCGTTCGACCAGACCCATGTGCGAAGCTGCACATCGGAGGTGTTCGTCACCGTGGCGCCTGTCGCGCAAAGCACCTGCGCCACAAGGTTGCTGCTGTTGGTGTCGTGCTTCGTGGGCGTGACCGCTGTACCGGCTGACTGCGCGCTTGTGCGTCGCAGGGCCCACGTGGTGAGAACGCCGGTGACTGCGGTTGTTTGGTTGTTCAGCACCCAAACGCGCTTGACCCTGAGCACACGACCGGAGCCCGAGCCGTTGAACAGTGAGAGCATGTGTTTTGCGTTGCCAAATGCGACGCCAACACCACCCGCAGTGAAGGTAGCTGCCATGTGAATTGTTCCTCAGACTAGGGGTTGGAGTAGTTGCGTTCGAGCGCCGCGACGAGCGAGGCGGAGTTGCTCGTGGAGCGTCCAATCGTCGCTGTCGTTCTTACGTACTGCCCTGTGGCCAGACCAATCGCGACGATGGTCACCGCCGCATCCGTGCCCGCAGTACGCCCGCCCTGTGTGTTGCCGTCGTAGTTGAACGTGTGCTCAATCGTCGTTTGACCCGAGACGTTGCCGGCCATGTCCACGCTGTTGTTGTCGTCGACGATCACCGCACCGCTCTCACCAAAGTCGTTCCCAGCGCCGGGAAGCGTGGTGAAATAGACCCAGTACTTGGCCGATGCGTCGGACACCAGGTTGGCCCCGAAGGTCAGTGTCAGCGAGGCTACGAAGGGGAAGGTTCGCGCGGTGGCTGTGTTGTCGTAGAAGGTCAGGCGGTTGGTGTCGCCAACATCAAAGCCTTCGATGAACACCCCGCTCCCTCCGCCGTTGGGGTTCACGGGCGCAAGCGAGCCGCAGTTGAGCGTGTCACCCACAAAGACCAACAGAGCGTCAGCCGTCTTGCCTGTGACGCTTTGGTCTGTGCTGTCGATGTCGCTGTTCTGCCGAAGCAGGTACTGGACCTTTTCGTAGATCTCCTCCGCCGTCGCGACGAGCGGTGTGGCCCGCTGAAGCGTAAAGCTTTGGTTGCTGCCCACGACGGGGAAGGTCGTCGTGATGGTGATCTGCGTGCTCGTCGGGGTGCCCGAGATCGTGTAGGTGCCTGCGTTCGAGCCCTCGTGGATGGTGAGCGTGCCTCCGGCGTAGGTTGCCCCGGTGATGCCTCCCTCCGAGGATGTGAGCACCGAGCCGCCAGAGCTGCAGGAGCCGTCCACGCCTGAGTGCGTGCCCACGTCCACGACGATGCCGAAGTTCCTCGTGGTGCCAGGCGTGTCCACCGCGCGGGCATAGGCCTGGTCGAAGTACCGCACGACGATTGAGGTGTAGGGGCTGTTCGTCGAGATGTTGCCGTCCGTCTCCGCAATCTTGAGGTCCGTGCCTGTGCTGATCGGGAAGCGGTAGGCGATGGAGTCCATCGACGTCACGCCGATGTCGTCCAGGTCCGCATCGTCGTAGGTCTGGCCCTGCTCGCGCACAAAGAGCTTGAAGTACGTTCGACGGTCGAAGTCCGAGCCCTCGGCCGTGTTGCCGTCCCCATCGTCGTCGCGGAAGATCTGGACCGCTTGGTTGATCTGGCCGGTGAGCTGGACGTTCGTGGCGGATCCACCCGAGCTCTGTTGGTAGTAGAGCTGATCGTTGGATTCGATGGAGCCGAGGCCGATGATGCCGGCCCACTTTTGCGTGATGTTTCCCGAGGTGTTCCGGACCGTCCAGCCACCCGTGCGCACGAGGTAGCGCGAGGCGTCGGCCACGAAGTCCCAGCCGTCCACGAGCTCAAAGCTCTCGTCGGTGATGGGCGTCATCGGGAAGGGGAAGGCCGCGAGGTTTTTGGTGTTCGGGTCTGTCCGCCACTGCTCCTTGAGAAAGGAGTACAGGCACTTCAGCGTGACGCCGTCCGTGCTGAGGTTGCCCACCTGCACGAGCTTGATCGTCTTGCCTGACGTGCTGATGTAGACCTCCTGTGAGCCGTCGTCGGCCGCGGAGTCTGCAAGCTGATCCGGGTCTGTAATGAGAGCCATTTCGTCTATGTCCTCGTGCTGGCGACGCTCGAGAGCACATCGCCGGAGTAGGTGAAGACCTTCGTGAGCGTGGCGAGCAGGACCCCAGCGCCGTCGTACTGACGCTGCACGGTCTGCGTGAGCACTCCGCCCGAGTAGGTGAACAGGGTCTCGCGGACCTTCGTGCTGTGCGCGGACGAGGTCCACACAGTCGTCCTGACCAGATCGTCCCCGCTGTACTCGTACTCAGTCTCTGAGCTCTCAGCGATCCGATGACAGAGGCTGTCTAAGGCCTCGTGGTCGCCCAGGGCCATCCCGGCGCCTGTCTCGATCGTCAGAGAGGCCTGCGCCCCTGCCGTGACCGTCGTGGTCTGGTAGACAGGCTGCAGGGTGACCACCGAGCTGTTTCCCGTGGCCTCAAGGGAAAAGCTGCCCCCCTCGTGGGCGACCGAGAGACTGGGAGCCGTCTGAGTCACCGAGAGGGCAGGGGCTGCCACGGAGACCGAGAGGGTCATCTCCGGAGAGCTGACCGTCAGAGTGCCGCTCACCGGGTAACGTCCTTGCGCAGCTCGACCTCAAAGGTCGGCGAGCTCACGACGACCCCACCGGGAGAGGTGAACTGGACGTCGCACTGGTACACCCCCAGCGCCAGGTCTGCGGTGGTCGCAGGGAGAGCGCTGAGCACGAACTCACCGGGGTTGGTTCCCTGGTTCGACAGGGTGACCGTAAGCGTCGCCGCAAGCTCGTCCGTGGTCGGATGGCGAAGCTGGCTCGAGACCGTGTAGCCTGTGAGGTCCACGGCTGTCCCTGCGTCCGTGCGGGTGCAGTTCAGTAGGAGGGAATCCCCGCGTTTGACAACGACGCGCGCCATTAGGTCACCGTCGGGTGCTTGCCCGTCTCAGTGGATGCAGCACGGCCAAGAGCCCGCTGTAGCGCCTCGATTTCTTTTTGCTGCGCTTCGTTCTGCTTGTGCAGCGCTTCGAGCTCCGCCTGTGTCGAGAGCAGCCTTGCGGTGACCTCGGCATTCATCGCGCGCATCTTGTCCAGCTCCAGCTGCGTCTCGCGGTAGAGCTTCTCGATCTCCGAGAGCTTCTTCCAAAGCTCCGCAGTCAATGCCGCGCGGTCGGTGATCTCCGCGACGCTGCGCGCTTCGTTGTCCGTGTCGCGCTTGCGCCTGCGCTCCAGGACCCAGTCGAGCCCCTTGGACAATAGGGCACCTACGCCCGCTGCGCTGAGCAGCGAGCCCATGTTGTCGATGGATGACATCGGTCCTCCTAGAGCCCCAGCTCCAGAGCAATGTTGTCTACGATTGTCTCGTGCCCCGCGTCGTTCGGGTGGATTGCATCCGCGTTCAACTCGGCGCCGCTGCCCGGGAAGATCAACGCGCCGTCCAAGACCGTGACGTTTGGCGAGCCTGTGAGCGCACTCGTGGCCTGCGTGCGGAAGTCGGCAAGGGTGTCGCCGTTGACGTTGGGAGCGCTGTACGAAGCCCCTAGGGACAGGGGTGTCAGGGCCCAGATTGCGGCGCTCGGGTTTGCACTGTGCAGCGCACTCGCGTAGCTCGCGAGCTTCGTGCCGTACGCTGTTTTCGTCAGGGTCGCGTTGAGCCAGTCGTTGACCCCGAGAGCGAGGATGATGTCCGTCGCTCCAAAAGCCGCGGCCCTCGCAGCGACCTGTGCAAAGCCGGTGGATGCGTAGCTGGACGTGGCGGCAAGCACTTCGTCGTCGGCGAGCTCGCGCGAGCCCCAGGCCTCGAGACATAGCTCCACGTTGTACGAGTCCCGCAGAATCGCGCCCCACGAGTCGCGCTGAGGCAGGGTCGTGGTCCAGCCGGCGGCGATGGAGTCCCCGATCACGAAGACCTTTCGCGCCTTTGCGGGGATCACCTTGGGAACCCCTGCCGACTGGGGCAGGTAGAGCGCCAAGACCGAGCTTGCCTTGACTCCGGCCGAGTCGACCGCGAGGCCTGCGTGGATACGAAGGTCCTTTCGCTCCGAAACGCCACTTCCCGCGAACTGCTTGGGCGTGTCGTTCGCCGCAAGCGTGAGCACTGTGTGCGTCGTGTTGATGTTCTGTGAGCCGTGAGACTGCGTGGCATAGGTGCTGTACAGCGACGAAGACACCTCAGCGACCCAGGAGGCAGCCTTCGTGCGCGCGCCAATCCAGGCCTGCGGATTGTGTGTGGGACGCCCTAGGGAGGCGTTGTTGTCCCCTCCACGCGTGTCCCCTCGGACCGTGCGCAGCCGGTACCACGACGAGGCAAACACGCCGGAAGCTCCGTTGGGGTAGACCCTCAGATTCCGCATGAGACAGCGGGAATTCAGCACGGCGAGAAACGCGTCGTGACAGATCAGGGTCGCCCTGTAGACGGTCCCTGCGGTCACGGAGACTGTCAGAGAGACGGTCTGCCACGAGTCTGTCAGCGTGACGAGCTGATTTCCAACCCACGCTGTTTGCCCTTGGTTAGCGAAGGCGAGGGCGAATTTCTCGGTCGACGAATCGCCCACAATCCTGCGGAATTCGCCGGTCAACACGAGCTGTGTAGCTCCCGTCGGAGCCACCACGTAGTGCTGGCGCGACCAGTAGCCCGAGGGCGTTGCGTCGCGCGACGGGTTGACCGCGTAGATCGTGGCACCGTCCCCGCCCTCGAGTTCGGTGGCGAGGCGTGCGGTCACGACGCCACCACCGGTCGCAGTCAGGTACCACTCTGGCGCGGTGAGAATCCCTGTAGCAAGCGTGTCCGCCTCGACCACGGCGGCCACGTCACGCAGCGCGCGCCTTGATCCTGGGATGCCTAGTCCGATGCCGATCACAGGAACGCCGTGATTTTCTGCGCAGAGGTGCCCGTCGCGTAGATCTTCACTGCTTGGATGTCGACGCTCTCCCCGTCTGCAAGACTTGGAATGGTTCGATCCATCCCCGTGACTGTCTTGACCTTCAGGTCCCCGCCAGTGCCTACGCGGATGCGTCTGCAAGGGCCTCCAATGCCGCCGTTACCGTCGGTGCTCTCTCCGGCTGCCATCAGGTCTACATCAGACCCCAGGGCCCCTGCCGTGGCGTAGGTGTTGAATTCTGGGGAGCTCGTGAGTGTGTCTGGCGATGCCATGGAAAATTCCTCCGCGTTTCAGCCGCGCGTGTCTTGCTCAATGTAGCCGTCGCAGTAGATCTCAAGAGCGTCAAGGGTTGCGCCGTCCGTAGTCGTGCGCACTTCGAGGACTTGCGTCCCGTCGCCCTCGACAGGGCCGACATGGAACGTGCGCTTCGTTTCGTCGGTTCCAAGCTCGACTTTGAACTCCGTGCCTTCGTAGCCCGTGAGCCCAGGGTTTCTGAAACACACGCGAAACTTGTCCGTTGGTCCTGAGAGCATGCACCTCAACACGACGGTAGAAGTGTGAGCTGGCGCTCTGGTGCTGAGATCGACGTTGTTGTCGACATCGTGTGGCGGTGCCGTGGCATTCGTCAGGGTGTCGAGAAGAATGTGACTGTCAAGCCGCTGGTTGTAGCGGACCAAACCGCCCGGGTGTTGCAGGAAAGGTACGATCTTTGTACCGGAGTCCGTGTAGCTCACGAAGCTTCCGAGATACCTGAGCGTGGGGTCTCCGTCTTTGAAGACCAAGGCAAGATCGGGTTCATTGCCGACGTACTCCTCGACGGTGAATGCGATCGTCCCCCCGCTGATTCCTGCATAGACGACATACCATGTGTCTGTCGTGAGCGATGGAACGCCGCCGCTTCCGGGGGTCAGCACGGTAGCTACCGATGTGCTCGAGTAGGTGTTTCCGATCACGAGCGATTTGATCGGAGAGACAGAGATGGTTGTTCCGCTGCTCCGGAGGTACCCACCCACGAGCTTCCCGTTCATCGCGGATATCGGTGCGGCTGCATCCTGAAAAGAATTCAGGAAGGAGGAAAGGATCTTCTGCAGCGGTGAAAACGTGGTGATTCTTTGCATGTCACGCATCCAGTACGTCGCGGTTGGTGAGTGAGTCGTCATCATCCGTGAGAAAGCCCACGGTTTGACAGGTCGCAGCCAGCACATGCGCGGGGATCATTGCCCGCAACATCTCATGCAGCTCCCTCCACATGGTGAAGGTCAACGATGCCGAGGGGAGCTGCACTGCGATCACGAAGGCCATCCATGACTCCGCGACGTCTTGCGTGGAGATCTCCCAGACGGTCGTGCCGTTGTCGTACCCGATGAAGGCGCTCTTGATCGAAAGCGGGCTTCCACCTCGTGCACTGCGTACCTTCGTCAGCAGGCGCTGCCGACGCTCATCAGAGGTCAGGTCAGAGCGGACAGCAAGGCCATAGCTCTGTTCGTGCTCGTCAAGAAGTTGCTCCGCCGTGTTGACGAAAGCCTCGTTGATCGCGCTGGTGAGAGCGTCTTGCAAGTCCTTGAGGAAGTCACCATACGCCAACAAGTCAGCCGCAACGAGGTTACTCGTAACTGCCGCGTAGGCAGGCCCAAGGATCTGGGCGAGCTGCCGGGCGAGCTCTCCGGCTTCCGAAGGCTCCGATGCATCCTCTGGCAGAGGGAGGGAGATGTTCATGCCTTCACGATGGTAAGCGTGCCGAGCACGAGCAGCCGCAGCGGCGTGGGCGTGGTGTCCGTCGCGGGCGATGTGACTTCTGCAGACAGAACGCCTGCCACGCCTCGGGTGAGGGCGCCTGTTGTGTCTCGATCTTGCACCACGCTTGCCGCAAGGGCTGTCCTGTAGAGCTTGGCGCGGCCACGGATCTCCTCGCTGGGCCAGCGCGCGGAGTCTGGATACAGGTCGATGTCCACGTCTCCAGGCCCTAGCGAGTCGAAGTGCTTGAAGACCTCGAGGCAGATTCCCGCCCAGTTCGGAGGGGCTGGGTAGACGGTTCCGCTGGGTGCTGCGCCCAAGGCAGAGTCAAGCGTGAGGGTTGAATTTCCGCTGAAGGAAACTGCCGTGACTGTGCGCTTCTGGTAGCCCCCGCGCGCCACGCTGGTGCCCACGAAAAACAGGGCTTCCAGACCAATCAGCGCGGTGGCATCGCCTGAGAGCTGAGGCGCGCTTGCCGTGCCTCCAGAGACCGTGAAAGTGCCTGTCCAAGGGAAGGCCTTCGCGGGCGTGTTCTCGATCTCAAGCGTGACGTTGACCGTCTCTGTGCTTGGAGTTTGGATCCAGTACGAGCCTTCTGTCAGGCCTGCGGGTCGAAGCTGCTTCTGCTTGGCTTCTGTGACCGCGCTTCCTGATGCCGTGGTCCGCCCCTCGACGTAGTCGACGGCTCGGTCTGTCACCACATAGCCGAGCACGCGAGGCGTCGCCACGGAGGTGGGATCCTCAGGAGGTGGGCCAAGCACAATGACCGTGACATTCGCTGGCCTCTGACCCTCTCCCGCAGCAAGGTCGTAGCAGGGATAGACGTACGCTTCCTGGATGCCGTCGACGGTCTCGCACCATTCCTTCCAGTCGGAACGGTTGGCGCTTCCCGGTCGCTCTTGGCGCCGCAGGAGCACACGGCTCGCGAAGCTCGCATCGCTCTCTTCGTCGGCCCCGAATGTTGCAGGATCGCCCTGGACGATGCCCGTGGAGCCCATCCCCGAAGGCGCGCTCGACCAGGTCAGCGAGGTGCCTGCGTCGAGGTTGCCCTCTGTGCCGTCCTTGTCGGCCTTCGCCAGGACGTCGGCGTAGCCAGAGCCGTTGGTCGTGATGGACGTAAGCGCTGTTCCGCCGCTGCTCACCGGCGTGAACCTGATCCCCGAGGTGGAGTTCAGCGTCTTGCCTGTGCAGGTGTACGCGGTCGATGGTGAGCCAGTCACGCGAACCGTTAGCGTCGCAGGCGTGGCGGCCTCGCGGGACATGTTCTCCACGGTGCCGTGGCGCTCGAGGTAGACCGTCTCCGCCTGGTCTGGAAGGATCTGTCGCGTGAGCTGCAAGGCCCGCAGGTAGATGCCATCTCCCATGAGAGCCATCGACTCGGCAATCATCCAGGCGTCGCCGCCCTTGCCCACGTACAGGGTCTTGCCGCGCTGGGCGTAGCGCGTGGAAAGGGAGTCCAAAATCAGGTCCCTCAGCTCCGCGCGAGTCTTGGTCTCGAACATCAGAACACGCCTTTCAGGCTCGCGACTTCGCGTGCGCGTGGGTCATAGAAAGAGATCTCGTACCGAAGGCGGTCGTCCGCGACTTCCACCACGACGCGGAAGCGCTGCATCAGGCCGGCCTTTCGGAAGGGGTCGAAAGCCTCGCGTACAGCCGCGGAGAATCGAGGACCCGCATCCGAGCGCGCTACCTGGACCACGCT
>ERZ724505.1434-NODE-1434-length-13074-cov-36.752976_pt1 | contig 13074 bp, 25 predicted proteins | sample MGYA00376038_ERZ724505 | MGnify/ENA primary metagenome ERZ724505 (study PRJEB28724, sample SAMN07190884) | wastewater metagenome | isolation source: effluent of sewage treatment plant in Hong Hong | place: Hong Kong | collected 2016-03-17 ... | reverse complement strand
AAAACGTCGTCGGTCGTGGAGTCGAAGTCGCAGTCGTTTTCGGCACCCCACTGGTGGCGAGACTTCATGCCCATCTGAATGAGCATCATGTCCGATTGCGTCTGGTAGCCAACGTCTGCTGTCAGCCATGCGCCGAACGTGAAACGCCCGCGCTTCCAGTTCTTTGTGGCCGGAAGCTGGTTTGAGGCAATCGCGTGGGCGATGGCAAGATTCTTCACGCGGTCGAGCATGGTCTCCACCAGAATCTCCTGAAGCTCTTGGATTCGGCGCTGAGCCTGCATGACCTCAATGCGCGAGGTTGCGCCACCGAGGCCACTCATATCCCACAAGAAGCCGAATGGCCAGTTGAGACCATTGGCAATCCGGCGAATCAGGACCTCATGGAACTGCATGAACGCCCCTGACGGGCGCTGAGCACCCGGAGGGAAGACAATGTTGCTATCTTCGGAGACGCGCCTGATCTGACCAGGCACAACCTCAAGCATTGCTGGAGCCCCATTGGAAGCAGGGGTATCCCAACCGCCAGCGCCCGTGGTGGAAGCCGGGTCCTTCATCACCTGAAAGCCCGCGATTGCCGACTGGAACTTGCAAGCCTGCTTCTCGAAGCCGATGAGCTCATGGGCGTCTCGGCCATCTGCAAGCACCGGAGCGAGCGCACTGATGCCCCTGTACTGGTCCACTCTGGACGGCATGAACAGGTGGATGAAGTTGTCCATGTCCTCCTCGTAGTCGAACTCGTACTGGTTCGTCACCGTCCGCTTGTAGATCCTGACCTTGACCGGCTTGCCATCGTCATCCAGCACAAAGCCACCCTGCTTTTTGGGTGTGTTCATGCCTTCCTTGGAGCCATTGCCGATGCGGTCGGCCTCGATTGCCTGAAGCTTGATGTCACCACCACGCTTGGAGATCACGAAGCCAATGTCGCCGTCCCTGACCATCGAGCGGATGGCCAGCTTGCAGAGTTCTTTGAGGCGATGGCGACCTGTGATGTCGGCCCTGCCGCACCACTGATGGAAGTATTCCTCGTACTGGTCATCAATCTCCTTGTCGCCAGTGTCAGCCTTGTATTCAAGGCGGTGGCAGATGTACTGGCTAATGCGACTCAAAATGCCACTGAAGACAGGGCTGTTTCGCTCAAGATCGCGGGCATCCCAGATCAGGCGCTCGCGGTCGCGATTCATCATCGCGCTTTCTGGTGAGCCGTTTTTTGACGGACCACCACTGCCACCACGAAGCGTGTCAGGATTGGCAGCGTCGTAGCCGAACATCGTCAGCGCACTCTTTGCCTTGGCGCGCTCAAGAGCGGTGACCGGGGCTACGTACGCCCAAGCTCGCTCAAGGAAGTTTGGTTTTGCTGCCATTTATACGCGGACGTTCGAGAAGTTTGCGCGCCCATGGTAACCGGCTTGCGATGGACTCAGGCCAGACTGGCTTTTCTCTGTCTGGACGCGGGTGACAGCATGAAGGCGCTGCTGAAGGTGCTGGAGATCACGCTGATAGCTGACGTTGCCAGCCGCCTGACCAGTGATGCCAGCCGCATCGGTGATCTGCTTGCGAAGCAGAATGCGCTCAGCCTCAAGCTCCTCGCCCGTGTACGTGCGATAGATTTCAAACCAGTCGGGTGATGCCATCGTTCGGTTCTTCCTTTGGGTAGCCTGTCGGATACTCCAGGCTGATTACACGAATGACCTCCGGCTCGTCGTCTTTTGGGGGTTCTGACGGCTCGGAGGTCATAGATTGAGGGACTACCCTCTGTGTCAGGTTATGCCTTTGCGACGCCGCTCTGGGTGATGGACGAGGCGTAGATTTTTGCCTTGGTGGCGCTCTTCATCACGCCCAGGGTCGTGACGTAGTTGCCGGTCGTCATGTCAGCCGATGGGGCGATGTTGCCAGCGGTTGCGGCACTCACACACAGGATGATCCCAGCAGTGGAGGTTCCGCCGAGGGTGAAGTCGTCGTCTTTCGTGACGTAATCGACAGGCTGGCCGGACGAAGCGCCATTGAGGGCGATGCCTACCGCAGCGGCTGTAGTGGCACCGTTCGCACGCGCTGGCTTCACGGCGTTGGAAGCCGCAGAATCCAGGTAAACCGGCTGACCGGCAGTGATGGTTGCTCCGGCTGTTCCGCCGCGAATGGTGGCAGCGGTGCCAGCTTGGACTGAACTAACTGTGATTGCGATGTCGGCCATAGATTTACCTGACTTGCACCTGTCAACTCATTGGTCAGTCGGTTGACATGCGCGCACGCAAGCATGGCCGACGTAAACGATATGATCATTGGGGCGAAGGGTGTCACCAACCTGAGCACAACCAGCCCTTGGACCGGCGATGCCTACCTCGTTGAGGTCCAAAAAGACGCTACCTTCACAACCTTCACCGAGAATGGAGCGACTGGCGCAGTGAGCGGTGAGTATGTCGCTGGAACTCGCTTTCAGAACGCCAAAGGCATCACGGCAGTCACCCTGAGTGCTGGCGAAGTCCGTATCTACAATCGCTAAGCGATGCTGCTCTCCGTCATACGCACGATGACAAGCAGGCGCAGGTCGTCGGCTGCCACTGGGACCCCGGTTTCTCCGCCTGTGAATACCGCTCTTCCGGTCATTACCGGAACGACTATTGCCGGTGAGTATCTATCGTGTGACAATGGAACTTGGACCAACACGCCAACATCATACACCTATCAGTGGAATCGCGATGGTGTAGCTATCGAAAGCGCCACATCAAATACCTATCTACTGGACCAGAGCTACGACTCGGGGGCCGAGATCACCTGTACCGTCATCGCAAGCAACACAGGCGGAGCATCAGATCCTGCCACAAGTGAGGCCACGGTTCCGATCACGGCGTATCAGCGCACCACGTTTACTGCATCCGCCAATACCAGCGGAGGACTCGATGGCAAATACCTGTTGATCAGCGACGCCGAAGACACCTATGGGGTAATCCTGCGCTCCAAGCGCCAGCAGGTTTCGACCATTGATTTCGGCCCTCTTGTCGGGGAATCACTGATCACCGGAAGCGCTGGCAAGTCGTTCCAAATTTCCATCGGTGCCACCCTCAGTACCGTCTGGTTCAATACCGGGACCGAGACAGCCCCAGGCGGCCCAAATCCAGTCGAGGTTTCGGTTTCCAATGTCTATGACACCAACGGTATTGCATCAGCAACTGCTTCGGTCATCGGCAGTGGCGCAAGCGCAGCCATCACGCTGATCACCTACACCAATCCAACTGCCGGAAATGTTGAGGACGGTGGAGATGTGGACAGCGGTGTACTTGTTACCGTCACCACTGATGGCTATGACGGAGACACGACAGAGACCGCCGCTGGATCAACATTCCCGCTGCCTGTCTATATCGTCCATGAGGACACGGCAAGCACTGTAGCCGCAGCTATTGAAACGGCACTCGAAGGTGTTGGTTTTGTAGTCACACAACTCGGAGGAGGTCAGTTTGTGGCCAGAGATGCCGCCACAGGTTTGCGCGCTTCCGCCGACGCTGGAACCACGGGTTTCACCATGAATGTCACCAACGGAGCATAATCACCCCAACCCAACCAAATAAGCCATGACCCCTGAAGAAATCGTTGCCGCCCTTGAAGCCGAAGTCGCTGCCATTCAAGCTGAACTTGAGGCTGCTCAAGCAACCGTTGTTGCAGCCCAGCAGTCCGCTCAAGCCGTTCAGGATGCCCTTGCCGCCAAGCAGGTGGAACTCGCCGCTGCCGTGCAGGCCGCAACCATTCCCACACCGCTGAATGGCAACATCACCAACTTGCTCCAATGGATGGCAGTGGGTGGTTCTGTGCCCTACTGCAATCCCGACACCACCTTTGCCTTGATTCGCAAAGACAACCAGGTTGTCTATACGGCACCGAATCCGTGCGGCAGCCTGCCCGAACTGATCGAGGGCTGTTTCGGAAGTGGCGTTTACTACGCCACGATCAACGGCTCAACGATCACCATCACTGGAGCCGCTGGCACAGGGCCGATCAACGTCGCCTCAATCGGTATCAAGCATCACGGGAGCTCGACCGCGACCTTCATCAACGTGGGCTAGTAATCCAATCATGGCCAGGCGGTACTCACAATACCTCCTGGCCCGCACACCTCTCACGCCATGAGCGACGACGAAAAAATCTCCATCGAGAACCTGATCAAGGTCGGCAGGGCTGCTGCAATCGCCCTATGGGCTGTCGTTGTCTCGGTGGTCACAGGGACCGTGTTTGTCCTGAACTACACCCACAGCGTGGACTCGCGGATTGCCGGAGTCGAAGATCGCGTGAGCTCACACACGGATGCCATTCGGTCCCACTCGGACACCCTCACAAACCACGACCGAGAACTGACGCGCTTGTTGACACTTTCCGGGCTTGGAAAGCAATGAAAACAGTCACATTCCTCTTGTCTCCGATTTGTGCCGCTCTTCTCAGTTCGTGCATGTACGCCTCTGGAAGTGCCACCGGGGGCTGGAAGATTGCCAGCGCTGGCACGGACTTAAGCAAGCTCGACATCTCTGGAAGCGGGATGAAGGCAGACGGCATCAACCAGAGCGTCGGCCTCAGTCATGGCGCGAAGATGATCACCGACATCACCAAGATTCAGGCCAATACAGCTTTGATTGGAGCGGGCATCAGTGCCGTCAAGAGCGTCGGTAACAAGGCCGTCGAATCATTCTCCGACTGATATGGGCAACCAAGTCAATAGCGCGCTGGAAGCCCTTCAGCGCACAACCAAACCGTTCGATATGAAGAACTGGATTCTCACCAAGCTCATTCAGTGGATCAACAGCAAGGCCGGTGCCTTTGTGCAAAGCGCGATTGGCGCTGGACTCGGCTGGCTTGCCTCCAAGCTCCTGCAAATCGGCCTCAATGTGCCTGAGAAGCTGTGGGCTGACATCACTGAAACCTCAATGGGCATCGGCGCATTCATTGTGATCGCCGCAACGCAGTGGGTTCAGGCTCACTACAACCTGAAGGTTCAGGGAGCTCTCGGAGTCGAGCAAGACGCCTGGATTGGACCCCAGACCGTCAGGAAAGCAGAGATCGTCCGCGAAATCCTCGATACCACCCATACACCATGAACTTCTCAGCCATTTTCTCACCAATCAAGTCCTTCCTCGTCAGTGCGGCTCTCAAACTGACATCGCTGGATGGCAAGCCCGGCCTGTCCTTCGGTGACTTCGAGCGTGTCGTCGCCTGGGTTGGAGTCGCACGCGGCCTCACCGGCAGGGATAAGCACGCCTATGTGCTGGGCCTGGTGAACAAGACCTTCGGAAGCTCCATCCCTTCGTGGGTGGCCGACATCGTGGTCTTCCTGGCATACGCTTACGCGCAGAGGAAATAGCCATGAGCACCTACGCTCTACGCAAAAAACTGGTCGAGATCGCTCGCAAAGAGATTGGAACGGTCGAGATCGGGGCGTCCAATACCGGGAAGCGAGTTGTCGAGTACCAACGCGCAACTACCCTTGAGGGTACAGGATGGCCGTGGTGTGCCGCTTTCGTGTGCTGGTGCATTCGTGAGTGGCTGAAAGACCCGGAGGTTCGCTTGGCCCTCAATCTGAAGTCCGACAGGGAAGTCGAAGCATGGCGTCCCAAAACAGCCTCTGCTTGGGGTTTCCATGAGTGGGCTCAGAAGCGCGGTCTGCTATCGTTTGATGACTCTCCAGATCATGAGCTTCACACTGGCGACATCATCACTTTTGATTTCAGCCATATTGGACTGGTAGAAAACGATGATGGCCCCACGGTATTCACCATCGAAGGGAACACCAATGGGGCCGGTTCTCGCGACGGCGGAGGGGTCTACGATAAGCGACGCCCTCGTAGTCTTGCTCGTCGTTTCATTCGCTTGCTCGCGTAGACTCTACGCAACATTTGGCTTGAGCATCTGACGGAACACCAGAGCCCGCCGACCCTCATTGAGGTCACACAGGATGGCTCGCTCACGTACCGACACCTCGGTAGTTCCAGCCGACCCTTTCAGTGCGTCGATCACGTAATGGGCGTCGAGGTAGATTTCCTGGCCAATCGACCCACCAATGACCCGCTCGACCTGAAGCTCGGATGCTTCGTGATATACCCGCACACCGTCGTCGTGGCCCGCCAGAGTGATCGTAACAGGGTTCGCCTTGGTGAGGCCACTGATGGTCCTCGCGGCCTCTGAAAGCGCCTCTATGTCGAAAGCTGCCCCAGGTGCAGCCGGATCTGGGTCGAGCATCGTCCTGATGGAAGAAATCGGGTACTCGAACTGAACCTGACGCTGGAGCAGCGAATGCCGCCCTCCTGTCACCAGCAGGAACTTGCCGTCCGACGATAGCGAGCACTCGCCAGACATCGTGAGCGCAATCGCCAGCGGTGCCGATGCCTCGACTGGTAAAACGAGTTCGTGCCTGATCGGCGTCTGCGCGATGTGGATTCGCCTGCGGTCGGTCATGTAGAGAAGACCAGTCAGGCCATCCAGATACATAACCTTGGTCAAAACCTGGTCGTTCTCGGTCGCCCTGGCGGTGGACACCCAGCCGATTGACTCGGCGATAGCCTTCGACTCGCCCGACCAGAACTCGACCATCTCGCCATGCTGCACCCGTGGGAACCCGGTGGCTGGCAGCACCTTGAAGGTGATCTTGCTGGAACCGCCTTTGATGAGCAGATCGTCACCCAGAGTGACCTCAACCGAATCACTGGAGAGGGACTGGATGAACGTGCGCAGGCGACTGAGCGAGACGCAACACCTGCCAGATTCCTCCACGTTGGCTTCGATTTTCATGGTCGCCTGAGAATCGAGGTCAGACGTGGTGAACGACAGAACGCCGTCCTGAGCCTCAACAAGGCACGATTCAAGGATCGGAATGATCGCACGCCTGTTGGTGGCCGATGCGCAGTAGGAGAGCGCCTGCGTGATGTCTGCTGTCTTTGTGGTGAGTTTCATTGTGGGACGTGTTGCTTCTAGTAGCGCGAATGAAATGGACTGGCATCAGAGTGACCCTTGGTTGATCCAAGGGTGATGTCCTTCTCCTTGTTCAGGGCGTACTGCACGAAGTCGCGCAAAGCCATTTCGTCAGTGAAGTAGAACTTCTGACCCCTGAATAGCAGAGGCGTTGGCTCCGGTGGCGGGGTGGTCGTCATGTACTGCGCCGTCAGATTGTGGATGTTTATGGGTGTTGAAGTTGAGTCGTCCCCTCTCTCGGGGCTGTCACGCCTGGTCTTGCGGCGTCCCGTGCGGAGTGTTTACCGCCCGTCAGTTCTAGGGGTTGCTGACCCGCATCTGGCGGCGAAGGTGGTGGCTAGTTTCCAGTGGAGTACGGCTTAAACTCACGCGGCAGAGGGCTTGTAGCCCCAGCCGGGAGATCGCCGACATTGGTGAATCGGAAATTGATCTTCGCCATGGCTGCATTGTACTCGGCAGCGAGTGTGTTGTAGCTGGCTTCGACACCTGCCACTTCACTCGTCCACAGGTTGTACTGCTCGCGGTCTTCGCGTGCCCATTCGATCCTCGGCTTGTCGCCGTAGTCCGACTTGAGTTGCTTGAACCGGTTCTCGTATACCTTGATGTCCGCCAGCTTCTTCTCGCATTGTGCCGACGCATCCTTGAACCACTCATACCGTTTGAGCATGGTGGCAGGATCGAACTGCGCAGCAGTCACGCTGATCGCCCTGTGAGCGGTGGACGTGACGGCATTGCAGCCATGGAGAAGAAGACCCGCTGCCGCAAGGACGGGGATGCCGATGGCGAGGGCTGCCACAGAAAGCGCCCCAAGTGCTGCTGATGATGTGCTATTACTCATGATTTGATGTGAGGGTGTTGAGTGCGTTCTGGTACTGCTGCTCGGCTTCGCCTTCCGGCAGGTCGAGCATCTTAGCCCAGTGCTTGCAGAGTGTTTTCCAAGGGTACAGAATGATGGGTGCGAGGGTGTTCATTACTTCAAGGTCTGGTTCGAGACGTTGATGATGACCTCCTTCACTGGAAGTGGCTGGTCCGACACGTGGATGATCTGCCCGCCAGTGAAGAAGTGCTGATGGTAGAATCCCTTGGTGTCCCACCAGAAGATGTATTCTGCGCTGCTGCCGTAGGTCCCGTCATCCTGAAGGACTTCGGCGGTCTCGCGACTCCCAAAGTCATAGCCACGCAGACGTGAAGCATACTGCCCGCCGCCTGACACTTCGACGGTTGTTGGCGACAGGCGCTTGCCTCCACTCGTTACCTTGCCACGAACCGTGGAGTAGATGATCGTCTGACCGCTGTACGGACTGATGATGTAGAGGTGTTTGATGGAGCCCGGAAGGTTGTCGATCTTCAGCCTCTCGGCCACGTTCTTCTGCTCAACGGACCAGCCGTTGGCGTCGGTGGTGACGGCGACAGTTTTCTTTTGGATGCCAGAGTCTGATGCAGTCGATGAACCGCTCGGAAGCGGGCCGCAACTGGAGATGATGATGCTGGTGATGATTGCGATGATGTATTTCATTTTGCTTTGGTTTCTCTTGTCTTTGGTTTCTGTTGCTTGGCTAAAATCTCCCTGAAATCTCGTTCTTCCGCCATTGAGGCAGACCAAGTGCTCGCGGCTCGTCGTGAAGCGGGTAGGGTGGCCATTCGCCAGTCCTCTCGCATTCCTCCAAGATGCGGATGCACCGCTCGAACTTCTCTTCTCCACTGGCCAGTAGATCGGGCGTCATTGTCCAGACCTCCAGGCCGTGCGGTGCCCTCTCCTCGACGGCAATCCACGCGCAGTAGTTCCCGCCCCCGTAGAGGCGGTCGTACAGGTAGAACTGGAGGTCGTAGTGACGCTCCTGGACCGTCGATTGGAAGACGTGCTCGCGTGCGTCCTGAACCTTCTTGAGGTCCAAGATGACACCGGCCCTTGATGAGGCATCGAGAAGCGCCTTGAAGTTGCGCCCTCCGATTTCACCAGTCAGGCCGGTTTCGCGCTCGCTGCACACATTCAGAAGCTCCCGTGCAACCTTGTGGTTCAAGATAGCACGTTCCATCCCCTGAATGGCCGTGAACTCATCGTGTGTGATGATCGGCAAAACCTGAGAGTCACGCCACGCCTTTCCGTCCTTGGTGGTGAAGCTCATCCCCTCAGGCTTGACCGCGTACAACTCGCTCAGGTCCTTGCCTTCAAGGATGCGCGAGTGTGTGGCGGTTCCGACCCGCATGAACGATGTTTCCTCGACTGGATTGGCCAGAGCGTGCTTGAAAAAGCCCGGACCACGCAGCAGGTGCTTGATGGTCGAGAAGTTGAGGCCATGGAGGGCGGAGTATTCTTCTCGGGTCACGACTTCCAGTGGGTAGGGGTGTAGTAGACGTACATGGAGAGATCGGTGAAGAACCAAAGACTCCCCCTCCTGATGAGCTCCTGCTCATTCCTGCACCCTTTCGCGTCGTCTATCTTAGTCATGACGATCTCACCTTCTGGTGGAAGGCGATCCGAGCATTTGATGTAGCCATCAGTACTCACCTCACACCCCCTTTCGTCCGGCGTTTCTCGATCTGAAACACCATGGTATTGAAGTCCTTGAGGTACTTCTCATGGACCGTCTGCGGGATGGTGAACATGTCCTCACCTGGGTCGATCTCCTGCTGGTCAACCAGGAAAGCCAGATACTCGTTCTCGCCGATCTCAGCGTCGATCAGGCGGTTTCCCATGGCGGTAGCTGGGTCGGTCGCTGGCGGGATGTTCGGAAGCTCGTCAGCCTGCGCTTCGACAATCTTCGCGCGGGCAGCGGTCGGGAGCGGAACAGCAGCTTGCTTGCCCGGCTTCTCGATGCCGACATCCATCACCTCTTCCTGGGTCTGCATACCCATCAGAAGGTCAGGCGCGTACAGGCGACCGAAGAACGTGGCGGCACGGTAGCGCAGCATCAGGTCAGGCATCGTCTGCCACTTGCTGCCGCTCTTGCCATACCATCCCTCGGCCTTTGCCAGCTTGATCGACACCGGAGGGCCTTCGAGGGTCTCGCCGCTCTCAAGCTCCTTGGCCCATGCCGTACAGCTTTTGTCGTCGCCGTCGCCGATGATGCGGAAGCGCAGGGGACTGAACTTGCCGCACTGGTTGAGGCACGCGATGACGAACTGCGCTGACCACGATGGCTTGCCGTGGACAATATACAAGTTTTGGACAACAGCCATTGGATTTGCGCCCATGCGGTGCGCCATGTCGAGGGCGATTGCGCAGTTGGCGATCTTGCCCTGGAACTCTTTCGGGACGAGTTCGGAACTGCTGAACATCTTCGCGACGCGCTGGATGTGATCGAACGCTGCACCTCCGGCAAGCATGAGCGAGCCTGAGTTTGTTGGAAGCTCGAAAGCCTGTGTTGGAACGACTGCTGTTTCTGTTGGGTTGCTCATAGTAGAGTCTAGTAGATGGGGTTAAATTAGAGACGTGCTGCCTTGTTTTCGATCCACGTGGCAAAGGATGCTACCTTCTCCACGATGTCAGATGTCACCGTCTGCGCCTCTTTGGCTGCACATGTTGGAACGGTGAGTGAGCGAATGCTTGCCGCGAAAGCGAGGAGCTTTTCTTTGTCTGGGGCATTGGCCTCACGGCGCTGACGCTCCTCTTGCTCGGCGAGTGCTGCCGCCTGCTTTCTTGCCTCCTCCGCTGCTCTAGCCTCCTCTGCTTGACGCAGAGCAAGGGCTTCAGCCTCAGCTTTCTCGCGAGCCTCACGCTCCTTGCGTGCCTTCTCTGCGGCCACACGGGCAGCCTCTGCGGCTACACGCTTTTGCTCGGCAGCAGCGGCAGCCTTTTCCTGCTCAGCGCGAAGCTTTGCGGCGGCTTCTTCCCGCTCTTTGGCGGCAGCAGCCTCAACGCGCTTGCGCTCAGCCTCAGCGGCCTCACGCTCCTTGCGCATGGCTTCCTCGCGCTCAGCGGCCTCGCGCCGGAGCTTTTCGTTCTCCTGACGGATGCGCTCGCGCTCTGCGGCTTCCGCTTGCTCGCGTGCAATGCGCTCGGCCTTGGCTTTCTTTGCAGCTTCGATCTTGGCTTCATGGAGAAGCTTGGCGTCGGCGAGGTAGCCCGAAAAGACTTCCTCCGTCATCACCTCCAGCGCCGGAATGATCTGGCCTTCCGTGATGTATGGTGCCAAAGCCGCCTCACGCTCAGCCTTGAGGCGAAGACGCTCGGCTTCAGTGAGGCGCTCGACATACTTCTCCTGCTCGATGAGATGGCGCTCCAGCGGCACGATTGCGGCCTCCAGCACGTTGTAAACGCCGTCAATGGCGCGACCCATTAGCAGTGCATCCGCCTTGAGGTCTTTGCGGGTCTTGTTAGCGGCAACCCGAACCTTCTTCAGTTCCTGGCGAATGGTGTACGCCATCTTCATCTCGGCCTTCTGATCGAGGCTGGTGACTGTGATGGCGAGCGCCTGCTGACGCCACTTCTCGGCCTGCTCGAAGGCAGCCTTGAAGCCGGTCTCGATGTTCGACAAGAGCGACGCCGGAAGATTGGCTTGCTCGGGGATGGTGAGTGCCACTGGGGCGTGTAGGGTGTGTGATGTTGTCATATTGTGCTTTTGTTCGTAGACTCTACTAGATAGGGTTAAAATCAAGCGGTAAGCAGAGGTTTCCAGATGCTGCTCGGGGTGTCGTCGGTGTCGCCGTCGAGCCAATCCAAGGCGCACTGGGCGGCGCTGTAGGCGTTGTCATCAATCTCGCCCTCGTCCAGATCCTCGTCCAGGCACTCACGGTCGGTCAGTTCGCGCAGAACGTCAATCTGGAGGTCAATCGCCTCATGGTTGTCATCTCCGAATGCTGTGATCTGCCGAACGTTCGGCTTCATTGCACTGAGGGTTGCGATTTCGTGTGCTACTTCTTCAGGTGTTCTCATGTTGTTTTTCGGGTTATGCTGACTGCAAAAATTGCTGGAGTTCCGATACCTTGACTCGCGACAAGCGCGGGCCGAAACGCTTTACTTTGGCCTTGCCGAGCAGGCCGATGAGCGTGCGCTCTGACATGTCTGTCATCTTCGCTGCCGTCGCGAGTGAGACGTATGCATTGTCAACGTAGAACCGCTCGGCTGTGTCCTTCATGATCTGATCAATGGCCGACGAATGAAACAGGATGTTCGTCGCGGCCTTGATGAGGTCTTCGCGGGTGATTTGGATGGCTGACATGGCCGGTCTAGCGATGGTGCTTGAACATGGATGGAGCCATTGCCGCTGACATGGCCGCAATCATGAGTGCCGATGACATCATTGGGTTGCGCATTCTTACCGGAGGCCGGTCGCTTTCAGGCGGGTGACTTGCGAGCCATTTGGCATAAGACTCATCAGATGCCTCGCGCTTGCGAGTTATCGCCTGCTCCTTGCGCTCTTCAAAAGAGCCTCTGCGTTTTGCTTGTCCCATATTGTTTTGTGTTTGTGTGTAGACTCTACTCGTCGGAACCATCGTAATACTCGGACGCGACGATCTCAGTCAGGCCGGTGCGATCATCTGGAAGCCAGTACGGGTCGATGTGGAGGCGATAGAAGTCCTCCGACTTGTTCTTCACCATCCCAGGCCAGCCGCTCTGGTTGATGCGCATGATGTCCTTGTCATCGCGCTTGCCGATGAATGCCATCAGTAGCTCCATGGATGACGGGTACTGTGGAAGTGCCCGAAGCTGCTCGATGATGGCGACACCTTCAGGTGACTTCTCGCGTGGCGTGAAGCAACCCTTCTTGCCCTTCTTCCATACGGTCTTGGGTGGAACGAATGTGCCCTCAAACCAGACACGTGTGCCGCTTACGCTCTCCACCGGAAGGCCGCTGGATTTGTGCCACTCAACAGCGGCTTTGCTTGCTGCTGACCACTGATCGACGTGCTTCTTGCAGATGTCGAACGTAGGCCCAGGTGTGACTTTGTAGAATGCTCTCATTGTGTGTTTTGTGTTGGGTTGGCGCTAACAATTGCTCTGAATCCCTTTCACTCGCTCCTCCTCGATATGCCGCACAAGCTCTTGGCGCAGGATCGTGCTTACGGTTGTTTGCTTCTTGTCCGCGATCTCCTTCAGTGCGTCCCGCATTCCTTCCGGCACATTGACCGTGATGGGGACCCTCTTTGGCTTTGCTGGCTTGTCCATTTGGCAATTCTGCCACTAGACTC
>ERZ724505.1433-NODE-1433-length-13078-cov-37.696383_pt1 | contig 13078 bp, 16 predicted proteins | sample MGYA00376038_ERZ724505 | MGnify/ENA primary metagenome ERZ724505 (study PRJEB28724, sample SAMN07190884) | wastewater metagenome | isolation source: effluent of sewage treatment plant in Hong Hong | place: Hong Kong | collected 2016-03-17 ... | reverse complement strand
GGTGCCGCCACGCTCACGGGTTCCGGCGCCTGCATGACCTGTTCCGGTCGCGTGCTGAAGGTCTGAGCCGGTGCGAGGTCGTAGCCCTCGCCTGCCCACTGCTGGGCAATGTAAGGGTTTGACGCGGCAAGCTGCGCCACGTCTTGCCCTTTGGTCAGAACTTGATAGCCGTTCGGCCCGTCGTAGTACGCCCGCCCGCCGCCCATGCTGTAGATGGTGCCACCACCCCAAGGGATGCTCTGGCCCACCGGAAGCACGTCAAACGCCGCGTTAAAGTTGGCTTGGAGTTCCTGAAGGCTTGCCATGTGTGTTCCTTATCCAAGACGGTTCCAGGCGCCGCCGTATCGCGCATAGATGCCCCTGCCGCCCAGCCCAAGCGAGGTGGAAAGCGAGGCGCTCACAAAAATGATGGTCCCGTCCGTGTACTTTGTCGGGAGTGCGCTCAGTTCGCGCAGCTTCAACAGGTCGTCGGGCTCCGCCTTGGTGCGGGCGATCTTTTGAAATTCCGTCGCCAGCCAAGACAGAAGGCCCGCGTCACCTTTGGCGTCTGAGGGAATGGCAGAAGGGCTATAGAAGCTCATCAGTACGTCCCCATCGGCTCAATGTCCACGTCATAGGACTTGAGACGCCAAGCGGAATCATCCAAGGACGTGAACCGCACGGCCAGAAAACGGCCCGTGGCGAACGAATCGACCCGGTAGCTGGTGCCCACGGTGTAAGTGACGGGCGCGGACCATGTTGGCCCTTTTTCCGCGTCCATGGAGCCGCCAAACTCGACCCTTATTTGTGTGCCGTTGGCCGCGTCAAACCGGGGATAGAGGCCTTTCAACACCTTGACCCGATCCGGGGAATCGAAAGCCATGCCCTCGCGCTCCAGAACGGACGTGTAAGACGTGCCCGAGTAGGTGCCCCCAGAATCGGCCAGCAGGATCAAGGGGCTGGTTGAACATCCCACCAATCGAGCAGCCGTGGGGGCAAATGGGTTGCTGTTCCAGGCTTCGGCCCAGGTTGCCCAAGTGCCGGTCTGTGCGCTCCATGCCGTGGCGCTGCTGATGGTCACTTGACCATTGCAGGCATACGCCATGCTGTTCAGTTCCCGAACTGTCCAATTGTCATCAACGTAGTTCCAGACCAGCGCAATGGTCGGAACACTATCGCCCGGCGTCGGGATGCACACCCACACTTCGTTTTTTGGAGGATTACTGACAAGGAATGACCGCTTGTAGTTGTCGCTGTCCAAGTTGTTGAAAAGCCATTTCCGCATGCGGGCATTGATGATGCTTTGCGGCCCCTGCCCGCTGTGCGATATCACGTCACCAGCGGTCAACACGGCATGACCACCGGGGAAATTGGCAATGCAGCCACGGGCCAGAGCGCCAACGTCGCCGGGGAGCTTGCGGAAGTTCCAGATGAAGTCAGCACCGCCCAAGGTCTGGGCAAACATCGCCCGTTCCTTGTAGATGATGTTCATATCGCCCATGGGGAGGCAATCGACCATCTGACTCGGTTCTTCGGCTAAGTCCAGCTCCCCGGCGTCAATCGTCGGATCGGTTTCGTCCCAACTTGCCGGTACGGTGCCCGGATCGGCGGCAGCGGACCACTTGACCATGTGCGGATAGCGCGTGCCCGATTTCGTCAAGTCCAAGGCGATCAGGTAGTTTTTGAACGGGCGGACGACTGCGGCTTTCCAATTCGCTGACCAGCCAGTCAAGTTGGCAAGGTCTGACCCGGTGCCACCCGCCCAATACTGCGGGCGCTCTACCCCGTTGTTCATGATCAGGACACCGTTCAAGGTTCCTCCCGTCCATCGGTCGTCCTGAGTTCCCGTGAAGTCGCTGGCCGGTGTGATTTCCGTCCGCGTCGTGCCGTCATCGACGTACACCTTCCCGGTCCCCGCGTACACGAAAAGCCGCGCTGTGCTGGTCTGGAATGCGTCGATGTAGTAAGGCGTGATGGATGGCGTTGTCAGTACCGACGATTCGCCCTCCATGCGTTCCGCGCAGCCGTCACGGAACCGCATATTCACGGCACGCGACCACGCATTTACCGGCAGTTCTTGGTTTGGCTGGTCCTTGACCAGGCCATACTGACCAACAACGGGGACGGTGATTTTCGGCATTAGAAACGGAGGGTGAAAGAGAACTGCGCGACGGCAGGAGTGACGCCACGAACAGGTGGGATCACGGTCAGGTGGGCCTCTGCGAACGGTCGCGGTAGCGGGTAGGACAAAACAGCCGCAGCCATGGGAATGGTTTTCCCGCTGTTGTAGCTGTAGCCGTTGACCAAGCCCACCATGCCACCGGCCCGGAGGTCGCCCAGCTTGAAGGGTTGCCAGCCGCCAAAAGCGTATTGCGACACCTTGCGCTCGACGGCCTTTTCGCTGTTGGCATAGGCCCCAGCCCCGGCGATCACGGAATCCGCACGGCAGAACAGGCCAAGGCCCGGCACTGCGGTATTGAAGCCGCCCTGACTGTGCAGGGCGATTGCCAGGATGTGGGGCAGGCAGTCCATGGGCGTCAATGCACGATGACTGCGATCTCAGCCCGGCCATCTGGCAGGATGCGATTGACGCGGCCCACCGCTGCGCGGTACTGCTCAAACGTCGGGTTGCGCACTGGCAACCCTTTAATGCCGCCGTTGCCGTCATTCACGGCCACGATGTAATCGCCCGGCGTAGCACCTTGCACGTTGCAGGGCACCTTGCCGCAATAAGCGACCCGGTCCACCTGTTGGCGTGCAGCCTCCAGCCGTTCCTCGAATGCTGCCTTATCCCGCAGGTACTCGGGATAAGTTGCGGTGTCGAACAGGTTGCGCTCGATGTCCGTGCGGGCTTTGTGTTCGACTTGATCTACGTTCCAGTCGGCCATGTCGCGGGCGTGCTGTGAGGCCTGTTCTTCGGTGGCGTCTTCCGGCAAGTCTTCCGGCTTGGCCCGTCCGGTGTATTCCGGCGCCTTGAATTGCGGTTTTTCAGGCCGCCGGCCAATCTTGTCCTCCGTGCCCCAAGTGTCGCCGCCAACAATGTGTGGGTCAGTGGACTTGACGCCAAAACGGATCGCAGAATCAAACTTGTCGGTCAGCACCCCATCCGGCCCAAAACCAACGATCTGCCCTTTGGCGATTTTCAAGCCGCCATTGCGCTCGTATTCCGCAGCGTCGGCGCCGGATGCGTTGATGGTGCCGCCTGCATTGATGGATCGTGATGTTGTTGCATCCCCAGCGATCCACTGAACACAACTTGCTCCGTTATAGCCACCGGTTATGCCGGATTCCCCGACGTAAAAACCGGACATGAATGTGTTGGTTGAGTCTTTGAAAGTAGCAGCATAGGTCCCTGTTCCGGATGCCTTGATAGACAGTCTCCCCGACGATGTTGTAGTCCCAACCAGCAGGTTGCCGCTGGTGTCCAGGATCGCACGAGACGCGCCGTTCGTCCAAAAGTGAATCGGGTGATTGCTGGTTGTCCCGATCTCAAGTGCAGAGTTTTCTGAGCGACTTTGGAATTTTCCAAAAACTGTAGCGTCGTCTGCCTCAAAAAGACCACCTGTGGACCTGACTCCACCAGTAACCGCAAGAGTTCCGCCAGTTGGCGTAATGGCGTTCAAACTGGCATTCACCACGCTACTTGCAAGCGTGGTGCCACTCAATCCGGTACTCGCTGGCAAGCCTGTGCAATTGGTCAGCGTGCCGCTTGCGGGCGTGCCAAGGGCCGGAGTGGTCAGAGCTGCCCCGGTAATGGTGACGGTTCCGCCCGATGCGGGCTCAATGTTGTTGGCTTTTACGGTGCTCATGTTGTTACCTCAGAGAAAGACAAGGGTTGCGCCGGATTCGACGGTCAGGGTGACGCCAGATCCAACGGTGACGGGTCCAACCATGGAGGCGTTGTAGTTCGCTGGAATCGTGGTGCTGGTGGACAGCGTTGCCGCGTTCATCACCACCGGGACAGTCAGCGCCCCGGTCATGGTGTCGCCCGCTTTCTGGACGTAAGTCCCCGAGCTGGCGAGCGGCGATGCAAGATGAAATTTGCCGGTCGTGCTGTTGTAGGTGATTGAGAAAATCGACCCGCTGACAAGATCGCCCGCACTCAGCGCGGTGCCATCGTTGCGCACGATGGTTTTTACGCCCAGGCTGTTGACGTTGATGGTGCTTGCCCCGGTGTTGGTGGCCGGTGACTTGACCAACAGGGTCAGGCCGTCGCTGTAGCTGGTGATCTGGGTCGTGTTCACCGATGCGGTGTAGGCGTCGGCGGAACCACCACCGGCCACGTAGGTCGCCTGCCCCAAGAAAACGTTGTTCAGTTGGGTGTGCGTCGGGGTGACAGCGCCGGTGATGTTCGGGAACGTGGCTTGCAGCGTGCTTTTGAGCAGCCGCATGTGATCATCGCCCTCGCTGCGTGCGTCACCGCTGGCCGGTTTGCTGCTGTCTAGCTGGTTGATGTAGGTCGCGGTTTCGACGGTCATTCTTTTACCCCGCAGTCACGGAAAGCGGCGAGCCGCTGAGTTCTTCGGCGTCGTCCTCGCGCTGGATGCGCTCTTTGGTCGTGAGGTACTTGCCAGCCCATAGCTCGGTCCGGGCGTCGTTCATCACGAAGGGTTCAGCCTCGACCAGCGCGGCCCACAGTAGAAGGTCGGGCGCGTTTTCGGTGAACCAATTGGTTTGGTTGCCTGTCCCCAATGCGGTCAGGCGCTTGTAATAGATGCCTTTGACGGTGTAGGCACTGTCCGGATACGGGCCAAAAATCAGGTTGCCCGCCTCACGCGCAAAAAACTTTGGAATTCCTCCGCTGCTGCGCGTCGGGTAGTTCTGATACACCCATTCCGCCGTCTTGCGTGTCAGCCGTTGAACCGGCGTGCCGTCGATGTAGGCATGCTTCATCTCGACATAGCCGGACGGCACCGCAATGACGCCCGATGCAATCGTGTCGGACAAGGCGGTTTCCATTGCACGGATGCGAAGGTCGCGGTATATCCGCAGTTCCCCGAACCGGATGAAGTCCGGGATGCTGTCCGTCAGGTCGGATCGCTTGATCCAGGAACCCACCGCTGTGACCAGCTCGTCATAGGTGCTGATGCTCATTGCCACACCTGATGCCGGGTCGTGAACACCTTCTTATCGGTGGTCATGAACTTGCCCTGTTCGGATTGCAGGAACACCAAGGCCCGGCGCATTTCGTCGCGGTCAGGCGATAGCAGGTCGTAGCCCATGTTTTTGAGGGCCAAGACATGCTCCATGGGGACGCTGGCGGCAAGCGTGAGGGCCTGCCCCTTGCTACCGATCACGACCGGCCCCTGTGCGCGTAGCTCTGCGTTCTGCTCGAACGTGGGCTCTACGTCATAGGTCGTTTTCGTGATGATCTTGCCATCTTCGACCGTTCTGGACTCGTGCAACAGCATCTCAGTCCACCCCGATGAATGACACGCTGTAGGTAATGGAGTCGCTGTTGGCGTGCGTGGCCGTGACCTTGACCGCAGCCGGGAGCATGTCCTTTGCTTTCGTGTTGGCCGCTGCGGACAGTGCCGGGTGAACATGCAACACCGTCAAGCCGGTGGCGGTGATCGCCGCGCTGGTCAGGATGTTGTAGGCCGCGCCGCTGATCGGGTCTTGGCCGTCAATCGTGAACACGACCGAAGGCGTTGCACTCGTCGCCGTCACATTGATGAAGAACAGCCCGGCACAACTGCCGGTAATGATCGTCGCCGATGTGGTCGCCGTGCGTGCTGCACTGGCGAAAATCGGCTGATACTCTTTTTTAGAAGCTCGGGACATACGCCCTCCAAATGAAAAAGGGGAGCCGAAGCCCCCCTTTTTGGGTTACGCCAATGAAGGTCAGTAGTCGCCCAGGTTGACCCACGTCACCGTGATAGTTCCGCTGATCGTCTGGGTTGCATCGCCGTCCACATCGGTGGTCGTGGCGTAGGCGGTGTTCAGGTACATCGCCTTTGCAGCCGATGTGCCGTCAAAGTGCGCAGAAGCCGCGAGAGCCGCGCCCACTGCCGTCCCCGCTACGTTGACCGTTGCCGATGACGTGAAGGCCGTGGAGGGCAACAGGTCCACCATCGTGCTTGCCAGCGTAGTGCTGGAAGCCGTTGCGGTGCCCAAGGCAATCGCGCCCGTCGAACTTGCGTTCAGCGTGCTGGCCAGTGCGCTGGTGGTCTTCTGCTGCAGGCGTGCCGTGGTGCCAAGAACCAGGATTCGACCCTCAGGGAAGGTGAACAGCTTGGTGCCTTGGTACTCGGTGCCATTGACAACCGTCTGCGCAACGTTGTCCAGGGTCAGGATGGTCTGACAAATGCCGCCGAGTTGCCAGTGCTTTGCCTTGACGGTCGAAACCGCAACGCTGCCAACACTGTCGGGCGTGTCCGTCAGGCGCATCCCGCCGTCGGTAGTCTGGATGATCTTCGATCCCATGATTTCTCCTCGTGTAGAGAGAGGGCCGAAGCCCCCTCATGTGGATCAGGAAGCCGACAGGTCGTACACCGCGCCGTGGGCCTTCTCGTTGCACACCTCAAGGGTGTACTCAACAAGAATCTGCTTGCGGATGCTGTCGCCGGTCTTCGCCAGATCGGTCGTCTGGAAGTTGCGCAACGGGGCGAACTTCGCATAGTCCGGGTCAACGAAAAACACGGTGTTGGTCGGCATCTGGCGGCAAGGCAGCATGCGGATTTCGGTGCCCAGCGGGTCGATATAGATTTCGACGTTGTTGGTCACCTTGCGCTTGTCGCCGTCGCTCATCTTGGAAGACGAACCGCTGAAAGCCGCGACCTTGCGCTTCTGGAAGCTGTTCATCAGACCCAGAGACGGGGTGCCGCCGTTGTCCCAGCACAGGGCAAGGGCAGTCTCAAAGTGCGACTCTTGCAGCGCCCTGGCGGTGCCCGTGGTGTAGGTGTCGGACCCGTCGCCGGTTGCAGCCGTGCCATCGCTGGCCTTGCTGATGTTGGTTTTGACGTAGCACGACAGACCGGCAGACTTGCGGGCGGTGCTGGTGTTGCCGGCCACATAAGCCACGTTCTGCAGCAGCGTGGTTTCGACGTCGCGCTTCAGTTCCTTCATGCGGTCTTCCATCTGGAGGGCCATTTCCGAGGAACGTCCGGCTTTGTTCACCGCTTCTTGCGTGCCTGTGACGCGGGCCACCTTGTCGCTGATCTGGGTGTAGTTGTAGACGCGGGTGTTCGCCGTGCTGGCGTCGGTCGTCGCGTCGTCACCTTCCAGAACCGCATTGGAGCCGCTGGCCGCCGTCAGGGCGCGGGTTTGCCACTCGTGCTTGGTGCTGGTGGACTTGCCCTTGGGAAGCGTCGTCAGGAACGGGGTTTCCGTGGGGGTCACGTCATAGATGATGTCCGAGAGGTCTTCCCGGTTGCCGACCGAATCATAGGTCGTGAAAGTGCTGGATGGCAGTGTCATGATTGACTCCGAATAGAAAAATTGGTTAAGCCCTGCCGGTTGCCATCAGATAGGCGGCTACGCCTTGACGACCCCCGGACTTCGAGATGGATTGGCGGATGTTTTTCAGTTGCTGGCTCGGTCCGTCCTGCTGGGCTTGGCCCGGCTTGACGATCTTTGGAGCCGTGCGGACGCGGTTTTCAATTTCAGGTTTCTTGGCCTGCAATTGATCGAACAACATGGCCTTGTGCAGAGCAGCGACCAGATGGGCGCTAACCATGGGGCCATTGGAGACGGCCTCGACCACTTCGGCAGGCATCCCGGACTGAATCGCCCAAGTCCGCACCGCTGTGGATTCCTTGTGAAAAACCTGTGGGTCTTTCCAAGCCGGGACCAGCTCGACCAGCTTTGCCGCTTCTTGTGCCGTGCGCTGCTGGATGGCCTGCTGTGACCGTTGTTGTTCCTGCGCTTTCGCCTGGTCAACCGTGGCAAATACCTGATTAATCTGGCTCTCGCGGCGCTTGTAGTCCTGCTGAAGTGCTGCCCATTGGCCGGGATCAGTCACGCGCAAGGTGTTCCAATCGACCGACTGGTATTCCTTGAGCAGTTCCTGGGCGGCTGTCTGTGCCAGCGCGTCAACTTGCTGCAAACGCTGTTGCGCAAACTGATGAACTTCCTGCATGCGTGCTTCTGCGGCCTTGTGTGCCTCAGCGACAGCGCGTGCCTTGTTGTCGATGTGCCCCTGAAGTTGGTAGGACCTCAGCAAGTCTTGGAGCTTGGCAGTACCTTCGGTCCCGTCGATCTTGGTCTTGACCTTGATGGTTCCGTCTTCGTCAACGTCAACGGAATCTGCGTCAATCCCGAGATACTTCGCAACGTCTGCGGTAGTGATCTGCGGCCCCTCGTCCTGCTGCTCGCCATCGCGGTCAGGCTCAACGGGTTTTTCTGCTGCTTGTGCAGGCTCTGGCGTGGTTGCGTCCGCCTGGGACGGTTCCGGTGCCGTTGCCTTGGGTGCTGGCGTGTCCTCAGCAGCCAGGAAACGCTGGATGCGTTCTTGCGTACTGTCGCCCCCGGTGGGGGTAGGGTTCTGCTCGTCGCTCAAAGTTGCTCTCCTGCGGTCGTCTCTCGACGATGCGCTTTGCCCCAAAACAAAAGGCGCCCGAAAGCGCCTACATCACGGAGGGGCTGTTTCCGTGCTATCTCATGAACCGCAAAATTCCTTTCTTGCGTTCGATTTCTGCCATCTGGATTTCGGCCACATCGCCGTCTTCAATCTTTCGCGTAATTTCACGCTTCAGGGCCTGCAATAGCTGCTGGCTGATCACGATTCGTTGCACCTTGTCGCGGTTGTCAACATCACAGGACAGCGCGGCATTGCGGAGGTACAGCTCCAAAGCGTCGAAAGCCTCTTGAAAGTGCTTGTTGTCCAGCAGTTGCCGGGCCTCAGCACGGATGATTTGGCGCTGCTCGTAGTCCATCACATCATCCCTTGCAGACCGGCCCCAATGCCGGGCGCCGCAATGTCTCGCGGCATGTTGGAGATCATCAGTTGAACCTCAGCCTTCATCGCTTCAATCGCTTCGCGGCTCGCTCGGTCCTTGTCGGCCTGGGCGTTTTCAAATTGGAGCTTCAAGCCGTCAATCTGCTGCTTGTACTGCTCCTGCAGTTGCTTGATCTGCATGGCAAACTGGCCTTTGATCTGTTCGGCCTCAGCCAGCGGGTTGCCAGGGCCTTGCCCGCGTTGCTGCATGGCCTGCTGAAACTCAGGGCTTTGCGGGCTCATAACGTATTTCTCGGGCATATCGAAGCCCATCGTCTTTGCCAAGTCCTCGAACAGCGAATAGGCCTGTGACGGGCCAACCAGCCCAAAAGCGCCGCCGATCTGCTGCTGTAGCTGTGCCACCAGCATCAGTTTCTCGCGCTTCTGTTCTTCGTTGCCGGTGCCCAATCCAACCTTGACGGTCAGGTCAGTGCGTTCCCGCCATTCCTGCGGGTTGATGTTGGACCAGCTTCCACGCAGGCGGACCATGCGCGGCTTGTCTTGGTGACGGATCAGCAGACCATGGACCTGCATGACCAGTTCCTTCACGCCAGTCTCCGCAATCATGCGGGTGATCATCTCGATCTTCTGGCTGGCGCGGTTCAGGTTCTCCATGAAAGCGCCCTTGGTGGACTCTTTCAATACATCCGGGTCCATGCCAGTGCTGGCCTTGGTCAGTCCTGTACGGCCTTCTTTCACGCGGTCAAAGTAATCCACGACCGGGAGAATCTGCTCAATGATCGGCGTCGATTGCACGGCCTCATACGACCCCGCTACCGGGGCGTCACCCTTGACGCGCTTCACACCGCCCGGAAGGCTGGTCATGAAGTCTTTCAGGTTCACGCGCTCATTGACAACCCATTGGTTGTTGTTGGTCAGGTAGATGTTATCCAACATCTGCCGCGTGAGCGTCGTCTTGATCTCCGCCAGATCGGCCAGCTCGTCGTCCAGGCTTTCGCCTACGTGGCGATGCGGAACACGCTTGGCAACGAATCCGGTAATGGCCACAGCGGGAATTGGTTCATTCCACTGTTCACCGGACGGAATCTTGTTGCCAACGGTGACGACTTTCCGAAGTTCCGCAACCCCGTCTCCGTCGTAGTCCACTCGGACATAGGCCTCGCAATACTCGATCTCGTCCATCGAGCGGTCGATGATCTGCGCCCCGTTGGTGCGGCTTTCGTCGCTGACGCTATCCCGGCTGTAGGCCTGCAGGTCGTTGTCGGTTTCGTTCAGGGCTGGGAGTTCGTCAACAAAAGCCCGAGCCATCCCCATTTCGATCAGCTCGGAACGGGTCTTCCGGGTGACATGCTCTGTAAACGGGCTGTCCTGCAGCGACCCACGGCACCGCTTGGACACGCGGATTTCTTCGGCAGGCACGGCCAGGACGCAAACCTTGCCAGTCTTGCGCGTGACCTTCAGGCGCAGGTCATACAGCTCCACAGGCACCGGTCCTTGCATGCTGGGCAGCATGTGGGTCGTGACCTCTTGCGCCACCACATCAACCTTGGCGCCCTCGTCTTCCAGGCTCTGGAACATCTGGATGATCTGTTCCATCGTCAGGCCCGTATACGGCACTTCCTCGACCTTCTCCGTTTCTTCCCAGAAGTGCTTGACGTATCCGTTTTTCAGCAACAGCGTGTCCTTGATGGCGTCATGGAGGACCATGAAACCATTGTTGTCACGCATGATGACTTGGTTTGTGTAGTCGCTCTCCTGCTGGGCTAGCTGCTCGTCCTCGGGTCCAATCGGGTCAAACTCAGCAATGGAGCCAGACTGCGTGAAGACCCGCATGATCGACGGAAGCGCCCAATCGACGGCTTCGGCCAAGTCCTTGGACACCACAGCCGAACGGCCTTCGACCTCGTTGCCGTACGGTCGCCCGTGGTAATGGTCCATGGCCTTCGCACGCTGCTGCGACAGGTCGCCATCTTCCACGCCAAGCGACTCCCGGCGCATCGCTGACACCAGCGCGGCGAGGTCTTCAGGGCTCATCTTGCTCACTCTGCACCCTCAAAAGTGACGCCATCAACGGGCAGGCCTTGCCCCTCCAGCGCGGCGATACAGCGGCGGATGCGTTCGGCACGGCCAAGGCTTTCAGACTGCCCGGCCCAAACGCGGTCGGCGTAGGCTTGAGACGGAGACACCTCGACCATTTCGGCTTGTGCTGCCTGCTCTGCTGCTGCTTTGGGCGGTCGTCCGCGTTGTTTGGGTTCGTTCATACGATGTATTTCGTGTTGACGTTGATTGGCTTGTCCCAATCGCTGGAGGCAAGCGATATTTCCGCAAATGTGTTGTTCCAAGCGTCTGCAAGGTTCGGGCTTTTGACTCCTCGGGCCTTCAATTCCGACTTGCCTTCGACCTTGATAAGCCCGTTTGACAGGATCGTGTAGGTCGGCGTTGTCAACTCCGCGACTAATTCCTCGTCGTCCTCAATCAGCTTGCAGTCTTTGGCTTCCAGCCATTCCCGGCAGCGCCACCACAACTGATCCCGCAGCCGGTTGAATTGCCTCTCGCCTTCTGCGTTGGGCGCTTCTGATTCCGCTACGTTGACGCCATGGGCCGGAAGCCCCAACTCCTTGAGCCGGTCAACCACCCCAGCGCCAATGCCGATCACGTCGATATTGATCGACACCGGCCTGTCCTTTGTGGGCGTCTTGTCCCACTCAGCTTTGATCAGGCCAGCCAATTGCATGGTGTCTTTGCCCCACCACTCTTTGACTTTTTCAAGCTGGTGATTTCCTTTGCGCTTTGCCAAGGCGCTGCTGTCGTCGCCAAACCTCGCAACGTCAACGCCCCATATCACTTTGGCGCTTCCGATCACGGCCACGTCACGCACGCGGGCAGCTTCGCAAAGCTCAAGGGAAATCACACCATCCGCAGCCCCGACAAATTCACCCAAGACGCGCACCTTATAAACCGGGCTCTTTTCGCCGTACTTCTTGCGCATGTTCTCGATATATGTCCGAGACACGCGTGGAGAGTCAACGCCTGACCAATGCAGCGCCGCCCAAGCTGACCGCATCTTGTGATGACTGTCAAAAAAATACCCGCTTTGCCGCGTTGGGTTTGCCGCCATGACCACAAACGCGCCATCCGTTGACAGCGCACCTTCGGCCACCTCAAACACGTTATCCGCTACGCCTGACGCTTCATCAATCAAAAACAAGATGTTGTCAGCGTGAAACCCTTGCAGAGCTTCAGGCCGTTCTGGACGGCTTGTTCGCGCCACCGCAAAGCCTTCATTCGGCGCCGACTTGAGCCGGAAAGCCCCAGACGACCATTCAAACTGCTCCCCAACTGCCGGGAGTCTTTCCTTCATGACCCGATGCCATTTGGCGATTTCTGACCAGAGCACATCCTCAAGCTGATGGCTTGTCGGAGCCGTTGCGGGAACCTTTGCCGGGAAATACGAGGCCAGGAACCACATCACACACCAAGCCATGAAAGTGCTTTTCCCGGTGCCGTGGCCTGATCTGATCGAAACCCTGCGTTTCAACACCAGATTGCGGCTGGCGTCCCACTGCTGATCCGTTGGGTCGGCGCCTAGCACTTCCTTTGCAAACAGACACGGGCCACCACTGCGCCACCTAAGAATGGCTTGCTGTGTTGGCGACAGTTGCATTGAGTGCGGCTAGTTCTTGATCCAGTGTCTTTGTCTTGACCGTGGCGTTTAGTTCAATTGCTTTTGTCTCTCTCCATTGTTCCGGCCTTCTGTTTTTCAGCCAGAAAATGCCAGCGGTCGTATCTGGGGGGTAATATTTTCGGATTTGAGTTTGGACGATTTCTTTATCCACAACTCGAATATCAACTTCATCATGCTCGTAGCCAGTTGCGCGGCTAAACAAAGCACGCTCCACGCGATCATCAGCTTCTGCTTTGCCTGACTTTAGGGCCTGACAAAACTTGCTCTGTTCGGTTTTCCATCGGTACAGCGTTCGCACATCAACATTGAAGAAGTCGGCAATTTCAATGTCAGTTGCCCCGAGCTTCGCCAACTTTTGAGCTTGCTCGATGTAATCTGCTTTGAAACTTGATGGCCTTGCCATTGTTGATGCCTATCGGCTTTGTTGTCTGATGTGTCCAACAAGCCCCCGGCGTCCATGGAAGGAGACATGGCGGATAGCCGGGGGCTGCTGGTGCCTGCTGTTTACCCAAAGC
>ERZ724505.1431-NODE-1431-length-13086-cov-4.978896_pt1 | contig 13086 bp, 8 predicted proteins | sample MGYA00376038_ERZ724505 | MGnify/ENA primary metagenome ERZ724505 (study PRJEB28724, sample SAMN07190884) | wastewater metagenome | isolation source: effluent of sewage treatment plant in Hong Hong | place: Hong Kong | collected 2016-03-17 ... | reverse complement strand
GGGGGGGGGGGGGGGGGGGGGGGGGGGGGGGGGGGGGGGGGGGGGGGGGGGGGGCGCCGGGACGAGAGCGAGTACGACACCTTCGGTACCGGCCATTCGTCCACCAGCATCTCGGCCGCGCATGGCATGGCGATGGCCGCCAGACTCAAGGGCGAGGATCGACGTGCGGTAGCCATCATTGGCGATGGCTCAATGACGGCCGGCATGGCCTTTGAGGCGCTGAACAACGCTGGGGTTTCGCATGGCGGCCTGATGGGCGATCTGCTCGTCATCCTCAACGACAACGACATGTCCATCAGCCCGCCGGTCGGTGCGCTGAACAAATATCTGGCGCGCTTGATGAGCGGCAGTTTTTACTCGGCCGCGCGCGAAGGTGCCAAAAGCGTGCTCAAGAACACCCCGTTCTACGAGTTCGCGCGGCGCTTCGAAGAGCACACCAAGGGCATGGTCGTGCCCGGCACCATCTTTGAGGAATTCGGCTTCAACTACGTCGGCCCCATCGATGGCCACGATCTGGATGCACTGATCCCGACGCTGGAGAACCTCCGCGAGAAGCGCGGCCCGCAGTTCCTGCACATCATCACGAGGAAGGGCGCGGGCTACAAACTGGCGGAGGCCGACCCGGTCAAGTACCACGCCGCCTCGGGTAAGTTCGATCCGGCAGTTGGCTTCGTCAAACCGGCCACACCGCCCAAACTGAGCTTCACCCAGGTGTTTGGGGACTGGCTCTGCGACATGGCCGAGCAAGACCAGCGCCTGGTGGGCATCACCCCCGCCATGCGCGAGGGCTCCGGCATGGTCGAGTTCCACAAGCGCTTCCCCGAGCGCTACTACGACGTCGGCATCGCCGAGCAGCACTCGGTCACCTTCGCGGCCGGCCTGGCCTGCGAGGGATTGAAGCCCGTCGTGGCGATCTACTCGACTTTCCTGCAGCGCGCCTACGACCAACTGATCCACGACGTCGCCATCCAGAACCTGCCTGTCGTCTTCGCCCTGGATCGGGCCGGGCTGGTCGGAGCGGACGGCGCAACGCACGCGGGCAATTTCGACATTGCCTTCACGCGTTGCATTCCCAACATGGCGGTGCTGACACCATCGGATGAAGATGAATGTCGGCAGGCGCTGTACACGGCGTTCCAGCACAACGGCCCGGCCACCGTGCGCTATCCACGTGGAGCGGGTGCGGGCGTGGTGCCGCGCAAGCTGATGTCTGCGTTGCCTTGGGGGCGTGGCGAGATCCGGCGGCGGTCAAGCCCAGGTGCCGCTTCGGGCAAACGAATCGCATTGCTGGCGTTCGGCACCGTGTTGCATCCCGCCTTGGCTGCCGGCGAGCGGCTCGACGCCACGGTGGTCAACATGCGCTTTGTCAAACCGCTGGACGGTGCCTTGGTCGCCGAAATCGCCCGCACCCACGATGCCATCGTCACCATCGAGGATGGTTGCCTGATGGGCGGCGCCGGCTCTGCGGTCTCTGAGTGCCTGCATGAAGCCGGCTTCGACATCCCAGTTCTCCAACTGGGCTTGCCCGACGAGTTTGTCGAGCACGGCGACCCGGCAAAGCTGATGGCAGCCTGCGGCCTGGACGCTGCAGGCATCGAGGCCAGCATCTTGCGCCGATTTGCTGACAGCGCAGCGGCGATCAGCCCGTTGCGCGCGGCAAACGACTAAGCGCACGCCCGGCCAACGCGCAAGCGGCGGGCCGGTGGTGGAGATGCCCACCGATATCGCGCGGATCCGCTCCTTGGCAGTGCTGCGTGTCCAAGTCCAGCGTTACGTACTGCAGCAAGAAGCTACGCGTACAAGTTGTTGAGCGCAAAAAAAGAGAGCCGCTTTCGCGGCTCTCTTGATCTTGCTCAGGCCGTGGCCGAAGCCACCGCCAAGGGGGCTATCAGGCAGCCTTGCGAGCGCGGCGGCGGGCCACACCAGCACCCACCAGGGCCAGGCCAACCAGGCCCAGAGCGGCCGGCTCAGGAACCACGTTGTCGACGATGTCGATAGTGAGGTCCACGTCAACAACCTGCGCGCCAGGGAAGTTAATGACGGCCTGCAGCGCCGTGATTTGCGAGAAGTCAGCGCAACCAGAGGCAACACCACCAGCGCACTGCAGCGCTGGAATGTTCGAGAACACGCTGAACGGAATCACGTAGGTATGGGCGCCGGCAAGCGACGTTTCAATGAACGTCGAGTACTTTGTGCCATTGTTGGAGAAGGCTTGAAGCATGAACTTGAAACCAGCATCAGCGCTGAGCACGTCCAGCACGAAAGCGCCAGATCCAGTGGTCTGCAAATCAACAGCGGCAAAGCCATTGGCGTCGACGGAGTTGACAGCATCGGTCAGGTTGGTGGCAATGCTGTTGGCTGAGTTCTGATTGAAATTGGTATTCGCGCCATCCCAACGAATGATGCCAACACCGGCCATCAAGGAATCCGAGTTGAACGAATATGTTCCATTCTCAACTGTTGCGCTGATGCCCTTCGTTTGGCTATCCAGGCCACCAGTCTTGATGACATACAGATCGCGATGCCCGCCGATAATGGCAGCGCCAACGCCAGTACCGTCGTAAGACGAACTAACACCAGCGGATTCACCCAATGCGATGGACTTTGTGTCCGTGGCGTTCTGCGCGCCTGGCGTGGGCTGATTGAAGTCGTCAATGATGACGGCTTGCGCAGCGAGTGCGAGGCCTGCAGCAGCACCAGCAATCGCGGTCTTCAGAAATGCATTCATGATCTCTCCTAAGTGGGCCGCAGGCAGAGCCTGTGGGTTAGTTTGCAGAAGTTCCTGTGAAGGTTCTCCTCGTGCCTGGGATTCGCAACGTCTGTGCCAGATTAAAAAATACCTTGTATATCAATGGCTTGGGCGACATCTTGGCGATGGAGGGCTGGATGAGGTCGGCTTGTGTAAAAGATGTCGACACCGCTCGGCGGTGCTTGGCGTTGTCTTTGGCGCGCCATACATGCTTCGCGCGGCATCACGGTAGGTTGCGCTTGGCCGACTGAAAGCCGCGCTCAGGCCGGTTGCATGCCCAAAGTAAGGCTCGTCTACGCGACGCACGCGGCAAAGGTGACGTTTGTCTTCCAGCCTGTGCCAATCTCGGGTTCGATTCGCCGCGCTGCCAAAGCCCTGCGCTGTACGATGCTTTGATCGTTGACGGGACTGGCTTGCCGACGGAGCTGTCGGGCGTGCGCGTCGTCAACAAGGTGTTCCATCGTCCTCAGGGTCTTCGATGCATACAGGCAGATTTCGGGTTTTGGTGAGCGTCCTCGCAGTCACTGGACTTATGCAGGCCTGTGATTGGGGGAGTCGGGGCGACCCTCTCGATGAGGCGCGGCGCCAGATTGCCAAGCGGGACAAGCCCGCAGCCATGATCACGCTGAAGGAGGCCTTGCAAAAGGCTGATTCAGCGCCGGTGAGATTCTTGCTGGGCAAAACATTGCTCGATGCAGGGCAGCCCATCGAGGCGGAAGTCGAATTGCGCAAGGCGTTGCTGCAGGGGCAGGCGGAGTCGGATGTCGTGCCTGAACTCGTCAAGGCTTTGACGGCGATGGGCCGGGCCGACGAGGCCATCAAGACTTACGCGGGCAAGAAGTTTGACAGCCCCGCCGCGATGGCTGAACTTCAGGTCGGTCTGGCTGCGGCTTGGGCCACGCAGGGCGATACGCCAGCGGCAAGGCGGGCGATTGATGCGGCTTTGCAGGCGGTGCCGAAGCACCCGGTCGCGAGTGCGGCCCTGGCAAACATGCTTTGGTCCGAAGGCAAACCCGAGGCCGCGCTGGCGCTGATCGACGAAGTGCTCAAGCAATCGCCCCAACTTGCGCAGGCATTGCACGCAAAGGGTGTCTTGCTGCGGCACTACAAAAAAGACATCCCTGGCGCCATCGCCAGCCAACGTGAAGCCTTGAAGTCTGAGCCGACGCTCGTCAGTGCACACGCCGAGTTGCTGGCGCTCTATTACGGCCAAGGTGACAAGGCAGCGCTCAGGGCTCAGCTGGATCAGATGCGCAAGTTGATGCCGCGCAGTCCGATTGCGATGCTGTTTCGTGCGCAGGCCGAGTATCTGGAAGGGAATCTGCGCTTGGCGCGTGATTTGACCCAACCGCTGCTCAAGGCCAAAAACCCGGATCCAAGGGCGCTGCTGCTGGCCGGTGAGATTGAATACCGAAGCGGTGCAATGACCCTCGCGGAAAGCTATTTGACGCGGGCGGTCAACTCGGGGCCGTCGATGGACTCGAGTCGACCCTTGCTGGCGCAGATTCAGGTGCGGCAGGGTCATACCGACAAGGCGTTGAGGACGCTCCAGCCGCTGCTCGACTTGCCAGAGCCTTCGGCAAATGCGTTGTCCATCGCTGCCGAGGCTTATCTGCACGAAGGCAATCCGGCCAAGGCGCAAGTCCTGTTGGAGCGTGCGGCGCGTAATAGCCCCTCGGACCCTCAAATCCGGACAACCATGGCGCTGAGCCGCATTGCGCAAGGGCAGGCGGCCGAGGGATTGGATGCACTGGAGCGTATTGCCAGCACCGACAAGTCCACCTTTGCTGATTTGGCCTTGGTTTCGGTGCTGTTACGGCAGGCACGGCTCGACACTGCGTTGCCTGCCCTGCTTCGCCTCGAGGACAAGGATGAAAAATCCCCGCTTGCGCCCTACCTCCGGGGGAAGGTGATGGCCGCCAAGGGGGATGTGGCTGCCGCGCGCGAGGCTTATTTGAAGTCTCTCAAGCGTGACGAGACCTATTTTCCAGCCGCCCGGGCTCTGGGGGCGCTGGATATTGAAGCCAAGGATTTGAAGGCGGCAAAAAGTCGGTTTGATGCGATCCTGGCCAAAGATGCAGGGAACCTGTACGCCCTATTGGCAATTGCCGATTTGCGCGCTCGCATGGGGGATCCCCAGGAGGCTGTGGAAGAGACGCTCAAGCAAGTGGTTGCTAAAAATCCAACTCGGGTCGAAGGCCGTGTTGCCTACGCCGAATATCTACTGCGCATCGGGAAGTCAAAGGAAGGTTTGCAGGTCGCGCAGGAGGCGGTGGCCGCAATTCCAGATGACCCCCAACTGCTTGACGTATTGGGCCGAGCTCAGCGTGCCAAGGGGGAATACCTGCAGGCGGTTACCACGTTCAGGAAGCTTGCGAGCATCACGCCAAACTCACCCGTGCCACAGATGCGTCTGGTCGATTTGTATTTGGAGCGAGGCGACCGGGCTTCAGCAATCGGTGCGTTGCGCAAGGCCTTGGACGTTGCCCCGAATCTCTTGGATGCGCAGGCCAAGCAAATAGAGTTTTTCGCGGCGGAAAAGCGCTTCAAAGAGGCGCTGGCCTTGGCCAAGAAGATCCAAGCGGCGCGCCCGATGGACGGAATAGGGTTCCTGCTTGAAGCCAGCGTTCATATCGATTCAAAGCAGTGGCCGGCCGCCGCCAGCGCGCTCCGAACTTCTCTCAGCAAGACGCCGTCGACCACCGCAGCCATTCGTCTCTTTGATGTGCTGGGTCAGATGCAGCAGCGTGACGAGGCGCGCCGATTTGCCGCTGAGTGGGAGGCCAAGCACCCTGAAGACATCAAATTTGTCTTCCAGGTGGGCACGACCGCCATGCGCGCTGGTGATTGGCCTTTGGCAGAAGCTGAATTCGGCAAGGTGCTGGCGGTGAATAAGGAGCATGTCAATGCCAACAACAATATGGCATGGGCGCTGATGAACCAGAACAAAACGGGTGCGTTGGAGTATGCCGAGCGAGCCCGAAAATTGGCTCCCAAGGTCCCTGCGGTGATGGATACCTATGCGGCAGCGCTGGCGGAGGCCGGGCAAATCAAGCAGGCCATGGAGTTGCAACGGCAGGTTGTATCCATGGCGCCTGATTTGCAAGATGCTCGTCTGACCTTGGCTCGGATTGCTTTGAAGGCGGGCGATTTGACACTTGCTCGCGCAGAGTTGGATCGGCTCGCCTATGAGGGCTCACGGTATCCGCGGCAAGCCGAAGTCAATGAATTGCTGAAGAAGCTGCAGAAATCAGCCAACTGATGGCCCGATGGGGTGAATGCCATGCGCACTGACATGCCAGAGTTGCCGGATAGGGGGCCAAAATTTGGCTCAAACGAATATCGGGCCAGCTTCCGCGAAAGCGTTCGGCGCCGCCCCAGTGGGACGGTGTATGTGCTGGCAGTTTTCTTGCTTTTGCTCTCAATCCTTGGTTTTATTGTTTGGCGAATTGAAGCATTTGATGATTGGTTCTGGATATCGCTGCCTGCCTACTTTTTGGTGGCGAACGGTATTGAGTACTGGCTGCATCGCTATCCCATGCATCACCGGATGCGTTTGATGCCCGTGGTTTATGAGCATGTGACCATCCATCACAATTTTTACGCTGACGAGCATTTCTATTTCGAGCAGCCTGAGGACTATTATGCGGCGATTTTGCCGTATTATATTTTTGTGGGGCTGTCTTTGGTAATTGCTCTGATAGCGGGGGTGGTTGGTTTTGTTTTTGGTGCTGATCGAGGTTGGCAATTCGCGTTGGTTGGCTATTCCTACTATCTGCTCTATGAGGCCTTGCATTTTTCCTACCATACTAGGGCAGGTGGCCTGTTGAAGCGCATCCCATTTGTAGATTATTTATCTCGTGGGCATCTGTATCATCACCGCATCGGGCTGATGTCGCGCTACAACTTCAATATAACCTTCCCAATATTTGATAAAATTTTCCGTACGCAGTACAAGGAATAATTATCTGGGTCCGGTGAGGCTTGCTATTCCACGGTGGGCTCGCCCGAAATTAGCAATTCTTCAAGTGGGCGCCTGAGGGAGCGCGATTCGGCGGCCTTGCCTGACCCGATTCGTCCCATGAAACCGATGCGGCGGTAGCTGGGTCCGAATTCTTCATTTAGTTTTGCTGCAACCTGCACCGCCAGATGAATCGCGGGCTCATGGGTGGTGAATCGACGACCTGCGTTCGCGTATCTGCTGAAAACCAGTGGGGTGATCTGCGGCTGGATTTGAAGGCCCAGTTTTGTCGCGGTCAGCCAAAACCTTTGCGTCTGGCGGCCAATCGCAACATAGTCGTCGAGGCCTTGAGGCTCCTGCCGGGCGGTGATGGCAAAGTGCGCGCCACATCGCAGGGCAGGCAGCGCGTCCAGTTGAATGCGAGGTACCCAGGTGCCCGCGAAATACCGGTTGAGGAAGCTGACGCGCTGCCAACTGACCATCGCGAAGCGCATCAAGAGCAGTGCGGCGGGATCTGCACCCAGGGCTTGATCCGGTATTTTTGTATTGCTGAACTGGCAATTCCACTCGATCACGTCGCGATGGACCTCATAGGCCTCGGGACAGATCAGGCGAATCTTGGCGGAGTGGAACAACAGCTTTGCAAGGCGCGCCCGATCAGCCAAGCTCCTACGCCAGACAACGGTGAATCCCTCGCCGACACTCGCCTCAAGCGCCTTTTCGGCCGCTTGTCCCAGCGGGGTGGTTTGCATCGCCTGGCGCTGAACCCGACGTTGCTGGATATACGGCGCGAGTGGATCGGGCGGCAGTGACGCGTCCTCGACAAAGCGAACGTCAAAGGCGGGGCGCTCGTCGCTGATGTGCTCGCGTCGCGCGGCAATCGCGCGCAGTCCAAATTGCGTCGCGGCGATGCTGAGTGTTTCGAGCATCGCGCCCACGGAGATCTGACTGGCGTGACCATCCAAGTCGTAGACGCAGGTGGTGCGAGTATCGAAACCATGTATGACGACGCCACCATCGCCGGTCAGCTCAAAGCGCCAGGGCTGCGTGTTGTCACCGCTGGGTGCCCATCTGGCGAGGTCCAAGATGCTGTGCAAGGTGCTTGTGTTGAGCATGGTGCTTGGGTCCGCTGATATGTTCAGAGAGATGTATCGAATGCGGGGCAGAGCTTATTCATGTTCGGGCGAGCAAGTTGAGACCCCAACACCCGTCTGTGCAAGGTGAATTCAATGACGGCGGTGCGATTTGACACAGGTCTCGTGACGCAATTCGAGCGAATAGGGCATCGCTCGTCGGTCGGGCCAGGGCGTGCGTGCGAAAGTCGACGCTTCCCGGTGTGATGTCGTTTGGCGCCCCTCAGGTGAGGTTGGTGTGCGGTCTCTAGAGCTGCATGCCTGTGGCATCATCCTCGCTCTCGCGTCCGACCCCGTTTTTAGAGGGCGAGCGCCAGCGCGCGATTCAGACAATCTGCCAACGTGATTCACGCTGGCTTCTTTCTTTTGGGGGTAGAGCATGTTGCCTTGGGTGCGTTCGCTTTTGTCGCTCGTTGCCGTTTTGGTGGGCTTGTCAGGTTGCTCGAGCACTAAATTTCCAGCGCCTCCTGATGTTGCCGCCAAAGACTACAGCTACGTGATCGGCGCGGGCGACGCGCTGAACATTCTGGTTTGGCGCAATCCTGAACTTTCGATGTCGGTGCCTGTGCGTCCCGATGGCAAGATCGCCGCCCCGCTGGTCGATGAGCTCCTGGTGCAAGGGAAGACTTCGGTCCAGGTTGCGCGCGAAGTCGAAGCGCAGCTGAGCAAGTACGTGCGGGATCCGGTGGTGACTGTGATCGTCACGGCGTTCGTCGGCCCGTACAGCGAACAGATTCGGGTCGTGGGCGAGGCGGCCAAACCGCAGTTCCTGCCTTACAAGCAGCAGATGACCTTGCTGGACGTGATGATTGCCGTCGGCGGGCTGACTGATTTTGCGGCAGGAAATGAGGCGGTGATCATGCGCACCGCTGAGGGCAATAAGCAGTACGGTGTTCGTCTCAAGGATTTGATTCGTCGGGGCGATCTGTCAGCCAACGTCATGATGCGCCCCGGCGATATTTTGGTCATTCCGCAGAGCTTCTTCTGACCGACCTGCTGATTTTTGTCCCTGACGTGAATATCCGTTCGAGCCATCGATAAGGCCAGCCAATATGGATCAATTGCTTGGGCAGGTGCTCAATATCTTCAAGCGGATGTGGAAATACCGCTGGATCGGTTTGGGCGTGTCCTGGGTCGCTGGGGTGGTGGGGGCGGTCGTGGTCTTCATGCTGCCAGACCGCTACGAGGCCAGCGCCAAGATCTATGTGGATACGCAATCGATTCTGAAGCCCTTGATGTCCGGGCTGGCCGTACAGCCGAACGTCGAGCAGCAGGTCACCATGCTGAGCCGGACGCTGATTTCGCGCCCGAATGTCGAGAAGCTGGTTCGCATGGCCGACCTCGACTTGAAGAACCAGTCCAAGGCGCAGCAGGAATCCACCATCGACACGGTGACGGCCGCGTTGTCGATCCAGAGCACGAGCCGCGACAACCTGTACACGCTGGGCTACCGTGACAGCGATCCCGAGACAGCCAAGCGCGTGGTTCAAGCCCTGGTGTCCATTTTTGTGGAAAACAGCCTCGGCGCATCGCGCAAGGACTCGTCGACGGCCACCACCTTCATCAATGAGCAGATCAAGTCCTACGAGGCCAAGCTCGAGGAAGCGGAAGGCCGGCTCAAAGAGTTCCGGCTCAAGAACCTGTCTCGGCTTGGGCCGGATGGCAAGGACGCGGCCGCCCATCTGTCGGAATTGAGCAGCCAACTGGAGCGGGCTCGGCTGGAGTACCGGGAGGCCATGAATGCCCGAGATGCAGCTCGTGCGCAACTGGAGGCTGAGAAGCGGGGCGGCGGAGGACTTTCGACGACGCAGAGCATCCTTCAGGAGTCGAACATCAACCTGGCGACGCCGGAAATCGATGCACGCCTTGCCGACTCGCGGCGCAATCTTGACTCGCTGCTGCAGCGTTTCACCGAGCAGCATCCGGATGTCATCGCCTTGCGCAAGCTGATCAAGGACTTGGAAGAGCAACGCAAGAAGGAAGTTGCCGAACTTCGCCGTGCGGCCGCTCATACGCCGTTGGCGCAAGGCAACCCGGGCGGTTCGGCTGCCGCACAGGAGTTGTCGCGCATTCTGGCCACGGCCGAGGTTCAGGTGGCCTCGCTCCGTGCCCGAGTGGACGAATACACAAGCCGCTACTCGGCCGCAATGGCCGCTGTCCGGAACGCGCCTCAATTGGAGGCCGAAGCGGCGCAGCTCAACCGCGACTACGCGATCCACAAGAAGAACTACGAAGACCTGGTGCAGCGGCGTGAGCAGGCGGCCATGTCGGGCGAGCTGGACGTGGCTTCCGGAATCGCCGACTTCAAGGTGATCGAACCCCCACGGGCCTCACCCAAGCCGGTGGCCCCCAATCGCTTGCTGCTGCTCGCAGGCGCGATGGCTGCTGCGCTGTTTGCCGGCGTCTTCACGACCTTTGCGGTGAGCCAACTTCGCCCGGTCTTCTTCGATGCCAACGATCTGCGCTCCAAAGTGGAGTTGCCGATCCTCGGCGTGGTGACGCGTCTCGTGTCCGACGCTGACCGTGCGCGTCAACGTGTGGACCTGGTGCGTTTCGCGGTGGGTACGGGCGGACTGGTGGTCCTCTTCGCCATTGCCCTGACCTTGCTTGCCGTCCAACTGAGCCGACAGGTGGCCTGATATGTCCAGTCTGATTGAACAAGCGGCACAGCGGCTCGAGCAACTTCGGCAGGCCGGTGTCGAGCTCCCGACGGATTCAGCACCCACGCCGGCAGTGGCGCCGGCTCCGGCAACGCAGGCAGCGTCGCCGCTTGTCACCGATGCGCGACCGGCCCCGGCCGTCAGCCCTACGGGGGCGTCGCAGCCGGCCTCCTCTGACCCCGCCGCTGAGGACGTGCCGCATCATCAGTCCAAGCGGGTCGAGTTGGACTTGGTGGCGCTGGCCGCGCAGGGATTCCTGATGCCGGATACGCCGCGCTCGCAGACCGGTGACCAATACCGTGTGATCAAGCGCCCCCTGATCCGCAATGCGGTTGGGCAAGGTGCGGCGACCTTGAATCACGCCAACTTGATCATGGTCACGAGTGCCCTGGCCGGTGAGGGCAAGAGCTTCACCTCGATCAACCTAGCGCTCAGCATTGCGGCCGAGTTGGACCATACCGTCATGCTGGTGGACGCCGACGTGGCGCGGCCTTCGGTGCTGCGCATGCTCGGCTTGCCGTCCGGCCCGGGCCTGCTGGATGTGCTGGAAGAGCGCGCCGACATGTCGGACGTGCTGCTGCGTACCAACATCGACAAGTTGACCATCCTGCCGAGTGGCACACCGCATCAGCGCGCGACCGAATTGCTGGCCAGCGATGCGATGCGCAACCTGCTGGACCACATGGCCCGGCGCTATCCCGACCGGATCATCATCTTTGATTCCCCGCCGCTGCTGTTGACCACCGAGGCCAGGGTGCTGGCAACGCAGGCCGGGCAGGTGGTGGTCGTGATTCACGCCGAGAAGACGCCCCAAGCCGCCGTTCAGCAGGCGCTGGCCACCATCGAGACCGTGCCGCTCAAGATGCTGCTGCTGAACCAGGCCAGCCCGAATGCGGTGGGTGGTTATGGCTACGGGTACGGCTATGGTTACGGCTATGGATATGGCTACGGTGACGAACCGGGCCAAACCTAGAGCGGTGCCGCTCTTCCACCCATTGCATATGCGTCTGCCTCTGGTGGCGGCCATGCTTGCTTGCGCCTCGGCAGCCCAAGGGCAGAGCCTCGGCGAGGCCCCGGCATCGGGGGGCTCTGCGCCGCGTTTTCGGCCTCAGCTCACCGTGTCTCAGGTCTGGACCGACAACCTCCGGACTGATGGCAGCGCGCAAGCCTCCGTCTCCTACGGGCCCAAGGACGCCGCGTTGGTGACCACTGTGTCGCCCGGCTTTTCGTATTCGACCAATGCCAGCGGCCTGCGCACGTCCATCGACTATTCCCTGAGTGCGATCGGTTACGTCAAGGCGAATGCCCCGTCGCGCTTGCAGAACAGCTTGAGTGCGCGGGGCAGCATCGAGCTGATCCAGCAGTTCCTGACCGTGGATGCCACCGCCAGCGCCGGCCAGCAGGCCGCGTCGGCATTTGGCACCCAATCGGCCGATGCCGGCATTTCTGCCGCCAATCGCCGCGAGGTCCTGAACGCCTCGATCTCGCCGACGCTGCGCAGCCACCTGGGCGACTTCGCTGACCTGTTGATGCGGGTCGAAGAGCAGCGCACGGAAGTTCGCGGGACCGGGCAGGGCGACGGACGCGGGCGCACGAGCATGTTGCGGCTGGACTCTCGGGGGAGCGGCGCCATGCGCGTCTTTGCCTTGATCAGCCAGCGCCGCGGGCAGTTCCAGGGTGCGTTGAATTCCAACGTCGATTCGCAAACGGTCGGGCTGAATTACCGGCCGGACGTCGACTGGACGCTGTCGCTGAACGGAGGGCGTGAGCGCTCAGATGTCGTGACCGCAACAGCGGGGACCGGTTCTACCTGGGGTACCAGCGCCAACTGGGCACCAGACGCACGCACGCAGCTCAACGCCGATTGGCAAAAGCACGCCTATGGCAACACGCACACGCTGTCTTTTGAGCACCGGATGCGCCTGGTCAGTTTCAGGTTCATCGATTCCGCCGGGCTCAATCAGGGCTACTCAGGTTCGGGTGGACGGCAGACCAATTTCGATCTGTATTACCAGCTGTTTGCGTCGCGCGAGCCTGATCCGCTGAAGCGTGCGGACTATGTTCGCAATTACCTGCAGAGCATGGGCTTGCCCGCAGATGGCGTGGTCGGTGGCGGATTGATCACCACCAGCCCCAATCGCCAGCGTCAGCAGCAGTTCGGGATGACCTTGCTCGGTGTGCGCAGCACGTTGAGCGTGATGCTCGGGCGTACGCAGACGCAGCGGGTCGGGCCTGTTGCCACGGGCGACCTGGCCTTGTCGCCGGACATTGCCCAGCGCACCTATTCGATCAGCGCCGCGCACAAGCTCACTCCCACGAGTTCGCTCAGCCTGACTGCCAACCGGTCTAGCAACCTGGGGCAGGGCGTGAGCCAATTCACATCACTCGACAGCTATATGGCGGGATGGTCGATCCAGCTGGGCGCGCGCGCCAACGCTCAGCTCGGACTGCGTCATAGTCGCTCCCAGGGTGTGTTCGCCTACTCCGAAAACTCGGTCACGGCCAGCATGACCCAGCAGTTCTGAGGCCACCATGTACGAAGCCTTTTACGGTCTGACGAGCAAGCCGTTCCAGCTCAGCCCG
>ERZ724505.1429-NODE-1429-length-13098-cov-4.399448_pt1 | contig 13098 bp, 13 predicted proteins | sample MGYA00376038_ERZ724505 | MGnify/ENA primary metagenome ERZ724505 (study PRJEB28724, sample SAMN07190884) | wastewater metagenome | isolation source: effluent of sewage treatment plant in Hong Hong | place: Hong Kong | collected 2016-03-17 ... | reverse complement strand
CGTGGCGGCGGCCGGCGCGGTCTCGCGGCCGTCGTAGGTTTGCACTTGCCGGCCGTCAAAGTGCAGCAAAAAGGCGCCGCCGCCGATGCCGCTGGACTGCGGCTCCACGAGGCCGAGCACCATCTGCACGGCCACCGCCGCATCGACGGCATTGCCTCCGGCGCGCAGGATGCGCAGCCCCGCTTCAGCCGCCAGCGGGTGCGCGGCCGACACGGCCTGGCGCTTGAAGCTGGTGGCCGCCTTGGTGGCGTAGCCGCTGGCGGGCTCGGGGTTTTGCGGCTGGGCGCTAGCCCAAACCGTGATGAACCCAAGTCCCAGTGCCAGCAGCCATCTTTGCATCAGAGCAGTGTGACACCTGTCTTGGACTGCACCTGCTCACGCGTCACCCCGTCGGCCAGCTCCACAAGCTTCAAACCCTCGGGCGTCACGTCCATCACCGCCAGGTCCGTGATGATGCGGTTGACCACGCCCACCCCGGTGAGAGGCAGCGTGCACTTCGGGATGATCTTGAGATCTTCCGTGCCGTCTTTCTTCTTGGCCACGTGCTCCATCAGCACGATCACGCGCTTGACGCCGGCCACCAGGTCCATGGCGCCGCCCATGCCCTTGACCATCTTGCCGGGGATCATCCAGTTGGCCAGGTCGCCGTGCTCGCTGACCTGCATGGCGCCGAGGATGGACAAGTTGATCTTGCCGGCACGGATCATGGCAAAGCTGTCGTGGCTGCCGAAGATGCTGGAGCCCGGCAGGGTTGTCACGGTCTGCTTGCCGGCGTTGATGAGGTCGGCATCGACCTCGTCTTCGGTCGGGAAGGGGCCGATGCCCAGCATGCCGTTCTCGCTCTGCAGCCAGACTTCTTTGTCAGCCGGCACATGATTGGCCACCAGGGTGGGGATGCCGATCCCGAGGTTCACATAGAAGCCGTCTTCCAGCTCTTGCGCCGCGCGGGCGGCCATTTGGTCTTGGGTCCAGGACATTTCAAGACTCCTTCTTTGCCGACAAGGTGCGCTTCTCGATGCGCTTCTCGGGGTGGGCGTTGACGACGATGCGGTGCACGTAGATGCCGGGCAGGTGCACGCTGTCGGGGTCGATCTCGCCGACCTCGACGAGTTGCTCCACCTCCACCACCGTCACCTTGCCGGCCATCGCGGCGGCGGGGTTGAAGTTGCGCGCGGTGCGGCGGAAGACGAGGTTGCCGCTCTTGTCGGCCTTCCAGGCCTTCACGAGCGCCACGTCGGGCACCAAGGCACGTTCCATCACATAGGTCTGGCCGTCGAACTCGCGCGTCTCCTTGCCCTCGGCAATCACCGTGCCCACGCCAGTGCGCACGAAGAAGGCCGGGATGCCAGCGCCACCGGCGCGCAGCTTCTCAGCCAGCGTGCCCTGGGGCGTGAATTCCAGCTCCAGCTCGCCGGCGAGGAACTGGCGCTCGAACTCCTTGTTCTCGCCCACGTAGCTCGAAATCATCTTCTTGATCTGCCGCGTCTCCAGCAGCTGACCGAGGCCAAAGCCATCGACGCCCGCGTTGTTGGAGATCACGGTCAACCCCTTGACGCCCGAGTCGCGCAGCGCGGCGATCAGGGCCTCGGGGATGCCGCAGAGGCCAAAGCCGCCGACGGCCAGCAGTTGGTTGTCGGCCACCAAGCCCTGCAGGGCTGCGGCGCTACTTGGGTACACCTTGTTCATGCGCTCTCCTTGCGACGAAGCCCGCAGCGTAGCGGGCCGGGACTACGTAGTCGATTACGTAAGATCGCCTAATGCCCCCGCTACAGCTGGACTACCGGACCGCCTTTGACCTGGCCCCGATTGGGCTGATCCTCTCCGAGCGCCGGCAGATCGTGGACTGCAATGCCCGGGTGCTGGAGATCTTTGGCGCGCAGCGCGAGCAACTCGTCGGTCAGAGCTTTGCCGTGCTCTACCCCAGCCCGGCCGAGTTCGAGCGCACCGGCGAGCGCATCGCGGCGCGCCTCGGGAGCAATGGTCACTACGCCGATGACCGAGTGATGAAGCGCTTGTCGAGTGGAGAACTCTTCTGGTGCCACGTCAGCGGCCAGGCACTCGACACGCGCGACCCGCATGCACGCGGGATCTGGAGCTTTGAAGACCTCTCGGCCCACCGGCAACTCACCGTGGCGCTGACGCCCCGCGAGCGCGAGATCGCGGCGCTGCTCGTCGAGGGCCTGACCAGCAAGCAGATCGGCAAGCGCCTCGCAGTGAGCCCGCGCACCATCGACGTCTACCGCGGCCGGCTGATGAAAAAGTACGGCGCCTCGGGGACGCCGGACTTGGTGCACAAGCTTCTGAAGGGCTAGTTAAAAACGCCCTGCCGCAGCCACTTGGTGGCAATCCACTTTTCGCCCGCGATCACCGGCGCGCCGCCGTGCAGGGTCTGGGTGCTGGGGTGGGGGCGGTCGTAGCTGAAGAAGACCGCGTTGCCCTTGACCGGCATCACGTCGAGCCCGATGTCCGGGAAGATGGTGGCGCCGCCCGCCTCGACGTGGTTGAGGTACATGACCAAGGTGCCCACGCGCTGGCCGCCGCGCTTGAGGATGCTCGCGGTGGCAGCGTGGGCAGGGTCGAAGTAGTCGTAATGCGGCTGGTACTCGGCGCCCGGACGGTAGCGCAGCACCTGCAGGCCCTCGCCATGGTCCAGCGGCCAGCGCAGCAAGGCGGCGATGCGGGCCTCGACGCGGCGGATCAGCTCGCTCTCGCAGCGCTCGAAGAACATGCCGTCGCTGGTGCGCGCGGCATTGACCTCGCTGCCCTCGGAGTTGGTGGCCACCGTCTCGGAGCGCGCCAGACGCTTGGTGGCGGCTTCGACGATGCCATCACATTCGGCGTCCGACAGCAGGCCTTGGAACACCACCACGCGCGGCTCGCGCAGGCTGAGCACGATCTTGACTTTGCGGTCGCCGGCGTCGATCTCGCTGGGGCGGCCCACCAGGTCGGGCTCGGGCAGGCCGGGGGTGTAGCCGTCTGACGACGACGGTGGCACGGGCACGACGGCAGCCGGCGCGCCGCCCAGCATGCGCGCCAGCGCCTCGCGGGCCACCGTGGCGTCCCAGCCGCTGCCCACCATGGCCCCCAGGATGGCCTCGGAGGGGTGGCCGGCGCGCGACTGCTCGGTGATCCAGTCGCAGAGTTCGGGAGTGATGATCTGTTGACTCATGAGGCTCAAGTGCTGCGTCGAAAAACCCACTGCGTTGCCGAAGAAACCGACGGCTCGAAAGCATAGCCTTCCGCCCCGAAGGACTTGAGCGCTTCGGGCTCGGAGGCGCGCTGTTCAATCGCAAAACGCGCCATCAGGCCCCGCGCCCGCTTGGCGAAGAAGCTGATGATCTTGTAGCGCCCGTCCTTCCAGTCCTCGAACTGGCAGTCGATCACCGGCAGCTTGAGCGCCGGGCGATCCACCGCATGGAAGTACTCCTGTGACGCCAGGTTCACGACGACGGGCGTCTCGGTCGCACGGGCACGGCGCGTGACGTGTCGCGCCAGGTCGTCGCCCCAATAGGCATAGAGGCTGTCGCCCCGAGCATTGGGCAGGCGTGTGCCCATCTCCAGGCGGTAGGCCTGCATGCGGTCCAGCGGGCGCAGCACGCCGTAGAGGCCTGACAGCATCAGCACATGGTCCTGCGCCCAGCGCAGGTCGTCGGGCGCGAGGCTGGCGGCATCGAGCCCGCCGTACACGTCACCATCAAAGGCCAGCACGGCCGGGCGCGAGTTGTGGGGCGTGAAGCGCGGGCGCCAGGCGGCGTAGCGCTCGGCATTGAGCTGGGCGAGTGGCTCGGAGAGGTCCATCAGCGCCTGGATCTCGGGCACCGTCTTCTCGCGCAGCAGCTCGATCAATTCGCTGGACCGGCTGACGAACTGTGGCCGGGTGAGTTCACCGGCCAGCTCGGGCGGCACGGGGCGCTCGAAGTCGAGGGATTTGGCGGGCGACAGCAGCAGCAGCATGGGCGCGATTCTCGTCGTGCGCGGGCATGAAAAAGCCCCGCCGCAGCGGGGCTGGTCGGGTGGCGCGGCCTTACTTGGCCAGCAGGCCACTCACGGCATAAATGTCCTCGGCGCGCAGCTGGCCCGAGGCCTGGCGCAGCTTGAGGCCCATGACGATGCTGTCGTAGCGCGCCTTGGCCAGGTCGCGCTGGGTGCTGAAGAGCTGGGCCTGGGCATTGAGCACATCGAGGTTGACGCGCACGCCGACCTTGTAGCCGAGCTGCGTGGCTTCGAGGGCCAGCTTGCTCGACGACTCGGCAGCCTCCAGGGCCTGGGCCTGGGCGCGCAGCGACTGGCTGAAGGAGAAGGTCTGGCGCGTGGCCTGGGCCACGCTGCGGCGCGCGAACTCCAGGTCGTTGCGGGCACGCTCTTCAAGGATCAGGGTTTCCTTGATGCGGCTCTGGGTGTAGCCGCCGGTGAAGAGTGGGTAGGTGAAGCTGAGGCCGATGCTGGCATTCTTGGTCGTGCCCACGCCCGAGGACGCGGCGGCCAGGCCGGAGAGGTTGTTGTGCAGGTTTTGCGCGCCGAGGCCAGCGGTCGCATCGAGCGTGGGCTTCTCGCCAGCCCGCGCGATCTGGGTGTCCAGCTGAGCGACCTCAAGACCCACGCGTGCTTTGCGGATGGCGGGGTGCTGCTCCTCGGCAGTGGCCAGCCAGGTGTCGATGCGGTCGGAGGCCAGCGCGGGCAGCGCCACCGGCGTGGCCAGCGGCTTGGGCTCGACGCCGACGCGGCCGACCAAGAGGTCCAGCGCCGTGCGCTTGACGCGCAGGTCGTTGTCAGCCGCGATCTCCTGAGCGCTGGCGATGTCGTAGCGGGCCTGGGCTTCGCGGGTGTCCGTGATGGTGGCGGTACCCACCTCGAAATTGCGCTTGGCCGAGGCCAGTTGCTCGGAGATGAACTTCTTGCTGGCCTGGGCGGTGGCGAGCGCGTCCTGCGCGGCGAGCACGTCGAAGTAGGCGGACGAGAGACGGACCATCAGGTCCTGCTCGGCCGACTCCAAGTCGGACTGGGCGGCCACGTTGGCGCGGCGGGCGCGGTCGAGGTTGAGCGGGTTGGCGGCGTTGTAGACCGAATACTTGCCCTGCAGGCCGGTGGCCAAGGTGCGGGCATTGATATTGGTGTTGGACGGCGTCTCGGTGCGGGCCTGCGTGGCCGAGGCGTTGAGGCCCAGCGAGGGGCGCAGCGCGGCTTCCGCCTGGCCGATGCGGGCGCCGGCTGCTTCTGCGCTGGCGCGCGCGCTGAGGTAGGTCGCGTCATAAGCCCGAGCCGCGTCGTACAGCTCTTGCAGGCTCTGGGCCTGGGCAGACCCCCAGGTGGCAAGACCGATGACCAGGGCCAAGGGGGTCAGACGGAGCGACATGGGCATGAAATCCTCGGGGTTGGGTGAACTGCGCCGGATTGTGAGTGCCGCCGCGCGTGGATGAAAGAAGGCATGCGACGAGCTGCGGTATCGGGCGACCAGCGGCAGCCCGCAGCGCCGCCCGTCACGGCAGCGCCGTCAGAAAGCGAAGGAAGGCAACTCGGCAAAGCCGGGCAGGCGGGCGGCCGAGGTTTCAAACAGGGTGAGGCTGCGGTAGTCGTCGGGGCCGACGCGGGTGAACAGACGAGCCTGCATGACCGGGTCGTCGCCAACGATGGCGATCAGGCGCCCCGTGCCGACGCGCAGCTGGGCGAGCAGGCCAGCCGGCACCTCGGCCACGGAGCCCGAGAGGACGATGGCGTCGAACGGCGCTTCGGCTGCCAGGCCGCTGGCGCCGGCCTGCTGCAGCACCCGCACGTTCTGCACCCCAGCCTTGCGCAGATTCGCCTTGGCGGCATCGGCCAGCGCAGCGTCGGGCTCGATGGCGAACACCTGCTCAGCCTGATGCGCCATCAGCGCGGCGAGGTGGCCGGTGGCGGCGCCGATCTCGAGCACGCGGTCCTGGCGGCTGAGCTTGAGCTCCTGCAGCATGCGGGCCTCGACGCGCGGCGCCAACATGCGGCGGCCGTTACCGAGCGGCAGCTCGGTGTCCACAAAGGCCTGGGCGCGCAGCGCTGCGGGGACGAAATCCTCGCGGTGGACGATGGTGAGCAGTTCGAGCACGCCCAGGTTCAGCACGTTCCAGGGGCGGATTTGCTGCTCGATCATGTTGAAGCGGGCTTTTTCGATGGTCATGGGGTGCTCCTAGCGCCTGCTCTCTGGCAGGTATCAATGGGGAAATCGTCAAATTTTAGAGGCCGGCTCGGCCAACAGGCCGCTCAGCAGCAAGGACATCTGGGCGTCAAGCATCTCGGGGGCGCCAACGCCCGAGGGCCGCTGACCGCAGGCGCCAAAGGAATGCTCCTGCAGCATCATCTGCAGCAGCGGCGAAATGAGCACGTGCACGGTGGCGGCAATCGGCACAGGCCGGAACTCGCCCCGGTCGATGCCTTGCTGGACGAGGCGGCCGATCAGCTCATGCGTGGGCTGGATGACTTCGTCCACATAGAACTGCGCCAGCTCCGGGAAATTGCGCGCCTCTACCAGCATCACCTTGCTGATGCCGCCGGCAGCCCCCTGCCCCACGCTGGCCCACCAGGTCTGCATCATGTGGCGCAGCAGGTCCTGCACACGGCCCTGGTGCTGGGCAGCGGCGGCGGCGAAGTCATCGAGCCGGGTCACCAGATGCTCGCGGACCACGGCCTTGAAGAGCTCTTCCTTGCTCGGGAAATAGCGGTAGAGCGTGCCTTTGGCCACGCCGGCCTGCTTGGCAACCTCCTCGCTGCGGGTGGCCGAAAAGCCTCGGTCCACGAACAGCTCCAGGGCGGCCTGAAGCAACTCCTGGGGGCGCTCTTCCTTGCGGCGCTGGCGCGTGGGGGCGGCGGGTGCTGCGGGACGTGACATGGCTTAGTGACCGGCTGGTCACTAATGTATGCCGCCACCCTGGCAGGCAGCAAGGCAGGCGACATGCTGAGCAGGGGTCGCGCTCTACACTGCGCGCCCTTTTGCACACCTTTCCCGGGCCAGGGCCCGGTGCCTGCCGTGGACGTCATCCTGCTGCTCAAGGCCGCGATCATGGGGATCGTTGAAGGCCTGACCGAGTTCCTGCCGATCTCCTCCACCGGCCACCTGATCCTGGCCGGCAGCCTGCTGGGCATGGACGACGCCAAGGGCAAGGTGTTCGACATCGCCATCCAGACCGGTGCCATCCTGGCCGTCATCCTGGTCTATGCACAGCGGCTCAAGGCGGTGGCTCAGGGCCTGCCCAGCGAGCCGCAAGCGCGGCGCTTTGTCATCAATGTGGCGGTGGGCTTCCTGCCGGCGGTGGTGCTGGGCCTGCTGTTTGGCAAGGCGATCAAGGCGCACCTGTTCACGCCCGTGGTGGTGGCCAGCGCCTTCATCGTGGGGGGCTTCATCATCCTGTGGGCCGAGCGGCGCCAAAGCCTGGCCCGCGTGGCCCGCATCGAGAGCGTGGACGACATGACGCCGCTGGACGCGCTCAAGGTGGGCCTGATCCAGTGCCTGGCCATGATCCCGGGCACCAGCCGCTCGGGGGCGACCATCATTGGCGGCATGTTCCTCGGGCTGTCGCGCAAGGCGGCGACGGACTTTTCATTCTTCCTGGCCATCCCGACGCTGATCGGCGCGGGCGTTTACAGCCTCTACAAGGAGCGCGCCCTGCTGGCGGCGGCCGATACGCCGGTCTTTGCCGTGGGCCTGCTGTTCAGCTTCCTGTCGGCCTGGATCTGCGTGCGCTGGCTGCTGCGCTACGTGGCCACGCACACCTTCACGCCCTTTGCCTGGTACCGCATCGCCTTTGGCGTGGTGGTCTTGGTCACGGCCTGGACGGGTGTGGTGCACTGGGCTGACTAAGGTCAAGGCGCCGGACGGGATAATCCGCCGATGGCCATCACCATCAAGACTGCTGCCGACGTTGAAGGCATGCGCATCGCCGGACGCCTGGCGTCCGAAGTGCTCGACCTGCTGACCGCCCACGTCAAGCCGGGCATCACCACCAATGAGCTGGACCGCATTGCGCACGACCACATCGTGAACGTGCAGCAAGCCATTCCCGCACCACTGAACTACTGCCCGCCCGGCTACACGCCCTACCCCAAGTCGGTCTGCACCTCGGTCAACAACCAGGTCTGCCACGGCATCCCGAACGACAAGGCGCTCAAGAACGGCGACATCGTCAACATCGACGTCACCGTGATCAAGGACGGTTGGCACGGCGACACCAGCCGCATGTTCATCGTGGGCGACGCGTCCATCGCGGCCAAGCGCCTGTGCAACCTCACCTACGAGGCCATGTGGAGGGGCATCGCCAAGGTCAAGCCCGGCGCACGCCTCGGGGACATCGGCCACGCCATCCAGACCTTTGCCGAGAACGCGGGTTTTTCCATCGTGCGCGAGTACTGCGGCCACGGCATCGGCCAGGTCTTCCACGAAGAACCCCAGGTGCTGCACTACGGCCGCCCGGGCACGCTGGATGAGCTGGTGCCGGGCATGACCTTCACCATCGAACCCATGATCAACGCCGGCCGGCGCGAGATCAAGGAGCTGGGCGACGGCTGGACCATCGTCACCAAGGACCGCTCACTCTCTGCCCAGTGGGAGCACACCATCCTCGTGACTGACACCGGCTACGAGGTGCTGACGGTCTCGGCTGGCAGCCCGCCGCCGCCCGCCTTCATCACCAGCGCCGCCACCGGCGCGTGAACGTGGCGACCACGCCCGTCGTCGAACTGCGGCGCCAGTTCAAGCAGGGCAAGCAGGCCCTGATCGACGCCTTCCTGGAGGCGCGCCCCACCACAACAACCAGCAGCCGCCTGCTGCGCACGCTGGCCCGCCATGTGGACGACACGTTGCGCCTGATCTGGGCCGAGTCGGGCTTGCCCGCCGGCGCCTGCCTGGCTGCGGTGGGAGGTTATGGACGCGGCGAGCTGTTCCCGCACTCCGACGTGGACGTGCTGGTGCTGCTGCCCGACGGCATCGACTCCATGCAGCCCGGCCCGGTGCGCGATGCGGTGGAACGCTTCATCACCACCTGCTGGGACGTGGGCCTGGAGATCGGCTCCTCGGTGCGCACCGTGCCCGAGTGCGTGACCGAGGCGGCCGGCGACGTCACCATCCAGACCGCCCTGCTCGAAGCCCGCAGCCTGACGGGCGATGCGCGCCTGTTCCGCCGCCTCGTCAAGCGCCTGGCCGAGGCCATGGACCCCAAGGCCTTCTTGCGCGCCAAGACCCTGGAGGCCGTGCAGCGCCACACCAAGTTCGACGACACGCCCTATGCGCTGGAGCCCAACTGCAAGGAAAGCCCCGGCGGCCTGCGCGACCTGCAATTGCTGATCTGGCTCGCGCGCGCGGCGGGCCTGGGCAAGACCTGGAAAGAGCTCAGCCAGCGCGGCCTGATCACCCCCTTCGAGAGCCAGCAGCTCAAGCGCAACGAAGGGCAGTTGACGCTGATCCGCGCGCGGCTGCACGCGGTGGCGGGACGGCGCGAGGACCGGCTGGTCTTCGACCTGCAGGACGCCGTGGCGCGCAGCTTTGGTTTCAAGCCCACCGGCGGGCAGCGCGCGTCCGAGGTGCTGATGCGTCGCTACTACTGGGCCGCCAAGGCGGTGACCCAGCTGCATCAGATCCTGCTGCTGAACCTGGAAGAGCGCATCAACGGTGCCCAGCAGGCACAGATCCACCGCATCGACGATCAGTTCGAGGACCGCGCCGGCATGCTGGAGGTCGCGAGCGATGACCTCTACCAGCGCGACCCGAGCGCCATCCTGCGGACCTTCCTGGTCTTCCAGCAGTCAACGGGCATCAAGGGCCTGTCGGCCCGCACGCTGCGCGCGCTGTACAACGCCCGCAAGCTGATGACGGCCCGCTGGCGCAACGACCCGGACAACCGCGCGACTTTCATGGCCATCCTGCAGGCCGAGCGCGGCCACACGCATGCGCTGCGGCTGATGAACCAGACCTCGGTGCTGGGCCGCTACCTGTGGGTGTTCCGCGCCATCGTTGGGCAGATGCAGCACGACCTGTTCCACGTCTACACCGTGGACCAGCACATCCTGATGGTGCTGCGCAATGTGCGCCGATTCTTCATCCCCGAGCACGCGCACGAGTACCCGTTCTGCTCGCAGCTCGCGTCGCAGTGGGACGCCCCCCACCTGCTCTACATCGCCGCGCTCTTCCATGACGTGGCCAAGGGCCGCGGGGGCGACCACTCGGACCTCGGCGCCGTGGACGTGCGCCGCTTCTGCCGCCAGCATGGCCTGGACGCCGAAGACACACAGCTCTGCGTCTTCCTCGTGCAGCACCACCTGACGCTGTCGCGCGTGGCGCAGAAGGAAGACCTCTCCGACCCGGAGGTGATCACCCGCGTGGCCGGCGTGGTGGGCAATGTGCGCTACCTGACGGCGCTCTACCTGCTGACGGTGGCCGACATCCGCGGCACCAGCCCCAAGGTCTGGAACGCCTGGAAGGGCAAGCTGCTGGAGGACCTGTTCCGCCTCACCGCTCGTGCGCTGGGCGGCGCGCCGCTGAACCTCGACGCCGAGATCGAGAACCGCAAGCAGGAGGCGCGGCAGGCCCTGGCGCTGCACGCCATGCTGCCGGGCACCGAGGCGCCGCTGTGGCAGACGCTGACCGTCAGCTACTTTGCCCGCCATGACGCGGCCGAGCTGGCCTGGCACGCACGGGCGCTGTGGCGCCATGTCCAGACCACCGTGCCGGTGGTGCGCGCGCGGCCCTCACCGGTGGGTGAAGGCCTGCAGGTGCTGGTCTATTCGCCCGACCGGCCCGACCTCTTCGCACGCATCTGCGGCTACTTCGACACCGCCGGCTTCAACATCCTGGACGCCAAGGTCCACACCACGCGCCCGGGCTTCGCGCTCGACACCTTCCAGGTCATCCAGCCGGATGCCGAAGGCCTGCACCGCGACCTGGTGACCCTGGTGGAGACCCAGCTGGCGCTGGCCCTGGCCGCCGATGGCCCGCTGCCCGAGCCCCGGCGCGGCAGGCTGTCGCGGCGGGTCAAGTCCTTCCCCTACACCACGCGCATCGGCCTGCGGCCCGACGAAAAGGCCACGGCCTGGCTGCTGTCCATCAGCACCAGTGACCGCGCCGGCCTGCTCTACGCCATCGCCCGCGTGCTGGCGCGCCACCGCATCAACCTGCAGCTCGCCAAGATCACGACCCTGGGCGAGCGCGTGGAAGACACCTTCTTGATCGACGGCCCGGCGCTACAGCAGAACAAGACCCAGCTGCAAATCGAGAGCGAGCTGCTGGACGCGGTGTCGCTGCCGGCTTGAGCTGGCTCAAGCCGGCCCCTGCCCCTCCTGCCTCACACTCCAAGCCATGCCCAACCGCTTCAGTGAACGCGCGCTGCGCGAGTCCCAGGCCTTTGGCGTGCGCCAGGTTCCCATCTTGCGCCCCCTGGGCTGGCTGGCGCATGGCTGGCACGACCTCGGGCAAGCGCCGCTGGCTTCGCTGGCGCCGGGCTTGGCCATGGCCCTGTTTGGCGCGCTGCTGCTCGCCGTGGCGCATGACCGCTTCTGGCTGCTGTCGGGCGCCTTCTCCGGCTTTTTGCTGCTGGCGCCCGTCATGGCCACGGGGCTCTATGCCTTGAGCCGCGACATCGATCGCAACCTGCCGGTGGGCCTCTCCACGGTCTGGCTGGCCTGGCACCCGCGTGACGGCCGCTTGATCGTCTTTGGCATCCTGCTGGCTGTTGCCGGCACGGGCTGGGTGCTGTGCTCGGCAGCGCTGATCACCGGCTTTGCGCCGGAACCCATCGTCACGCCGCGCGACTTTCTGCTGAAGGTGGTGCTGAACGAGCAGTCGTCGCTGTTCGAGACCTGGCTCGGCCTCGGCGCCCTGCTGGCCGCGCCGGTCTTCGCGTCCAGCGTGGTCGCCATTCCGGCCCTGCTCGACCAGCCGGCAGACCGGCTCGGCGTCTATGGCGCGGTGCTGACCAGTTGGCGCGTCGTCCTGGAGCACCCCGCACCGATGGCCTTGTGGGCTGCGTTGCTGATGGGGCTGACCACCTTGGGGTTGGCCACGGCGCTGCTGGGCCTGATCGTCATCGTCCCCTGGCTGGGCCACGCCAGCTGGCATGCCTACCGCGACCTCGTTCGCCACCGCAGCGACTGACCATGTGGGGCTATACCGAAGCCGAGATCGCCCAGTTCGGCCTGACCTTTGGGGTCGGGGCCTTCATGCTGTACATGGTCTTCATCATCCTGCAGCTGGCGCGCGAGTCCAAAGCCGGGCGCTTTGGCACCTTCATCTTGCTGCTGGGCCTGGGCTTCGGCCTCGTGGGCTTTGCGGCCAAGGGTGTGATCAAGTACTTCCTGGCCGGGCACGTCTAGGACGCCTGTGCCACGCGCTCAGCGCAGGGCATCCACCCAGCGCAAGCCCAGCAACCGCAGCAAGCGTTGATGCACGGCCGACTGCGGGTTGGCCAGTTCGTGCATCACGGTGAAGTGATTGCAGCCCGGCAGCTCCTCGCACACCGGCACGGCACGCTGGCCCCAAGCGCGCCGGATCAGGCGGTTCTGGCGCCGGTACTCCTCGCTCTCGTCTGCGCCACACACGGCCCAAAGCACCTGGGGCGAAGGGGGCGGGGCGAAGCAGGCGGGGCTCAAGCGCCGGGCCGAGGCGGCCGACAGTTGCAGGTCACCCGCCAGGAATGGCAGCTTTCGCAGCGGCTCCAGCTCGTGCAGCCCTGACACCGACACCGCCGCGCGCACCAAGCGCCGAGGCAGGTCACGCCCGACCAGCTTCCAGTCGCAGCAGCTGAGCATGGCCGCCAGGTGCCCGCCGGCCGAATGGCCCAGCAGCGTGATGCGGTGCGGGTCGCCACCGTAGTCCGCGACGTGGCGCCACACCCAGGCCAGGGCCTCGGTCATCTGCAGCGCGATGCGCTCGATGCTGACGGCGGGGCACAGCTCGTATTCAGGCACCACCACCACGGCCCCGGCGTCAACAAAGCTCGCGGCCACGTAGGAGTAATCGGCTTTGCCCAGCGCCCGCCAATACCCGCCCGGAATGACCACCAAGACCGGCGCCTTGCCCGCCACCGCGCCCTCGCTGGCGACGCCCGCCGGCATGAACACATCCAAGCGCTGCCGCGGCCCGGGCGC
>ERZ724505.1428-NODE-1428-length-13104-cov-5.071730_pt1 | contig 13104 bp, 14 predicted proteins | sample MGYA00376038_ERZ724505 | MGnify/ENA primary metagenome ERZ724505 (study PRJEB28724, sample SAMN07190884) | wastewater metagenome | isolation source: effluent of sewage treatment plant in Hong Hong | place: Hong Kong | collected 2016-03-17 ... | reverse complement strand
GGCACATCGGCGAACTGCACTGCCTGGATGAACAGCAGGCCCATCCCGGGCCATTGAAATACCGTCTCGGTAATGATCGAGAACGCAATCAGCGAGCCCAGTTGCAGGCCCATCACGGTCACGACCGGGATCAGTGCATTGCGCAGCGCGTGGCGCAGCAGGATCGTCCCCTGAGACAAGCCCCGAGCACGCGCGAAGCGGATGTAGTCCGCCCTCAGCACTTCCAGCAATTCAGCCCGAACCAGCCGCACGATCAACGCCAATTGAAAGACCGACAAGGTCGCGGCCGGCAGGATCAGATGCCGCCAGCCGTCGAGGCTCAACAAGCCTGTCGTCCAACCACCCAAAGTCTCCACCTCGCCCCGGCCAAAGCTGGGCAACCACTTCAGGTGAACGGAGAAGCCCAGGATGAGCAGGATGCCAATCAGGAAGGTGGGCAAAGACACGCCCAGCAAAGACATCGACATCACCACCTGCGCGCTCGGCTTGCCCCGCCGCAATGCGGCCAGCATCCCGAGCGGCAGCCCCAGGCTCACCGCCAGCAACGCCGCCGCCAGCGCCAACTCCAGTGTTGCCGGGAAGCGCTCAGCCAGCAGTTCTGACACCCGCCGGCCTTGACGCAGGCTCACGCCAAACTCACCCTGAACCGCCTGTCCAACAAAGTGCGCGAACTGCACCGGAAACGCGCGGTCCAGCCCGAGACTGCTGCGCAAGGCCTCACGCTGCGCTGCCGTCGCGTCCTGGCCCAGCAGGTTGGTGACCGGATCGCCCACGTACTGGAACAGGGCAAACGCCACAAAGGCCACGGCCAGCATCACGGCAGCGGCCTGGCTCACTCGGCGAAGAACAAAGGCCCACATCGGCAGTCAACAAAGTCCAGGGACTCGATGGTCGCCAGCCTAACCGCACGGAGCCAGCCCCAAAACAAAAAGGGCCGCTTGCGCGGCCCTTGAGACATTCGCTGACGCGAATCAGAAACGGTGACGCAGACCCAGGGTCACGCCAGTGCGCTTGGTGGCGCCATTGGCGAAGCGGACGGCGCCAGCACTGTTGACACTGGTGGAATCCACTTCGAGGTAGGCATCGGTGCGCTTGGAGAACGCATAGTCGGCAATGCCAGACCACAGCGTCATCTTGCTCTTGGCCAGGCCCACGGTCTGGTGAGTCTGGTCAAAGAAGTACACGCTGGTGCCCAGGTTCAACTGAGGCGTCAGCTGATAGGTCACACCGGCCTGCAGCATGTTCCGCTTGGAGACGCTGTTCGCTGCGGCATTGAACGCTGCACCGCCCGCATTCGCAGCCAGCGAAGCGGTCGCACTTGCCTGCAGAGCCGTGCCGGTATCGAACTTGTTGGTGCCGTAAACAGCGTTCAGGTGCAGGGCACCGGAGGTGTAAGTCGCGCCAACGATCGTTGCGGTGGCCTTCTTGCCGGCGGTGTCAGTCACGCCCAGGTAGGTACCCAGGATGGCGAAGGGGCCAGAAGCGTACTTCACCAAGCCACCAGCACTCTTGTTGTTGGTGCTGACTTCACCGGCGCTCAGCTGCAGCGAGCCAGACAGGCCGCCGGAAGCGAAGCTGTACTTCACCATGTTGTCTTGGCGAGCACCCAGCGTCATGCCGAGTTCAGGCTTGTAGATTTCGGCGAAGGGCGAATACTTGTACGAAGCCAGCGTGGCGGCGAATGCATCGAACAGCACGTTGTACTGACGGCCCAAGCGCACGATGCCTGCATTGGTTTGCAGACCCACCCAGGATTGCTGCCAGAAATTCGCAGCGGCGGAATTGCCGGTATCAGAGGCGAGGCGGTGCTCGATATTGGCCAGCGCCTTCATGCCACCACCCATGTCTTCGGTGACATTGATACCCAGACGGCTTTGCGACATACCGCCGGGAATCAGTTGGCGCTGAGAAGTACCGGCATTGGCATTGGAGGTATAGCGAATACCTGCGTCCATGATGCCGTAGAGGGTCACGCTCGACTGCGCCCATGCAGCCGAAGTGCTGGCGGCCAGAACTGCCAAGGCCAATGAAGCTTTTTTCATCAAATGTCTCCTGGTGGGAAGAATGGCGAACCGGCTTATTGTGATCTACCGAAGTACCTGCGATTCCAGGCTGTTGCGTGCCACCCACAGTCCAGGAGTGCGGCTCGGCAGCGTCCGGGCTCGGCACAAGCCTCGATCGGACGCTGCTGGCCACCAGGATCAGAAGCTGTGGCGCAAGCCCAGATCGAAGCCGCTGGACTTCTGGCCAGCGGTGACCGCAGGCGAGTTCGTCACAGAGAACTGACCCTTGCCGTTGTTCTCGATCTGGCTGTAGGTCGTATAGACAGCCGTGCGCTTGGACAGGTTGTAAACGTAGCCCAGCGCAAACAGCTTGGCGTCGCCCACGCCGGCCAGTGCTTCGGCTGCCGCGTTGGCCTTGGCGTCGGTGTAACCCGCCGTAATCTGGCCTTGCCCAATTGGCACGATGAGGCCGATGGTGGTAAGGCTTTGCTTGCGATCCAGGTACTTGGTCTCGCCCAAATTCAACTGCAGCTTGGCTGCACCGAAGTCGTACGCCGCACCAAACACGGTCATGGTGAACTTCTGCTGCAGCGCGCTCGTGGTGCTGTCATAGCCCAAGCCCAAGTTCAAGCCGCCTTGCTTGAAGCCAAAGCGGAAGCCTTGCATCTTCTTGCCGCCGGAGCTGGTGCTTGTGCTGGGCGATGCGGCCACGTTCGAACCCTCGCCGGCAGCCAGGTCGATCGAACCGTAGAAGCCGCCGAGATTGCCAGGCAGCACGTAGTTGATCTGGTTGTCGGCACGGTTCAGCGTGTCCACATTGCTGCCCAGGCCGTTGTAGAGGCGCGAGACGTCGCCCAGGCCCGTGGTGCCGAACGGATCGAAGTCGTCGAGGTGCAGGCGCGCCGAGGTCTTGCCGCGCCCCAGGCGCAGTTCGCCGAAGTTGCCCATCAGGCTGACGCTGGAGCGCCGGTTCCAGAAGCGCAGGGCGTCGCCCTGAGCGCCGGTGTCGGTCGCCACAGCGGCTTCAATCCAGAAGCCTGCCTTCAGGCCGCCGCCCAGGTCCTCGACACCGCGAAAGCCCAGCCGGCTGCTCGACAGGCCGTCGCTGCCCAGCGACTTGAGCGTCTTGCCGCTGGACTTGGTGTAGCGTGCGGCCGCGTCCAGCACACCGAACACCGTCACGCTGGACTGCGCAGCAGCAGTGAGGGACACAAGCATGGCCGCCAAGGCCACCGCTGACTTTTTCATTTGAATGCTCCGAAAGTTCATGGAAACTGCCTCGCGAACCTCTCGCCCCGCAGTAACTCAGTCATTCGAGCAGTCGAATGTGACAGCCTGATCTCATGGCGCGGTCCGTCGCCCAGCTGTCGGCACATCGCCACGTCACACAGTTGTCATCCAGCTTCGCTTCAGCATGCATCGCCGCCTCACTCGCATCGACGATTTCTGTATCGGACTCGACAACGGCCTTCGCACGCTCTTCGCGCGGGCTCACGCAGCGCGACGCTCTCCGGCAGCTGACATGCCCGAGCCACCGTTGACCGAGCAGGATCGCCAAACATCGGCCGCGCTCATGCGCGTCAACCACGTGGGAGAGGTGTGCGCGCAAGCGCTTTACCAGTCGCAGGCGCTGTGGTCACGGGACGGCGCGCACGCCGCCCACTTCCGTGCTGCGGCGGCCGACGAGTGGGACCACCTTGCGTGGACGGCGGATCGGGTTCACCGACTGCAAGGACACACCAGCTACCTGAATCCACTGTGGTGGGGCGGCGCCTTCGCCATCGGCAGCCTGGCCGGACTGGCCGGTGACCGCTGGAGCCTGGGCTTCGTGATCGAGACCGAACGCCAGGTTGAAGCCCACCTGGCCAGCCACCTTGACCGCCTGCCGGCGGCCGACCTGCCCTCACGGGCCATCGTTGACGTGATGAAGGCTGAAGAGGCGGAACATGCCGCTGCGGCCGCCAAGGCCGGCGGGCAAATGCTGCCCAAGCCTGTCCAGCAGGCCATGCGTCTGGCGGCCAAGGTCATGACCTCGGTCGCCCACCATCTATAGGCTCAGACCTCTTCGATTTCGAACGAGGTCGTGATGGCGGCCGTCTTGTCGAGCATGGCCGTGGCCGAGCAGTATTTTTCGTGCGAAAGCGCGATGGCACGCTGGACCGACTCGGGCTTCAGGGCTCGGCCGCTGACCTTGAAATGCAGGTGGATGGCCGTGAAGACTTTGGGGTCGGTCGTGGCCCGTTCAGCTTTCAGGCTGACTTGGCAGTCGCGCACGTCCTGCCGGCCGCGCTGCAGGATCAGCACGACATCGAAAGCCGTGCAGCCTCCGGCGCCGGCCAACAGCATTTCCATCGGCCGTGCGGCCAAGTTGTTACCACCGGCTTCCGGCGCGCCGTCCATCTGCAGCAGGTGCCCGCTGCCGGTCGTCGCCACAAAGGTCATCCCGCTGGGGCCACCCTTGCCCATCCACTGAACCTTGCATTCCATCGCGGTCTAGAGCTTTTGCCCAAAAAAGTTTCACAAAAGAATATTGCGGCGCAGCATACCTGCGTGGCAAACTCAGGCCATGCTTTGGTGCACAGACCATTCGCATCTGGCTAAGATGTGAATCGTCTTTGGGAATTCCCAAAGCGACGTTTGTCTCCTCCACCGCCTCATGGTGGATTCAACCCGGACTCGCAAGAGTTCGGGTTTTTTTTCGCCGCAGGCGCACTGGAAGCGATCAAAAACCAGCGGCCCCTATGATGCCGGGCCGCCTTCCACTGCCTGGATTCCACGCCCATGAGCGCCCGCTCGCGCCGCCCGTCGGCCGCCGCTGCACCGAGCAGCATCGCCCTGCTACCCACCGCCAACAGCTACCTGCAGCGCATCCTCAATGCGCGGGTCTACGAGGTGGCCAAGGAGACGCAGCTCACCGCCGCCCACAAGCTCAGCAAGCGGCTGCACAACAAGGTGCTGCTCAAGCGGGAGGACGAACAGGCGGTCTTCAGCTTCAAGCTGCGCGGTGCCTACAACAAGATGGCCCACCTGACCGAGGCCCAGCGCGCCAAGGGCGTGATCTGTGCGTCGGCGGGCAACCACGCCCAAGGCGTGGCGCTGTCGGCAAAGCGCCTGGGTTGCCGCGCAGTGATCGTGATGCCGGTCACCACGCCGCAGGTGAAGGTGCAGGCGGTGGCTGCGCTGGGCGGCGAGGTGGTACTGCACGGCGAAAGCTACAACGACGCCTTTGGCCACGCCCAGCAACTGGAGCGCGCGCAGGGCCTGACCTTTGTCCACCCCTTTGATGACCCGGACGTCATTGCTGGTCAGGGCACCATCGCCATGGAGCTGCTGCGCCAGCATCCAGGGCCGATCGACGCCGTCTTCGTCGCCATCGGCGGTGGCGGCCTGATCTCAGGGGTGTCGGCTTATATCAAGGCCTTGCGCCCGGAGATCAAGGTGATCGGGGTCCAGACCGTGGACTCTGACGCCATGCTTCGGTCCGTCAAGGCCGGCAAGCGGGTGCAACTGAACGATGTTGGCTTGTTCGCCGACGGAACGGCCGTCAAGCTGGTGGGTGAGGAAACCTTCCGGGTGGTCAAGGCGCTGGTGGACGACTTCATCGTCGTCAACACCGACGAAGTCTGCGCGGCGATCAAGGACGTCTTCGAGGACACCCGCAGCATCCTGGAACCCTCGGGCGCCATGAGCGTCGCGGCGCTCAAGAAGTACGTGGCCGCCACCGGTGCCAAGGGGCAGAGCCTGGTGGCCATCACCTGCGGCGCCAACATGAACTTCGACCGGCTGCGCTTCGTGGCCGAGCGCGCGGATATGGGCGAGCAGCGCGAGGCGCTGTTCGCCGTCACCGTCCCGGAAGCGCGTGGCAGCTTCAAGCGCTTTTGCGAGCTGATCGGCAACCGCAGCGTCACCGAGTTCAACTACCGCATCGCCGACGCCAGCCAGGCCCACATCTTCGTCGGCCTGTCGATCCAGAAGCGCGAGGAGGCCGCCAAGTTGGCACGCACCTTCAAGCGCGCCGGCTTCGAGGCCATCGACCTCACCGACGACGATCTCGCCAAACAGCACTTGCGCCACATGGTCGGAGGACGCAGCCCCTTGGCCCAGGACGAACGGCTGCTGCGCTTTGACTTTCCGGAACGGCCCGGGGCGCTGATGCGCTTCTTGTCGGCCATGCATCCGGACTGGAACATCAGCCTCTTCCACTACCGCAATCAGGGGTCGGATTTCGGTCGGATCCTCGTTGGCTTGCAGGTACCCAAGCGAGATTCCTCTGCGCTGCGTAAGTTTCTTGCGACGCTGAACTACCCTTTCGCGGACGAAACCGCCAATCCGGTCTATCGCATGTTCCTCCGTTGAGTCGAAAATGCGCCCCGAGTTGTAGGACAGCCGCTGAGACCGTTGGCTTGAGGCCTTCCAACCCAGGAGCACGCTGACATCGATGACCGAGACCGCGCCGCAATCCTTGATTTCTCCCACCTCCAACCCCGAGTTGGAGAGTGCGCTGCGTGACCGCGTGGACCGCCGCGCTGCCATCTGTGGCGCGCTGGGCGAGTTGGAGCCGCTCGCTGTCCGCCTCGGCTTGATTCAAAACTCGCTGACACCGCGTTTCCGTGACCCGGTGCTGGCGATGTTCGCGGCCGACCATGGCCTGGCCGTCGAGGGTGTGTGCAACCAGACCGCCTCGGGCCTGCTGCGCCCCACCAAGGAGCAGGTCCACATGGCGCTGCACGCGCAGCTGCCGGTGGCTGTGTTTGCCCGCTTGCAGGGCCTGCACCTGACGGTGGTGGACTGCGGCGTGGCCGACAACCTGGCCCCGCACGCGCGCCTGATGGCCCGCAAGATCGCCCATGGCACGCGCAATGCCAAGTCCGCCCTCGCGATGAGCCTGGAACAAGCGCACGCCGGTGTGCGCGTGGGCATGGAGATCGCCGACAACCTGCCGGGCAACGCCCTGGCCTGCTCAGGCTTGGGCGTGGGCGCCGCCGAGAGCGCGGCGCTGGTGCTGTCGCGGCTGTCCGACCAATCGGTGCGCGAGTTCGTCATTTCAGGCCCGCAGATGCGGCAGGACGAACTCGTCCACCTGCTCGACGTGCTGCACGCCGCCCTGACCCGTCACCGCGACGCGCTGAGCCCGATGGAAGTGCTCGCGGCCCTTGGCGGCTTCGAGGTGGCCGTCATGGTGGGTGCCATGCTCGTGGCGGCCAGCAAGCGCAGCCTGATCATCGTGGACGGCATCGCCGCTTGCGCGGCGCTCAAGGTGGCCTCGTTGATCTGCGCGCCGGTCACCGACTATGCGGTCTTCTGCCGCAGCCGTGTGCACCGCGGGCTTGACGAAGCGCTCTCGCTGTTCCACTCCTCAGCACTGCTGGAGCTGGGCATGGACTGTGCCGATGGCACCGGCGCTGCGCTGGCCTGGCCCATGATCCGCGCTGCGGCCGCCTTGCTCAGCGACCTGCACGAGAGCAATGAGGGCCGCCTCTCCGGCCGCCCCGACCCCAACACCGCGCAGTTGCCCACGCTCAATTGAACGACTGAGCCGGATTGCGCTGCCGCATTGGCGCCCCAGGTGCCGGAGCAGATGGATCACCGGCCGATGCCTCACCGCCCAGCACGGTGGCCGACGGCGCGGCCGGTGCCAGATTGCCGGTCGCGGGCGCCGGTTGGGCTTGCATCTGCAACACCTGGGTTGGAGCCTGGCCATCCACGCCCAGGCTGGCGCTGCGAGCGTCCACGCGCAGCAGGCGCAGTTCGCCATCCACCTTGGCGCCCACGCGCACGGTACGCACCACGCCATCCACCTCGATCAAGGCCACCCCTTCGCCGGCGCGCGCGGCACGGTCTGACTTGGGGGCCACCACGCCCACCAGACGCAGACGGCTCGACGCCACGGCGCCCTCATCCTGAGCCGGCTCGGCGGCCACCGGCGTCGCGCCGAGCAGGCGGGTCAGGTCGGCATGCACGGGCTGTGATTCCGTCGTGGCCAGCGCATGGCTCGGCGTGGCCAGCGGCTGCGCCAGCGCCAACAACAGCCAGTACATGCTGGAGGCTCCGAGCAGGGTCCAAACGATGAGTGTCATCAGGCGGGGCAACATGGCCGCCGATTATGATGCCTCGCCCTGCTGGACCACCCCACTGACCATGCTTGCACCCTCTCGCTCTGCCCCGTGCTTTCGTCAGCAGCTCAAGCGCGGCTTCACCCTGATCGAGCTGCTGGTGGTGCTGGTCATCATCGGTGTGCTGGCCGCCCTTGTCGTGCCCAATGTGCTGGACCGCGCCGACGACGCCAAGGTCACCGCCGCACGCACGGACGTCAACAACCTGATGCAGTCGCTCAAGCTCTACAAGCTGGACAACCAGCGCTTCCCGAGCGCCGAGCAAGGGCTTGAGGCCCTCGTGCGCAAGCCCACGGCGGGCACCCCGCCGCCCAACTGGCGCCCCTACCTCGACAAGCTGCCCAATGACCCCTGGGGCCGGCCCTACCAGTACGCCAACCCGGGTGTGAAGGGCGAGGTCGACGTCTACAGCTTTGGCGCCGATGGCCGCGCCGGTGGCGAAGGACGTGACGCCGACATCGGCTCCTGGCAGTGATGCCGTGCTGAAGCGCAGACGGCTACGCGTCTGCGCGCCAGCAATCCAAGCCGGCTTCACGCTGATCGAACTGCTGGTCGTGGTGGCCTTGATCGCCATCGCCACGGCCACCTTGAGCCTGGCGCTGCGTGACCCGGCCGAGAGTCAGCTGCGCCGCGAGGCCGACCGCCTCACCGCCTTGCTCGAAGCCGCCCGCGCCGAAAGCCGTGCCTCCGGGCTGGCCGTGCGTTGGCGCCCGACAGGCACCGAGCCCGGCGAGCACTTCCGCTTCGAGGGCCTGCCGCGCAGCATCCAGTTGCCCAGCCGCTGGCTCGGCGACCCGGTGGCCGTCAGCATCGACAACGCGCGCGTGCTCGTCCTTGGGCCGGAGCCCCTGATCCCGCCGCAACGCCTCACGCTGCAGCTCGGACGCCAGCGCGTGCTGTTGGCCAGCGACGGCCTGTCGCCGTTTGAAGTCATTGAAAGCGGCGCACTGTGAGCCCGGCCGGCCGTCCGCGCGGCTTTACCCTCATTGAGGTGCTGGTGGCCCTGGTGATCGTGGCCATCGCGCTCGGGGCCGGCATCAAGGCGGCGGGCGCGCTGACGGACAACGCCGAGCGCTTGGCCCGGGTCACCGCCGGCCAATGGTGCGCCGAGAACCGCCTCACCGCGCTGCGCCTGGCCAAGCAGTTCCCCGACCTCGGCGAGCAGCCATTTGGCTGTGAGCAGCTTGGCCTGCAATTCGCGGGCGTGCTGCGCGCCAGTCCCACGCCCAACCCCTTGTTCCGCCGCGTCGATGCCGAGGTGCGCGATGCGCAAGGCCTGCCCGTGCTCACGGTCTCCACCATCATGGGGCGCTTTTGAACGCGCGCGGCTTCACCCTCGTGGAAGTGCTGGTGGCCCTGGTCGTGATGGCGACCATGGCCGTGATGTCATGGCGCGGCATCGACGCGCTGACCCACAGCCGCGAAGTCGCCCAGCAACGTTTGGCGCAGACCGAACGCCTGCAGACCGTATTGGCGCAATGGGAGACCGACCTGCGCGCGCTGCAGGACAGCAAGAGCGAGGTGCCGCCACTGTCCTTTGATGGCGGCACCCTCACGCTCACGCGTCAAACGCCGGAGGGCTTGCAGGTTGTCGTCTGGAGCCTGCGGGAAGGCGCCGTCTACCGCTGGGCCAGTGCGCCACTGCGCACCGTTGCCGAGGTGGTCAGCGAACGGCAGCGCGGTCAGCAGGCGCTGGCTCAGCGCAGCCAGGCGCTGCTCGCCCTGCAAGGTGTGGCGAGCTGGCAGTTCTACTGCTATCGCGGCAACGCCTGGGCCAACTGCCTGTCCAGCGGTGATGAGGCAGCGCCTGACAACAAAACGCCCGCGCTGCAAACTGGCTTGCCCGCCGGGCTGCGCATGCAGATGCAGTTTGCGCCCGGCGCCGGCCTCAGCGGCAGCCTCGTGCGCGAGATTGAACTGGCGACGCCATGACAGTCACCCTTCGCCACCGACTGACGGGCCGACTGTCTGGCCGACTGTCTGGCCGACTGTATGGCCGGATTCTGGGCCGCGCCCAAGCCGACCCGCATCCCCTCGGGGGATCATTCGCCGTACGCGGCGAACGAGGGGCGGCACTTCTCACCGCAATGATCATCGTGACCCTGGTGGCGAGCCTCGCGGCAGGCATGGTGTGGCAGCAGTACCGCGCCGTACAGACCGAAGCTGCCGACCGCGCCCGCGCTCAGAGCGGCTGGATCCTGCAAGGTGCGCTCGACTGGGCCCGACTGATCTTGCTGGAAGACGCCAAGGCAGACCGCCCGCCACCCAGCGACCACCTCGGCGAGGTCTGGGCAGTCCCGCTGGCCGAATCGCGCCTGTCCACTTTCCTCGCTGCTGACCGCACCGCCAGCAACGACGAAGGCCCCGAGGCCTTTCTCTCCGGCTCTATCGTTGACCTGCAAGCTCGCTACAACCTGCGCGCCTTACTCGGGGGCGAGAAGGTCAATCCCGTCGAGCGCCAAACCCTGGAGCGGCTCTGCCAGTCGGCCCAGCTCTCCACCGCCGTGGCTGGCCTGATCATTGAGCGGATGCGTGGCAGCTTTGGCGCACCACCCGTGGCTGCCTCCGGGGCGTCCAGCCCTGGCCAACCGGGCGACGGCAGCATCCAGCCGGCCACGCTCGACCAGCTCGGCTGGCTCGGCATCCCCATGGACGCCATTGACCGGCTGCGGCCCTTTGTCGTGCTGCTGCCCCGGCCTACCGCCATCAACCTCAACACCGCACCGCGTGAAGTGCTGGCCGCCGTCATCGACAAGGCCAGCCTGGCCGACGCCGAACGCATCGTCCAGGAGCGCACACGCACGCCGCTGCGCTCCCTGGAGGACACCAAGCGCCTGCTGCCTCCCGACACGCCGCTGGCCCCGGAACGACTGGGCGTCGCCAGCAGCTTCTTTGAAGTCACCGGACGCCTGCGGCTGGAGGAGCGGCAGCTGGAGCAGCGTTCCATCATTGAGCGCCGGGGCCTGGACATGCGCGTCATCGCCCGATACCGCGTGTCGCAACTGCTTGATCAGCCGGCCAAGGGCCGCTCCTAGAATCCGCGCTCCCATGGCCACCCTGCTTGTGCTCCTGCCCCCTCGCCCGCGCCTGCGCGCCCAATCTCAGGCCATGCCAGGGCGCGAGGCTGAGATCGAATTCGACTGGCTGCTGAGCGCTGACGGCCGCAGCGTCTCCGCCGAAGGCCGCAACGCGCCAGCCGCCCTGCCCCACGCCGAAACCGTGGTGGCCGTGATGGGCGAGAGCGACGTCAGTTGGCGCCGCGTTGAGCTGCCCAAGGCCGGACGCCAGATGCGGGCAGCGCTGGCAGGCAAGCTGGAAGAAAGCCTGCTCGAGGAGCCCGAGCACCTGCACTTCGCCGTCGAGGCGGATGCCTCCCCCGGTGACACCGCCTGGGTCGCCATCACCTCCCGCCCCTGGCTGGCCGAGCACCTCGCGCATTTGGAGCGTGCGCAGATTTTTGTCGACCGCGTGTTGCCGCGCAGCGCGCCAGACCTGCCCCCGGGCGGTCACTTTCACGACGCCAGCCCTGACGGCACCGGCCAGGTCGAGCTCAGCTGGACGCAGGCCGACGGCCTGGCCTCGCTGCCGCTGGGCGGTCAGATGGCCAGGCAACTGCTGTCCACGGCCAGCGCCGAAGCCACGCGCTGGACGGCTGCGCCTGGCGTCGTTGCGCTGGCTGAACGCTGGCTGGGCGCCCCCATCCCCGTGCAGGGCCGTCACGAGCGTGCACTGGCGGCGCTGGCCACGGGCTGGAACCTGCGCCAATTCGAGCTCGCCCCCAAGGCACGCGGCACCAAGGCGCTGCGCCAGTTCCTGCGCACTTTCCTACGCCCCCAGTGGCGGCCCGTGCGCTGGGGCCTGGCGGCGCTGCTCCTGCTCGAATTGGCAGGGCTGAATTTGCGCGCCTGGCGCTTGAACCACGAGCTTGGCGTCCAGAAGGAGGCCATCAACACCCTGCTCACCAGCACCTTCCCCAAGGTGCGGGCCGTGCTCGATGCGCCCATCCAGATGCAAAAGGAGCTCGACCTGCTGCGCCAGCGCAGCGGCGCCCTCGGCGAGCAGGATCTTGAGGCCCTGCTCGCCGCCACCGCCACCGCATGGCCGGCCGACCGCGGTCCGGTCGACTCGTTCGCCTACGAGCCCGGCCGCCTGATCTTGTCGGCCCAGGGCTGGAGCCCCGAGCAGATCGAGGCCCTGCGCAGCCAGTTGCGCAGCGAAGCTTGGACGCTGGACGCCAGCGACGGCCGCCTGATCATCAGCCACGAGCGTCGATCATGAGCAGAGCCTCCCCTGGTGCCTCCCCCATGGCACGCGCCAGCGCTGCCTTCTCCCAGCGCCGAGACGAGGCCTTGGCTCAGTGGTCACGCCTGGCTGAGCGCGAGCGCCGCCTGCTCAGCCTCGCCGCCGTGGCGCTCGGGCTGCTGCTGACCTACACGGTACTCATCGCACCGGCCCAGCGCATCCTGCGTACTGCGCCTGCTCAACTCGATGCGCTGGAACGTCAGTTGCAAAGCATGCAGGCACAGGCCGCTGAAGCGCGTGCACTGGCAGGCAGCCCCAGCATCAGCATGGGCGACGCCCAAGCCGCCCTGACCGGCGCCACCGAGCGTCTTGGCGCCAAGGCCAAGCTCCAGGTGCAGGGCGAACGCGCGGTGCTCACGCTCAGCGGCGTGCCCAGCGAGGCGCTGCAGTCGTGGCTTGGCGAAGTACGGGCTGCGGCCCGCGCGCGGCCGGTCGAGGCGCAGCTGACACGGACACCGCAGGGCTTCACTGGCAGCATCGTCCTCAGTCTTGGGAGCGGGACGTGAAGCCAGTGATGCTGCGACGCTGGGTACTGGCTGGCAGCCTGTTCGGGGTGCTGTTCGGATTGGTGAGTTTTGCCCCCGCCAGTTGGCTTGCCCAGGCCCTCGCCTCGGCCACCGCCAACCATGTGCTGCTGACCGACACGCGCGGCACCATCTGGTCGGGTTCAGGCGTGCTGGTGCTGA
>ERZ724505.1427-NODE-1427-length-13129-cov-5.577406_pt1 | contig 13129 bp, 13 predicted proteins | sample MGYA00376038_ERZ724505 | MGnify/ENA primary metagenome ERZ724505 (study PRJEB28724, sample SAMN07190884) | wastewater metagenome | isolation source: effluent of sewage treatment plant in Hong Hong | place: Hong Kong | collected 2016-03-17 ... | reverse complement strand
TTCCTGGCCAACCACGAGAAGATCCGCATCGTCCAGATCGAGGTCTGGGACCACAACACCAACCAGTGGGTGGCCCACCCCGTCCCCTCGCTCGTGGCCAAGACCTCCTCGGTGGCCGACGACCTGCACGTCACCTGGGGCGTGGACGGCAACGGCATCGCCCATCTGTTCCGGGGGACCAACATCGCCCTGTGCGGACACTTCGTGCAGCGCGCCCCGCTCGTGACCGAGGGGGTGCCCTGCGAGGCGTGCATGACCATCGCCACCGAGGAGGCGCTCGCCAAGACCTCGGCGTGGGACGACGTGCGCTCGAAGGCCAAGCGCATCCGCTCCGGTGGGGGTGTCCACGTCATCGCCGTCGCCGACAACGGCGCTGTCACCGCCGAGGTCCAGGGCGACCACGGCGTCTACCAGACCACGGTGTGGCTCACGCCGCGCTCTCGGCAGTTGGCGCTGTGGGACTGCACCTGCCCTTGGGACACCTACGCCTGGGCTCGCTCGGGTCCGTGGGAGCGCCTGGAGGGTCGCCCCTGTGCCCACGCCCTGGCCGTCTACTACCAGATCCAGTCCGACAAGATGTTCGGCGGCGAGGTGAAGCCGTCCAAGACCGAGCCCTCGTGGTCCCAGTCCGACGTGATCCCCAAGCCCGATCGGCAGATGCCGCGCAAGTGGAGGGTCGGCGCTCGCTCGTGGAGGGCGATGGGGGAGGACTCCTTCTGGGACGACTACCCGGCGGTGATCGTCTCCGAGGGAGGCGGATCCGGTCGGCGCTCCTACGAGGTCTACGACCACGGTGCTCTCGTCGCGACTAGGGACACCCTGGTCGAGGCCAAGGAAGTGGTGTCGGGGCGGTGGGGTCGGGAGGTGTCCTGGAAGACCAAGCGCCTCGACCCCATGACCACCGACCACTACTACTTCGGACCGGTCGATTGGTTCGGAGAGCCGACCACGATCTGGGCAGGAGCATGATGGCAACGGTGGAGAGGGTGGCCCGATGGGCGTGGAGGACGGCCTACATGGGCTTCCCCATGTTCGTGACCGCTGTGGTGCTCGCCGCCTTCGCCGTCGGGGGCACCAACTACCAGGTCAACCTGGAGCCCCTCTGGCAGGGGATGGCTGGAGCGGCGGCGGCGCTCTGCGTGGCCAGTGCCTTCGCCCCTGAGCGCGGGGGTCTTCGGACCTGGGCCGCTACGGCCGTAGTGCTGTGGTTCGGCCCGTTCTTCTTCCTGGAGACGCTGTACCTGGATCAGTCAGGGAGCATCTCCGTGAGTCCCTACGACGTACTGCTGCAAGCCCTTCCTGGGGTTCTGGTGGCGTGGTGGTGGGGCCGACCGCCGATCCCTCCGAGAGGCGAATACCGACGCTCGGGGCTCCCGGACATCCCGTACCGAGGCGGTCACTGGGGCGAGAACCTGACCCCGCACTTCTCTCCAAGGACCGGGCCGCGTCGACCTGGGGGCCAGTCGTGATCGTGTTCTGGATCAAGGCCATCGCTGTGTGGATGATCTCGTTGGCCAACGGCATCCTCGCCGTGCACTTCGCTGCTGAGACCGGGAGCGCCGGGGACATCGGCGCTGTCGTCACCGGAGCGGCGGGGGTGACTGGTCTGGTGTTCCTCATCTGGAAGTTGGTCACCGACCACTCCGTCACGAAGGACCAACAGGACCGCTACCGAGACCTCCTCGACGTCCAGCGCACCGAGTTGGCCGACAAGGACGCCGAGAACGATCGGCTGAAGGTCGAGAACGAGCGCCTACGGTTCCAGATCATCAAGATGGGGCACACCCCGAAGGCTTGATCCAGTGGGTCCTCTGGGGGTAGTTTGCCGGGCAGTAAACCTGGGGGTGTCCTGGTGGAACCAGATCGTGTCGAGTCCGATGGCTGAGGTCATCCCGCACCCGACGTTCGCAGCCAAGTCTCCGCCGGAGAAGGTCCTGTGGATCCTGCGACAGGACTACCCCAAGGGGATGACCCCGTCCGAAATTGGGAAGCGGACAGGGCTCGATCGAGTCGAGATCAACGAGGTGCTCAACGATCTCGTGGCTGACCAGTCCGTGAAGATGGCACCCGAGTACGGCAACACCTTCGTGGCGGCGCCGCCCAACAAGAGCGAGGTGGCTCAGTGAGCGATCAGGTCTCCCTGCACTGCGGGGTGTGCGCCAAGGAGGGTCCCATGGTCGACCCCTCCGACCCCGACCCGTCCCTCGGGGACTGGGTGCTGTACGCCAAGGGCGCGCTGGTGGTGTGCCCCGACTGCGAGGCCCACCAGGGCGACGAGCCGCTCATCAACGACCGGGTCCGCTACGTCTCGGCCGAGGTCCGCACCGGCACGGTGACCTCCATCGGCAAGGGCCAGATCGACGTCGTGCGCATCGAGGGCGACGACCACGTCAGCGAGAACGTCTTCGACTACCCGAGGTGGGTGCTGGCCGATGACCGTGCGTGACCGCATCCAGCAGGCCGCAGCCTGGATCCACCGGTGGGCTGACTCGCTCCCTGCTCCACTGGAGGAGACCGAGCGGGCCACGAGGTACTTCCCGCTGGCGCTCGCCGTCGTGGGAGGCAAGGTCGCCCTCGTGGTCGACCCCGATGGCCACGACTCGGCGCTGTGGTGCTCGTCCCACGAGTTCGACGGCGACGAGCAGGCGTTCGACCACGGCATGGTCGTGCTCTACCACTCCCTGGCTCGCTCGATGGGCATGGCCGAGTCCGCCATGATGGGCCCGCCGCCCGAGAGCGCCCTCGCCCTCCTGGCGCGTCGCCTTTCCGAGCGCCAGGACGATGCCGCCGAGGTCTCTGGCTCTGACGAGGCCGAGGCCGACTACGACCCGGCCGAGGACGACTCCTTGCACACCGGGGTCTGGATGGCAGCGTGGGCCGAGGACGTTCGCCAGGGCCAGGTTGTGCGTCTCCCCATCGGTGGTGGTCGCTGGGGCGAGGGGCGCGTGTACGAACTGCGCAAGGGCTTGCTGATGGCCCCCGACAACGTCGACCCCAACGTCCACTTCATGGGCGGGTTCGACCCCGACGTGTGCATCCTGTTCACCTGCTCGGACAACTGCGACGGGCACCACTGGGAGGGTCGCCCCCGGGCCCCGGTGTATATCCGCCAGGATGCTCCCGATCACCCCGACGACCTGGGTTGATGTGATCGGGTTGTTCAAGTAGGGTCCCTACCTACTGCATCTACTGGAGGTGTACCCCATGGCTGCCTCGCGGAAGCCCAAGGATCTCGTCGCCAAGGACAGCCTCGTGTTCGAGGACCCGCCGCCCGTCGTGCGCAAGCACCGCCCGAAGGGCAAGTGGGAGGTGGCCGTCGACAGCCTCCGCAAGACCCCGGGGCGTTGGGCCAAGTTCGGCCCCCTCAAGAACCCCGGCTCGACCCTGTCGTCCATCAAGCACCGGTCCAGCGATGTCGAGGGGCTCACCCGGACCATCGACGGCGAGCAGTACCTGTACCTGCGGGTCGTCAAGCGCTAGGGTGGTTCGAGACGTCATGGAACGGTGGTGGTGAACATGCCCAACGGCATCGTGGACGGGTACGAGTGGGAGCCCACCGAGAACTGCGGTGGCTACACCAACCCCAACGCAGAGCCCAAGCACCTGCTGCACTCGACCGAGTCGGGGTTCGGCTCCATCGAGGGGGTGCTGGCCCTGTTCAAGGGGTCCACGCTCGACTCGCCGCACTTCACCATCGACCCTGGGTCGTGGCGCAAGATGCAGCACAGCCGGATCACCCAGGCGGCGTGCGCTCTGCGTGGATCGAACCGTGCCCCCACCAACGGGGCCATGGTCATCCAGACTGAAATCTGCGGGTGGGCGGCCACCTCGCAGGACTGGAACGACAACGTCTTGCTGTTCATCGCTCGGCATCTGGTCGATGTCCGGCGCGAGGCACTCGCTGTGTGGGGTGACACCTACCCGCTGGAGTGCTCGCTGACCTTCTACGGCACCGACGCCGGGTTCACCCTCGCCACGTCGTCGGCTCGTCAGCGCCTCTCGCCCCAGGCGTTCCAGACCTACCGGGGCGTCCTCGGGCACCAGCACGCCCACGACAACGACCACTGGGATCCGGGCAAGTTGAACATCGCTCGGGTCCTCGAACTCGCCAACTACATCGAGAGCGGCGGCGGGCAGCCGCCCGCACCTGAAGGAGACCTCATGGGAATCACGATCGCCGACATCCAGGCCGCCGCCGAAGCCGCGGCCAAGAAGGCCATCCTGGAGACCGTTCCGGCGGGCATCCTCAACGGTTCCTGGGAGCGTGACACCCGCTCCTTCTTCGGCGGCACTGCCGTCAAGAAGCCCGGCGACCCCAAGCAGTACCTCGTCGGCGTCGATCACCAGGGCCCGTTCAAGTTCTGGATCCGTGACGGCGAGGCCAAGGACGTGCTCGTGCGGGTCGGCCTCATCCGCCAGGCGCTCAACTTCGTGGAGTTGACCGACCCGGCCGAGATCGCCTTCCTCGACTCGCTGCCCGAGGTCTGAGAACAAGTTGACCGGAAGGTAGTTCGAGGGTAGTTTGCACGCTGCCCAACTACTTCCTACCGTGGAGGCACCCGTGAACCTCAGTCCCGGCCAGATGGCCGTCCTGAAGGCCCTGAAGGAGGGCCCGAAGGAGACCAGCAACCGAACCAAGGGCTCCACCGTGTCCGGCACCGCATCGGCCGCCCTGGCCAAGCGGGGCCTCGTCACGATCAAGCCCGTCAAGGACGGCACCAACAAGGTGACGATCACCGCCAAGGGCAAGAAGGTCCTGGCGATCTGAGACCGACCGAGCGGAGGGGTCCCCTGCGGGCCCCTCCCTCGCGTGGGGGTGGTGGTAGGTGGACGAGCCCGGGGTTCTCTGGTTGGGAGAGCGGGCAGACGATGGTCGAGCGCTGACCATGCACTCGATCCCGATGAAGTCGGTGGACTCGGCCCGGCGAGCCTCGCGCCCCTTCGAGACCGACGGGTACCTGACCGACTACACCGAGCGGGGCGCTGCTCCCTGGTGGGAGATGGTTCGGAAGGGTTGAGAAATTTGGGAACGTGTCAGGACCCCCATCCCTCGATGGACGCCCGTTGCGAGTCCCCCGAGGGTCTCCACGCCGAGCACTTCGCCGTCGTCGGCGGACAGCCGGTGCACTGGCCCAACGAGGAGTGGGAGCGCACTCGCAGGCCGGGCAGCCTGCCGCTCAAGGACATGGCGACCCGGGTGCATCGCAACGTAGCCCGTCGAGAGGATCCGGTGTCGGCCCACCTCGGGGCGGCGGTGGCCGAGCCTCGCCGTGGATCGCGCAAGGCGCTGGTGCTCAACTACCTGCGCCAGCGAGAGGGGATGTGGGTCAACGGCTACGACCTGGCCACCCCCGACGTCGGTGGGTCCGAGGGGCTGCGGCGGGTCCGGGAGTTGCGCTCGGAGGGCCACGCCATCGAGGTGCGCCTCAAGCCCGACACCGAGGTCTTCCAGTACCGGCTGGTGTCGGGGCTGTCGTCGGGGTCGTGAGTCATCCTCAAGGGGTGGATCGCTCGTAGACCCCCAGGGAGACCCTCGGTGGAGATCGGCTTCAACCTCGTTGCCGCCAAGCCCAAGCGTGAGCAGGACCCCGACGAGGCGCCGTCCCGCGTCTCGATGAAGCCCCAGGGGATCCGCCGCAACCCGTCGACCGACCAGAAGAAGGTCCGTCGGCAGATGGCGCTCAACCGCACTGCCAGCGACATCGCCGACATCACCGACGGCATGGCCCCCGAGGACATCGAGGCTCTGCTGGCCGCCGAGGACTCCGACGCCTACGACTACTGGCGAGGCTACGAGTCTCCTGGCTACCGGCCTTCGTCAGGTAGCGGCTACCTGCCCGACCTGTGGATCCAGGGCCAGGACGACGCCAAGGCCGGTCGGCCTCCGGCGTACCCCAAGCCTCCAGGCTTCGACTACATGGCCTCTCGTCACGACGACGAGTTCTTCGGCGAGGCCCCCGTGGCCAAGACCGCCGACGCCACCGTCCAGGCTCGACGGGTGCAGGTGTACCTCAAGGGCGACAAGGCCATCCAGGCCGACCCCGACCTCAACACGGTCCTGAACAACCCGTCGGACCCGCGCTACGAGCGCTACAACACCTGGATGCGCCAGCAGTTCCGTCCCTACGAGCCCGGCGACCAGGTGTACCTGGGCTGGGAGGGCACGGTGCGCTTCGACGGGAGCCCCGAGGCGCTCCTGGAGGCGCTCTGGCACGACCTCAACGTCGGCGACGAGTTCGGGGGCTCGCAACTCGATCCGGCCATCTGGCGCCAGTACCGCTCCGACCGGAACCGGTCGCTGTCGGTCGGCGACGTGGTCACCATCGACGGTCAGGCGTGGAAGTGCGACTCGTTCGGCTGGTCGCTGGCCACCGGCTTCCGGGCCACGGCATCGACCAGCGACAACTGGTGGCTGCCCAAGGTCGACACCGAGGACGATCGCTTCGACTACGTCGTCACCCAGCGCATCGGCCCGGCCGACTACAAGGCGTACAACAACGGCTGGACCGACGGCGTGCGCGACGCGATGTCGGACCTGCCGCCCAACCACACCCCGGGCGGCGACAACGACGGCTCGGACTACGACAAGGGCTACATCGACGGCTACCGCTCCAAGGTCCCGGAGTTGTGGGGCCAGCGTGCGGCGAGCGCCGGGTCCTTCACGGCCCCCAGCGTGGACTTCGGCTCGATCTATGGGTCGGCTGAGATCCCGGCCTACATCACCCCGCATGGGGCGGTGTGGATCTTCCGCAAGGGCCAGACCTGCCGGTTCTACAACGAGCAGGGCGAGCAGGTCGGTCCCGAGCAGTCCAACGTCGCTCCTGCCGTGGCCTACGCCCTGTCTCAGCCCGGCTGGGTGAGCGGTGACACCATCGCTCGGGCGTCCTCGCTCCATGTCGCTGGCACCTGGACCATCGTGGAGTCGACCCACTCGCTCGAATCCTGCCCCGAGTGCCAGGCGTGCGCCGACGAGGCCCTGCGCATGGGCCCGGTGTCGGGCGCTGACGAGTGGACCGAGGAGCGCTTCGGCCAGGAGTCCCACTCCGCCACCGCCTCGCCCTACGGCCACCTCGCCTCGGGCAGGGCCCCCTCGCCGTACACCTCCGATGGCCGCTCGCCTCGTCTCGCTGCCCAGGCCGACGACGATTCCCTCCGCAGGCTGGAACTGATGAAGATCCTCGCGGATGGCCAGCCCGACCAGGACGACTGCCCCAACTGCGGTTCGGGCCAGCGTTACACCAACACCGGCTACTGCCCTCAGTGCCAGACCGTCACGGAGAAGAAGTAGATGAGCCACCCCGCCACCTCTCCCTGGACGGACTCGCCTTCCCAGGACTCCTGGGAGGAGATCGCTTCGGGCATCTGGCAGGTCTCGACCCCATCCCATGGCGGGGTCTGGGTTTCCCCTGAGCGGATCTCCGAGATCCCAGACGCCCTGCGCACGAACCAGGGCTACCCCGCCGGTTGGTACGAGGAGGACATCGGCATCGCCATCCCCCTCTACTACTTCGCCGACGCATTCGCCCTTCGGTACAGCGGCAAGTCCGCTGACGACGTGCGGCAGATGGCCAAGAAGGTGATGGAGGAATGGCCCGAGGACTTCCAGGGGTTCACGGCCACGTCCAAGAGGAGCACCATGAACTTCGCACAGCGTGAGGCCGCCCTGCTGGTCGAGATGTCCCGGGCTCCCCAGGCCGAGCAGCGGCGCCTGGTCGCCGAACTCGACGCCCTGCGGGCCCAGCACGCCGCCTCGATCCAGGCCGACCGGGACCTCGACCTTGCCTCGGCCACCGTCGCCGAGCGCATGACCCCGGTGCTGGCCTACAGCCACCACACCTCCGACACCGACTGGCTGGTCGAGGTGCCCACCTCGGCGCCGTCGCGGGAGGTGACCACCCGCATGGTCGCCGAGGCCACCCAGTGGTACCGGCGCCTGCACGAGGCCATCAAGGCCGAGCCCGAGGAGTTGGCCGAGCAGGCCAAGGGCATGGCCCGTCGGGCCGCCGGTCGCTACGGCGAGCAGGCCGACCTGGCCGCCGGGGCCTTCTACGACGCCGTCGTCAACCTGGTGGCCGCCGACACGGGCGCTCCCCGGGCCAAGATCGCCAAGACCCTGGGCTTCACCGCCAGTACCGCCGCCGACGGGGGCAACTGTCCCTCGTGCAACGCTTCGCTCAGGTCTGGTGAGTTCTGCGACGCCTGCGGGCTCAACGCTCAGGGCGAGCACGCCTTCACCTGCTCGGAGTGCGGGGGCACCGTCGGCCACGGCCACAAGCCCGGGTGCTCCCAGAAGGTCGGCTCGACCAAGACCGCCGACGGCTCGGCCGACGAGACCAAGCAGGTGCTCCCCGGGCCGAACCCGGACAACCCGGCGTACTCGAAGGCTCCCTGGCACTTCAACCCGGAGTGGATCAAGGACCATCCCGACGAGGTGATCGAGGAGAAGACCTCTGCTGCCGGAGCCGGATGGGACCGCCTCGTCCAGCACGACCTCAACAGCCCCCACTGCGTCGACTGCGGCCAGCGGCTCGTGAACACCGAGCGGGGCCTGGAGGATGCCTACGCGGGCAGCGACTCCACCAGGTGCTCCCGTTCCGCGGACGGCCTCCACCACGCCGCCTCGCTCAAGGTGGCCAAGGACGGCGACTTCCACGTCGGCCGGGTCAAGGGCGCCTCCTCGCTGGAGCAGGTCCAGTCGTACCTCCCCTCGAACTACACCGCTCACCAGGTCGAGGATGGCACCATCTACGTCCAGGGCTACGACCAGGCTGGGTGGACCTGGGACGACTACGTCAAGCCGCGCTTCCTGTCGGGCCTGATGGGCATCGAGGACGTCTCCAGCGAGGGCCAGGGTCAGACCTGGGCCTCCAAGCGCACCGCCGCCGAGAACCCCTTCGCTCCGTGCCCGTCGTGCTCGGGGTCCGTCACCCAGCACGACCCTGGCTGTGTGGCTTCGGGACCCAAGTCCGGCGTCCCCGAGGGCCTGTTTCCTGGAGGCGGCGTGCCCCTGGAGGGCGATCTCACCCCCGAGCAGGAGGCGTGGCTCAAGAGTCGGGCTTCCCGTCGCACCGCCGCTGACAGCCGCCACATCTCCCAGGTCTGCTACCAGACCGCCAAGGCGCTGGGCTCGCTCCAGGCGATCTACGACGCCGCTGCCGACCCGGCGGCAGCGCTGCACGACGACGCCAAGGCCACGCTCCAGGCGATGGACTACGACTCCAAGGGCATCTCCAACGGCTACGGCTGCATCGCCGCCGTCCAGGCGGCTCTGGCCGGGAAGCCCTACGCCGTCACCGTGGACGGACCCCTGGAGACGGCCTACTACTCCTCCCGTCGCATCGCCGAGCAGGCTGGCGAGACCACCGTCGACCACGAGCAGTCCGGTCAGGGCGTGAGCAGCCTGCCCGACGTTTCGCCGTCGGCTCCCGAGGCCCCCGACCCGATCAACCCCGGCCCCGACGCCCCCGTGGGCACCGGTGCCGCCGACGTCGCCTCCGTGCCCACCCCCGGCGCCTCGGTGGCCGACTACCCGACCCCTCCCGGCGACACCCACGAGGCTGCCCTGCGCTTCCGGCAGGCCAACTTCCGGGCCACCGTCCAGGCCAACATCCGCCAGGCCGCCGTCGACCCCTACGCTGCCACCGTTCCCTTCGTCAAGAGCGACCCCTCTGGCTACAAGTCCCGGGCGGCCCAGGACGCTGCCACCAGTGGCTACGGCGGGCCGGACTACGCCGCCTACCTCGATCGGCACTCCCAGGAGATGCACGACTACTTCATGGCCAAGGGCGACGAGGAGCGGGCCAACGAGATGATGACCCGGACCCTGGCCGAGGCCCTCCGCGGCAACGACGGCGACTGATCCCTCCGCTTCCGAAATTTCGCAACTAGGAGCACCCCGAAGATGAGCGACCTCTGGTCGAGCGCAACCCACGACATCGAGGCCGAGCGCAGCGCGCTGGACCTCACCCAGGCCCGCGTGGCCACGGCGGACCTGTGGGCGGTGCTCGCCTCGGCGACCACCGAGCAGGACTTCGCCAACCGCCTCGACCTGGTCGCCGACCGCGTCGGTCCGGCGCTCGAATCGGCCGGGGTCTCCGTCGATCCCCAGGCCGTGATCGACTCCTGGCGCCAGGACCACACCGCCATGCGCAAGGCCGCCGTGGAGTTCTACGACGACCTGGGGCCGGGGTTCGCCCCCGCCGACTTCGCCGACAAGACCGACGACGTCGTTGCTCGATGGGAGTCCAAGGGAGGAGCAACCTGGATCGAGGTCTCCAAGACCAAGTGGGGGTACGACTACAAGGTCTTCCAGCGTGGCTTCTCGTCGCCTAGGGCCATGGGAACCCTGGGGCGGAATGGAGCCTCTCTGGAGGAGGCTCTAGCCGACATGGATCGCGTCCTGTCCTTCCAGGATGTGGCCCTGACGCGAGTGTCCCTGCGCAAGGCCGCCGCTGCTCCTCCCTCGGGCCGCTCGGGCTACACCCCGGGGAGCGCTCGGGTGGGTGAGCCGACGCCGCAGTCGGATCCCGACTCCTTCTCCAGCGAGGACATCCTCGCCGAGATCAAGTACCTGATGTCCCTCAACCGCAAGTCGCCCAACGATCTGCGCACCCTGGCCTACCGGCGCCTGATGGACGTCCTCAAGCAGCGGGGCTACACCGGCTCCATCAAGACGGCGGCTGGTGCTGACAACTGGGACGAGTGGCTCCAGGACATGGGCTACTCCCTGGATTCTGACCCTCGCATCCTCGGCCTGGAGCGGGAGTCGGCTACCGACGAGGTCAAGTACCAGAGCCAGAGCGGCGAGCAGCCCGACAACATCGCTCGTTTCATGGGGATGACCGAGGCATTCGTTCGGTCGATCTTGTCCACCACGGGCAGCCGCCGCCCTTTCGCTCGTGAGGCGTCCAACTGGAACGACTCCGACACCACGGTCACCAACCCTGACGGCAACCCCCTCAAGCCCGGGATGCCCGGGGTCTGCCCCTCCTGCCACTCGCTCCATGTGGTGATGACCGGCGGCCCTCTCGGCGGCCCCCTCAACCCGATGGGGCACCCGATGTCGACCCGGTCCGAGTGCAAGGACTGCGGCACCCGGTGGATCACCGGACCCAACTCCGGCCCCGACGCCGTAGAGCCGGGCTTCTACAGCGTGCTGTCGGCCAAGACGGCCGACATCGTCTCGCAGGACAACGACCCTGCCGCCCCCGGCGGGATGCTGTCGGTCTACCTGAACTTCGACTCCAAGTCCGATGCCCAGAAGGCAGCGAGCGCTCTGCGCTCGGCGGGCTACGCCGTGACGGGCCCGGACTTCATCGAGAACGGCGACGACGAGGTGCCCGTCTACGACGACGCCGGGGGTATCGACGGCTCCTCCATCGAGACCTACGAGGTCTGGGGCATCATCATCCAGGTTCCCGCCGACGACTACTTCGGCCACGAGCGCTGGTGGTCGGTGGTCGAGGGGCGGGTGGCTGCTCGTCAGGTCTACGCCCGCCTCAAGACGGCCTACGTCGCCCCTGCTTCGGCCCCCTCGAACATCGGCGGCCGGGACTGCGATCCCAAGGAGATCGCTCGTCAGATCGGCCCCATGAACATCATGGCCATCAGCGGCGGGCGGGTCGAGCCCATCATCAAGTACCGCGACGGCGGCTCGGCGGACTACGTCGGGGTCCGCCTGCCGGTCTCCAACGGCTACGCCGTCCACGTCTACCTGGCCAACGATGACACCTACACCGTGCAGCGGGTGTACCGGGACAACGTCAAGGGCGAGCAGACCAACGTCTACTTCGATGAGGTGGGAGAGGCGGCCTACCAGGCCAGTTCGTTCCGCTCGAACGACTTCGGCGGCCACGTCGTAGCCTCCAAGACGGCGGCCAGTGATCGCTTCGACTACCTGATCGGCAAGGGCTTGGTCGGCTTTCCCGGGTCGGAGATCATCGGGGTCAAGATCGACTACACCCGTGACGTGATGGATCCGGGGGAGGCGTATCACCCGGGGGACATGGGCTACCTGACCGTGCGTCTGGCTGACGGTCGAGAGATCACGATGGTCAAGGACTTCCGCAAGGTCCATACCTTCGATCGCTCTACCAAGACGTCGGTCAAGACGGCTGGGTGGTACGTCCTCGACAGCAACGTCCAGCCCCTCCCGGACCCTGACACCGGCTCGTTCGTGTGGACCGACAAGGCCAAGGCCGACTCCTGGGTCGGCAAGATCCACCCTGACACGATGCAGCCCTCGGGCCTCAAGGGGGTCGGCGAGGTGGCGGTCCGCGAGGTCGTCCCCGACTCGGCCGGGTCCGTGGTGTGGGGGCCCAATCCGATGGTCGGGGGCGACAACTACTGGACCTTCCGGGTCAACGCCTCCAAGGAGGCCACCAACGGCCCCTTCGGTGAGGGCAACAAGTTCAAGGGCGACTCCAAGGCCAACCCCTTCTCCAGCCCGTCTCCGTCCACCTCGACCTCGCCGGGCGAGTCCGCCTCGGCTGAGGTGGCCAAGGCCCCCGAGTCCACCGACGACACCTCGACCACCAAGGCCGAGGTGGCCAAGGGCGCTGCTCTGCTGGCCGGGCAGGACGACGAGATGCTCCAGGCGCTCGCCCTGGTGCGAGAGGACCAGTGATGGATCGAGCCTTCTACCCGATCATCTGCATGGCCTGCGGCAACCGCGGCGCCGTGAGCCCCGACGGGCTCGCCAAGGCTGCCTCGGGCACCCACGCCCTGCGCTGCAAGTGCGGGTCGACCGACATCGACCTCGACACCACGCCCGAGGCCATGGCCGTTGCCCGTCCCGTCGAGGCTGCTCATACTGCTGCCGTCATCCCCACCGGGACCGTCGTGCAGTGCAAGACCGACGTGTTCGGCTCCGAGCCCTTCCAGGGCGTCATCGCCGGGGGCAACTACTTCGGGGATCTGCCTGATCCCACCTCCTACATCGTGCGCCGCTCCGTCGGCGACGAGTTGAAGGGGCTCGGGGGATCGACCACGGTCAACCCCGACGACATCACCGTGGTGACCACCGCCGCTCGCAAGATGGCCTCGGTCGACTACGAGGTCGCCTGGGTCGCTGATGGGAAGTGGCAGCCCCTCCCCGTCACCAGCCGGGACATGGAGACCGGCGGTGGCG
>ERZ724505.1426-NODE-1426-length-13129-cov-33.949365_pt1 | contig 13129 bp, 7 predicted proteins | sample MGYA00376038_ERZ724505 | MGnify/ENA primary metagenome ERZ724505 (study PRJEB28724, sample SAMN07190884) | wastewater metagenome | isolation source: effluent of sewage treatment plant in Hong Hong | place: Hong Kong | collected 2016-03-17 ... | reverse complement strand
CATCATACGCAACCAGATCATTTCTTGCATTCAAAGCGACGCATACGAATAGCGGAGCGGCTACGGTTGCTATTAGTGGCTTATCGGCTAAGACATTAAAGAATGTTGAGGGGGCTGCATTATCTGCCAATAGCATTGAATCTGGATCTGCTGTGCTTCTATTTTACGATGGCACTGATTATTATTTAATAAGTTGCAATGATAGGGCGGCAAAAAGCGGCGAAGTCTATGCGGGTACACATGATTATACCGGCGCAACATTACGTTCTGCCTCACCATTAGCTGATAACGATGTTGCAACAAGAGAATACGCTAATAATTTGGCGTTTTCTGGAACTGGTTATATTACTGATGTTGTGCAAGATACTAGCCCACAGTTAGGCGGGAATCTTGATTGCAATGGCAAGACAATAAACGCATCATCAGCGCTGCAAATTGCAGACGCAAGCTTGGGTACAGGAACTCATACATTTGATTATTCTCAAGGCGATATGCAGCAGCTAACTGCGACAGGATCTATAACAATAGCATTCAGTAATTTTGTGACAGGCAAAGTATGCGCCATGATAATAGATGCTGTTAATTGGGGGGCTTATACAATTACGCTTCCTGGTGGAATGTTATTTAGCAATGCCACATCTCCGTATTTTACAGTGTCAGGTACAGATCGGTTAGTGGTTCTTAAAGACAAAGATGATGTTTATACAATGACCATTGTAAATCAAGGGCTGGCCTGATGTTGTTAGCAACTAAACTATTAAAACAATATGAGGAAATTCAGCCTCATGGCGTTGATTTCGATGGAACAAATGATTATTTAGTGAAATCTAGTGATTTTACGGCAAATGCTGACGGCAAAACAGTAACGTTTAGCGGGTGGGTGTGGATTGGAGATACAGCCGCATCCAGTATTTATAATGCCGTGCTGTCAGAGGGCGGAGCAACATCCGGGTTTTATGTTGGGGTGTCGTCAGGCCAGTTATTTATAACTGCAAGGAATGCTGCTGGTGCACAAATTCTGTTAGTCTCGGGGACATCTTATATTGCCTATCACAACTGGAATCATATTTTAATAAGTATTGACTTGGCTAATGCTTCCAATCGTAGTGTCTACATAAATGACATTCAAGCATCCATAACATGGACAACGTACACTAACGATAGTATTGATTTTACTCGAACAGAGCATAAGATCGGCACAGCGATAGATGGCACAAAGAAAGCACAACGATTAGCTCATATCTATCTTGATTATACATACAGAGATATGAGTGTTACAGCAAATCGAAGATTGTTTAGAACGTCACGAGGTTTACCAGCGCCAAATCAAGCGGGGTTAAATCCTATCCTGTATTTGCCTATGGATAATTATACTAATGCTCATGTTAATTACGGCACTGGCGGCAACATGACATTAACGGGCGTTGTGTCCAGAAGCGGGAGAGGCGCTAATCAATATAATGAGGCAATGAGCACCTTCGATGGGGCGACACAGTACCTTAGTAAAGCATCGGTTCCTGCTGGTCTTGTGGATGGGGGAATATTTTCAATCAGTCTATCTATTAATCCATCTCAGGTTGCCTCCGCCGTAAGTATATTCTCATGTGCATCGGCAGTCACGAACCGCTTTCAGCTTTCCGTGACTGCTGGTGGGCAAATTAAGATAGAGGGTTGGGATTCGACTCCAACAAAGATACTTGATGCGGTCACATCTGGAACGGCGCTTGTTTCTGGCAGGCGTTACACGATAAATATATGCATAGATTTATCAGATACCGGCAAGCGTCACATCATTATTAATGGATCTGCGGCGACAGTGACATGGATAACGTACACGGCTGGTAATATAGATTTTTCAATGGCTACCCCTGGGTTTTATATAGCGAGAGATATATCAGGGTTGATTGGGTATTTTAACGGCAGTATAGGTAGTTTTTGGTTTGATACAACGTATGTTGATTTTTCTAGCGCGGCAGTTATTGGAAGATTCTATTCAAACAATACGCCTGTATATATTGGTCAAAATGGTGAGATACCTACTAGCTCATCTCCTATTCTGTACTTCAAAATGCATTCGGCAAACTCCGGGTACAACTTTGGTACTGGCGGCGATTTTACCGCTAATGCTGCGCCATATACCGGGGCAAGAAGCCTGTCTGAATTCCTTGGGAACAGAGCAACATTTAACGGTACAACAGCAAATATCAGTAAAACTTCTCAGTTAACCGGTGCTGCCGATGGCAAAGTTTTTTTGCTAAGTTTCTTTGTTAAAAAAACCGGGTCGGTGTTGTATACGATCACGGATACAACGGGGGCAACTTTCCGTGTCACTATAAACGCAAGTGATCAGCTTGTCATTGTTGCGAAGAATTCAGCGGCGGCTACTATACTAAGCGCAACAGTAACCACGACCATTGCTAACGCAACAGATACTCATGTATTGGTAAGTATCGATTTAGCTAACTCCGCAAACAGAGCGGTGTATCTTAATGATGTAGCTGCTGCCGTGACATGGACAACATACACAAACGATTCAATAGATTTTACTGTAGCCGATTTTTATGTCGGATCAGAAACAGGTGGTGGCAATAAATTTGCGGGTACTTTATCTGAATTTATGTTGTTCTATCTGTCAGCGTATGTCGATATCTCGGATGAATTAACAAGACTTAAATTTCGTAATCCTTTCGGGTTCCCTGTGGATGTTAGGACAGATGGTCGGGGAGCTATTGGATATTTGCCAATCGCATATTTGCGATTTGATCCAGCATCGTTTGGGGCAAATTCAGGCACAGGTGGGGCATTAACCGCATCAAATATAACTGATGGAGGCCAATTATAATGTTATTCGGGGCGGTCGAATGTGGTGAAATAGTTGCCTTAAATATTACTCAAGGCACATCATATAAGAATGTTGTATTTGGTATTAATAGTACATTTGATGATTACATTAATGCCGGGTTGTTGCCGATTGAGGGTAATGAACCAATTTACAACCCTATAATTCAAGATATTAATGGGCCGGAATATTCAATAGGCGAAAATGTTATAAGAAAATCGTACACAGTGATTGATAAACCTATTAATGAAGTTAAAGAAAAGTTAAAGTCAGATTGCGTTGCACTAGCTACACGCAAACGTAATCAAATTGTTAGTGGCGTGTCTGCCGGAGAAATGGCAAGTTGGCCGATTAAGAGAGAGCAAGCATATGCTTATTTGGCGCAAGGAGTTGCTGCAACAGATCAAGATGCACCTGCGCTGGCTGAAGAAGCTGCTGCGCGCGGTACAACCACGCTAGAAATTGTAAATAGGGTGGCTGCAAATGCGGAAAATCTGTTAACGCTAGAATCTCAGATTGCTGGTGTAAGCGGGAGGCACAGAGATGCAATAGACTTGATGCTGACATTAAGCGAATTGGCTGAATATGATATAACAACCGGATGGCCGGTATAGGAGTTATAAATGGCATCATTGTTAAATAAAGTGTCACCAGTATACAAATCTCCGCAAGCGCAAATACTTTATGGTGAAGGCAATCCAAATATAACGAAAGAAGATATTAAGAAGTTTGTTGCTGCGATGCCAAAAGACAAGCAAACAGCCGGAGATTTTAGAAATGCTATGCTTGGGAATAATGTAAGCATTGCTCAACTATCTGAAGCAATGGCAGATAATCCTAAGTTTAGCATGGGCAGACTGGAGAGAGAGGCTGGCGCATTAGGCATAACAAAGGAAATGACTAATCCAATATTAGAGCGCCCTGACTTGCCTGAGACTGTTGCTGCGCCAAATCCAGTTTCACCAGAAAGAATAGAAATAACGCCGAATGAAACTGTGCTTGGGAATATCAGCAAGATAACAAGTGATTTGAATAATCCTTTGAATGTCCAAGCTGCGACGATGGCAAAGCAGTGGGCAAACAAGCGCGGATTGCTTGACTCGTCAATTGAGTTATCGGCTACTCAGGATGCTGTTTTGAAGAATGCGCTCCCGATTGCGTCTCAGGATGCCGGGACGTATTATGATGCAAAAAGAACAAACAGCGCGCAAGGATTGCAAGCAGGAATGTTCAATGCAGATCAATCACTGCGAACCAATATGTTCAATACTGAGATAGGCCGTGATTTGTATTTGAACAAACAAAATTTAGATCGCGATTATTTTATAGCCGATCTTGACGCTGGCACGAAAACAAAGATTGCTAACATAGACGCAATGTCTCGTGATTCTGGAATGATGGGCGAAATATCTAGAACTTATATGGATTCTTTAACAAGAATATCGGCTGACCCGAATATGTCTACGGATGCGAAGCGAGAAGCAATTAATAACTTAACGACAATTTACGAGAGCACTGCCGGGATCTTCCCGTCAATTCAGAAAATTTCGTCTGGACTAGCAAAGTCTTTTAATGTTCAGCCCCCCACTGGAAGCGACGTGCCTGGAACAGCAACAGGAGGATCGTCTAATTATGACCAGACAAAACCTTACGGCGGGAATAATGTCCCTGCTGGAGCAGTTCCTAAACGTGATGACGGAGCTATCGCAACAGAAACTACAGCTCCCAAAGCTGACGGTAACGGTTACATAGTTAAAGGGCGTTATGGTGCTAGGAACATGGATTTTAATTCGTCAGATTACGCACTTTCCCCTACAGAAATATCTGAGGTAAAAGCATTTGAACAATCTACTGGCGTAAAAATTGATCTTCGTGATGTTGTGCCATCTTCATTTATGTCTCAGCCGTATATATCTATTGATGGCGCTGCTGTCCCTATACCTGTTCCTGGTTCAAGGAGGGCGGATAATGTCATGTTCTACATTTATTCATCAGCGTTGCCTAAGTATCAGTAATGCATTTTGAAATCACAAAGGATGCGGAATATGTTAAGTATTGCCTGACGCATCCCGCTGTATGGCGACATATTCAAGACGATGCGGCAAACGGTATAAATCCTAAATTGTTTTTCCCGTCGATGAATGGGGTAATTTATGTCAAAGCTGGCGATTATGGGCTGATTCTTGGTAAGCAATTAAATCTTGTAAATTATGATGTGCATATCGCTTTGCTTCCGAATGCGCGCGGCAGTGCTGCTGATATATGTAAAAAAGCTATTGAGTGGTGGTTTGGTGAAACTGTTGGACACATGAGGTTAACAACATCGATTTTATCAAATAATCATTTAGCCAGAAGATTAGTAGAGTCTGTTGGAATGGAGTTTATTGGGGTTAATAGAAAGTCATTTCAAAAAAATGGCTGTATTTTTGATCAGTATTTATATGGGTTAAGTAAGGAGCAAAAATGATAAAAGCAGCGATAGGGGCAATAGCCGGCGCGTCGACAGTAGGTGGTGCATTAGGTGGCTTAACTCTGTCTGGCGTAGCAACTGGCGCGGCAATTGTGGGCGCTGGATTGTCAATTGTAGGCGGCATAACAGGGAATAAGACGCTACAAAAAATCGGCATGGGATTTGGTATTGCCGGAGGCGCTGGATTGGTGGCTAATGGTCTGCGTGGGATGTCAGCAACAAAAGGTATTAGCAGCTTATCGGGCGCAATGGATGATGTTTTAACAAGTCCGGTTAAAGGCTCAAAGATGGTTGATCGATCCGCTGATTTGTGGAAAGCACCGGGCGCGAAAACCGGGTTGATGGATAAGTCTGCTGATTTGTGGAGCAAAGAGGCTTTGGTTGGGTCGCAGAACTTGCCGAAAAACAAAACCCAAAATATCGGGGTTGGGGAAACATATGATCCTGGTATAGATAAAAATATGTTTCAAAGAGCAAGTGATACATGGAGCAAATATTACCCGTGGATGTCGATAGCTGGCGGTATGGGTGATGCGTATATGCTGAATGAACGAATGGATATGGAAAAGGATTTACGAGGACGCGCTCTTGATATTGAACAAGCACAATTAGACCGCCTAAAACAAAATACGCAGCCAATCGGTTTGAACTTGCAGCCAACAACCTATGCTAGAACGCCACTACTACAATACACGCGATAAGAGGTAAAATCATGCCATTACTGCAAGCAGAGAATCAAACTGATGATATTCAGGAAACTATCGAAGCATTGCCCGGAAACGAGGTTAATGCAGATCAAATTGCCGAGGCTATCATGCAAAATATGGATGATCAGCAACAGCAGAATTCTCAACACTTTATTTCAGCGGGGAAGGAATTGTTGTTTGGCAAGGAAACGCATTATCAGATAATGGACAATCTAAAGAAATCAAATGATGTTGTTCAGGATTTAGGTTATGGTGCTTATCAGCTAATGATCACAATGATTCAGTCAGGTGGGTTATCTGTTCAGGACAGGCCGGATGTCAGTGCTGTGATAATTCCTTCCGGTGTTATATTGATGAGTCTTGCAGCAGAATTCATGAATGAATCTAATGAATTTCCTGATATTACTCTTGATCAATTTGGTGATGCTGTAGAGATATTTACACACATGATGCTGAAGCATGACCCTGAATTTAACCAGGATCAAGAAGAGATTCCAGAGCAGCAAATGCAGGGACAGCCTCAACCAAGCGGCGAACTGTTAAATATGGGAGGTTAATATGGGGGGATTATTGGGGATGTTGGCGGCGGGTGCTGGAAGGGGCGCAGCAGACGCCTCTCAAAGAATGTATGATCAAGAGCAGGCAATGAAGTTCGAGATGGGGCGCGAAGAGTTGCGGATGAAATATCTCGACAGGGAAATGTCGGCCAGAAACGCAGCTGCAATGGAGCGAGACAGGGCGAGGTCGGAATCAGCAATGATCAGGGAAGAAATGAAGGCAGCAAAGGATAAGGAGAAATACGAGAGAGAGCGAGAAGGAAAGCTTTCTGATGCCGAGATTGCGCATAAGAGGGCGATGGAGAGAGAGGGGTTTAGGCAAAGCAGAATGGATTCGCGCGCATTACTAAATAAATCGGCAGGAAAATCAGAGAAAGGTATTCTGCTGTCTGATGGTTCGTACTATATGCCAATGAGTCCGCAAGGAAAGTTAGCTGTCGATTTAATAAATGCAAAGAAAGACCCCAAATTTGCAGACTCATTTTATGAAGCAGAGACAAGAGCGCTTGTCGGTCAAGCTGCAAATTCTATCCAAGGATTAAGCGAAGGAACTGTTCCAACTGCTAAAAATATGGTTCGTGAATTATATCAGCCAGCAGTGACACAGCAAGAAAGAATGATGGATGTAATGAGAGATCCTAAAACCGGCGCATTAATACTGAAAAAATAATATGGCAAAAGTAAACGCATTTGGAAAAATATTATCATTCCCTGATGATGCTACTACAGAGGAAATAGAAGGTTTCCTGAATAGTAATGCTCATTTGCTTGATCCTGAATATAAGCAGCCAGAAGGATTATCTGGATTAGCAAAGAATGTATTTACCGGGGCAAAACAGACTGGTCGCATGGTTGGGGCTACCGTTGACGCTGCGCGCAACAATCTTTCTGGCGTTGAGGAATATGCCAAAGAATCACAAGTATCCGCACAACGGAATATGCCGGTGGAGCAAAGAAAGCTTATCGGCGAACTGTCTGAGATTAATCGTGATCAAGGCGCTTTATCGCAAATTGGCGACACGTTAAAAGCTGCTGGCCGCAATCCTATGGGGACAGGGCAGCTTGTTGCAGAGCAGTTGCCAAACACGGCGGTATCTTTGGGTGGCGGGTATGCTGGATTTAAAACAGGTGCGGCAGCCGGAGCATTGCTCGGCCCTGTCGGGGCAACTATTGGGGGTGCAATCGGGTTTGTTGGCGGCATGTTCCTTGGCAATGTCCTGTTGGAAGCTGGAGGTAAAGCAATTGAGAAAGCTTCTGATGCTGATGGATTTACTCCGCAGGATCGTGATGAATCTCTGCGCGAAGGTGCAGTGAAGGGCGCGGTTATAACAGGCATAGATGCTGCCACATTTAAGATTGGTGGGTTAATATCTAAGAAGTTAGGATCTGCCGCTATAAATGCAGGAGCAAAAGCAGAAGCTAAAGTGCTTATTGATGCTGGTGTTGATGCGACTTCGTTGACAGCAATTAATGCTGCACTTAAAAATTCTCCCGAGTTATTTAGGACTGCGCGCGTAGCCGGAGAGAATGCTGCGTTACAGTCATTATCTACCGGAAGGAAAGCAGGGATCATTGGGACTGGCATGGCATTAGAAACTGCCAGCGAGGGCATTGGCGAGTACGCAGGGGAATATGCGGCGACAGGCAAGGGCGATGTTGTTGATGCGACAATAGAAGCATTATCAAGCGCGACGATGAGTATCGCTGAGACAGCTTACAATTATAATAAGGTGGCAGCTGGAAATGACTTATCTCCAGAAGGTATTCAGAAAGTTGCTGGCCAGGTAAATGAATTTGAAACAAAGTCAGGTATTGACGAGATAAGCAAAGCCGCGACTGTAGACGATGCAATCAAGGCAGCAAATAAAGTTGCTTCAAGAAAACCAGAGACAAAAGACAGCATACTGACATCAATTGACCCAACACTGGCAGATATTGAGCGGCTAACAGGATTAAAACCAAGTGAATCAATAGAGGCGGCACTTAATGAATCTCAGCAAGGTTTAAACGCTGGTTCTATATCACCTCAAGCAGACGCAAAGAATATCCTCTCTGCCGCAAACGTAGAAGGTCAAATTTCACAGCCATTAGAAGGAATTATTAATGAAGAAAAAATCGACCAGAAACCCGCCAGAAACCCGCCAGAAACCCGCCAAAAATCCACCACTCCCACAAAGAGTTCTGGGGTATTAGGCAATGACACTGAAATAGTCTTGCCGGACGGCGCGACACTGCCTGCAAAATGGGATGTTATAGATGCTGATTCTGTAACCGCATCAATTAAAGAAGGCGTTAATCAGCCTCGTGACCGCACAAGGGCTGCATCAGATATTCAAATACAGGGAATTGCAAACAATCCTGATTATCGGAGATTGTCAGATAGTCCGGTAATGGATGTTGGTGCTCCTGTGATAAGCAATGATGATCTTATTGTTGCTGGCAATGGTCGCTATGAAGGCATATCAAGGGCGCATGATATTGGTCGTGCTGGCAGCTATTTAGAGAATCTGAAAAGAGATGCTGTCAATAAGGGCATAGATCCGGCAATAATCGAGTCTATGAAAAAACCTGTATTAGTGCGACGGATTACGCAGCCATTTGATACAAGAAAGTTAGCTATTGCGTCAAATTCTGGCAGTGGTTTGCAGTATTCTGGATTAGAACTTGCGAAGATCGACGCTGAACGTATGAGCGGGATTGAGGATCTTGATATAACTGATACTGGCGATATTGCATTGACAGCATCGAATTTTAGCAAGCTGAAGCAAACGCTTGGAGATTATAACCCAACCGAATTAGCGGCCTTTACAGATGACAGCGGCGGTCTGTCGCAAGATGGGGTTCGTCGCGTTAGAAATGCTATGCTGGCAAAAGCATACGGCAAGAGCGATACGCTTGGAAGGTTAGTTGAATCAACTGATTCAGATATGAGGAATGTCCTGGGGGCATTGACTAAATCAGCAAGTTCAGTAGCCAAAGCAAAGAAAAATATTGCTTCAGGCGCAGCACCAAAGGGAATAGATGTAACTGAGAATCTTTTGGAGGCAGTAGAAACATTCTCTCAAATTCGATCAAAGGGGCAGCCGCTTGATAATTATTTGGCGCAGCAAAGCTTATTTGGAGATGGCATCGATGCTGATAGCAAAGCTATTTTGCAATATCTATATGATAATGTACGCAGCCAAAAAAGATTAGCAGAATTTATCAAGAGTGTTTATGATCAAATTTCAACAACAGATCAAACAACAGAAAATATTTTTGGTGAAGAATCTGCACCAGTAAAACGGGAGTTAATAGAAAATGCAAAACAAAGAGAACAGCAACAACCAGACATCTTCCAAACAGGAGCCGATAACAAAGCTGGTCAAGCAAATGAACAGCAATCCAATGCTAAAACAGATAATGTTGGCAGCGGCAAGAGCAAACAAGAACCAGGATTAAAATTTTCCCGCTCACCAGAAGAAAGGTTAAAAGACCGTGAAAGAGCAAAACAACTTGAGAAAAAACTCAAAGATCAAGGATACAACTTCACCATCACAGCAAGAGATGTGCGGGACTTTGCTGCTATGGATCGGGGCAGACAAAATGAAGCAATTGCAGCGGAACAAATTGCGCGGATCTTCAGAAAACGAATCGTCTGGATCAACGCCTTCGGAGACTTCAAAATAAATGGGGTGATGATACCCAGCATCAAAGACACAATATTCATTGATGTGACTACTGAAAAATACGCTCATGCTGTAATGGGGCATGAGTTGTCTCACCACATGGATCATGATGCTCCGGCTGTCTATCGTGATTTGGTTAAGTCATTGGAAGGTGTAATAAAGAATCACGATGAATATGCAAAGAAATACGACATTAAAGGCGCTGACAGAGATTATCTGACTAAAGAAATAGTCGGCGACATAATGGGCGACAATTTCACCGATCCTGCCTTTTGGGATAAAGTCGCAAACTACAATCCAAACACATTCCGTAAGATCGCTGATGCCGTCATTACATGGCTGAAGCGTATTATCGAAAACGCCAAAATGCGTAGCCTTGGCTCTGAGCAATGGGTAACTGACGCGCAGAAAGCACGGGATATTGTTGCTAAGGCTGTGGCACAGTACACGTCAAATACTTCTTCTATCAGTAAAGAAAAACCCAGCTCTGTTAAGTCTAATTCTCAAGGAATTAGCGGTGCTCCCAGTAATATTAGAAATCTCGACACTATTCAATCCGCTATTGAAGAGGCTGATAAGTTTGCTAAGAGGGACATTGCTTTTCTTTTTGGGGGTGAAGAATCCTCTTCTAAGAAAAACCAATCTAATAGCCTGATAGCTGACTCCGAAATGCTTGCCAATCTCAGTAAAAGTGCTCCCGTTATCAAACATGGCTTTGGCAGCATGGATATCCCAGCTAAGCGGGTGATGTTCGACGCTATGAGTAGAATGCTCAAGGACAGTAAGGTTAGAAATATCGTTATTGAGTCTATTCCCATCGATATGATGAACGTGCTCACGGACGGAAAGTTTTCTGCCGATGTGCTGTTCCATGATATGCCTATGCTCTTTAACTTGCTTTCCGTTAACGGTGATAAGTCTATATCCTTTAGCGCAAATGCTTCCAGTGGTACGGCTAGTTTGATAGCAGCGAGTGGAGCAAAAGCGGCCATTTCTAATGCCAGATTGGACTCTGGAGAACTTAATCCCGCAGCATTCGCAAATAATAGTAATCCTTTTTCTCCTGCACTCAACGGAGCAATTAAAGACTTTGGTGGTTTCGAATCTTTTTTTGCTAACAGCAAAAGTTTTGAGGCAATTGACGCAAGTAGCATTAGGCATAACAAAAGAAAGTTTGTTGAATACGATGGAAATTATAACACGTATTTCGACGATAAAGACATTGAGATAACGGCGAAGTTTTCAAGGCGCAACACGTTCGAGAAAGCTCAAGGCAGTTTGTTTGGTGATAATTCCGGGCTGACCAGTCAAGAAGAAATTCAGAAGCAGGTTTCGGCGCGTTCCGGCAATTTGTTTGATGATGAAGCTGCAACAGATACGACTCAGAAGCGGCCGCTGGAAGCGAATAAAGATTTCCCGTTTTTGCCTGATGGGTATAGGTTTTTTGAAGGAAAAGGTTTGGCGACAGGGAAATATGCTGTATTTGATGAGCACAACAATATGGAAAGTAATTTCCATTCTGACAAACAGAAAGCGTTAGAAGAATTTGAGAAAAATCAAGTATTAAAAAAACAATATGCGGAGAATGAAGCTCGCGCTGATGCGATATTTAAGAATGTTGCTAACAAATTATTGTCTGGCGGGACTCCGAGCGATGCAGAGATTAAGGCACTTAATTTAAGGGAAGTCTCAAGGTTTGATTATATATCGCCAGTTATTCAAAAATTATTTGGTATTAGCCGGTCAAAAATAAGGGCGGCGATGGGTTCTGCTTTGTTCAAGGCGCAAGGAGTATATGGAGGCGAAACTTGGGAAGCTGTTACAGTAGAAGCATTAAAAAATGCGGCGATATATGCCAGTCAAGAAGAAATTCAGAAGCAGGTTTCGGCGCGTTCCGGCAATTTGTTTGATGATAGCGAGAACAGCGCGCCCGCGACTTCTGATGAATCTATAGCCAAGTTTTCTAAAGTAGAGAATCCGCACCGTATATGGATGCCGGCCGCAAGATCACCTGGATGGACAAAAGAAAAAATAATTAGGGCGCTGAAGTCAAGAAAATGGCCAGCAGCTTTTGGCGGGGAGAAAAGAATAATCTCAGAGATAGCGAAATTCAGAGACGCAGATGAATTTAAAGATAATATTTTTTATCATGGCACTGGTCAGGGTATATCCCGTGGGCTGATTCCGAGCATTGTTATGTCTCAATCTGATGTTGAGAGAATGGGCGGCGGCGGGTATGGAGAAAGATACTGGGGGATAAGTTTAAGTAAAAGCAAAAATATTGCATCTAATTTTACCGGGATGGCAAGGTATGGATCGGTTCACCCTGTTCTTCTGAAAAGTGGCGCAAAAGTCGAAAATATGCCTGGAATAGAAGACGCAGCAGAGCTTGATGACATAATTGTTGATTTGTGGAACAAAGATATTGACGCTGTAAGAATAGGTGATTGGGGGAGCGGATATTCAGAGCAAGAAATTGTTATTTTAAATCCAGGGGCAATAATCCGTTACAACAATCCAGAAAGTTTCCCGGTATTTAATAAAAAGAGATTTGAAAATTTAACAGATAAAGAAATAGATGATTTGTATGAAATGGCTGTTAAAGAAAGCAGCAAAATTAAGTCGATGACTCTTGATGAAAGAAAGGATTATAAGATAGATGCGATTAAATTTTCTCGCTCAGACGCAATCCCTGAAACCATAAACATAGACGGAGTTGACCGGCCAACACGCAATAGCGAAGGCAAGCTGATTCATTCAACGGAAGATGGAATTCGCAACTTTTGGAGGTGGTTTGGTGATAGCAGGGTGGTTGATGAGCAAGGTAGGCCGTTGGTTGTTTATCATGGAGCGGCATTAAGCAAGAATGTTGATTCAATAGATATTGA
>ERZ724505.1424-NODE-1424-length-13136-cov-146.073695_pt1 | contig 13136 bp, 16 predicted proteins | sample MGYA00376038_ERZ724505 | MGnify/ENA primary metagenome ERZ724505 (study PRJEB28724, sample SAMN07190884) | wastewater metagenome | isolation source: effluent of sewage treatment plant in Hong Hong | place: Hong Kong | collected 2016-03-17 ... | reverse complement strand
TGACGCAACGGCAGTTTGACGCGCTGGCGAGCATCATTTTCAACGTCGGGCCGGGAAGCAAATTCAAGGACGGCATCTGCCAACTGAAAAACGGCAGTCCGTCCACGCTCATCCGCATGGTGAACAGTGGAAACATGCAGGCGGCAGCCGATCAGTTCTTGCGGTGGGTGTCGCCAGGTTCTGCTGTAGAAACAGGATTGCGTCGTCGCCGTACCGCTGAGCGGGCGCTGTTTCTCGGGCAGTCCGTGGAAGCTGCATTGCGTGCCGGGGATGCGGTGAAATGAACGCGGCCGGGTGGATCGTGCTGGGCAGCATCGGCGTGTTCTGTGTCGGGGTTTCCGGCTTAGTCGTTTACGACATCACGAAAAATAGGTGACGCCATGAATTACATTCTCCAGCGGCTGAAAGAGCCGAGCACGCGCCTGGCAATTGCCGGGATTCTCGTCCAGTTCGTCGCGCCAGCAGTCCCGGCATATTCCGCCGTTATCCAGCTCGCGGCGGCGGCTATTGCCGGTCATGTTGTTGTGACTCCTGACCCGAAGTAAGGCGAGATGCCCGCATGATCGACCAGGCTGTGGCTAAATCCGGTGTTGCCGGTTCCGTAACGTTTGCCGCGACCGCAGCAGCGGCCATGCCGCTCGATATTGCCGTGCTGCTCGGGGCATTTGCCGGGTCAACCGTGTTCGTGCTGTCAGCGGCTGAATATCACTGGCTGCGCCGCGTGGCCTACCTGTTCGCGTCCACGACCATCGGCTACCTGTCATCGTCGTGGGCTGCCGCAACGCTCGGAATAGCCTCGCAGGCTGTCGGAGCTATCGTGTGCGGTCTGCTGTCGATCATCGTTCTCAATGGCCTGGTGTCCGCCGCGAAAAACGGCAGTCTCGTTTCAACGATCATCGCCAGGTTGACGGGAGGCGGAAAATGATCCCGACACTCAACGCCTGCATCTGTCTGTACATCATCTGGAAAATCGTCACCTACCAGCGCCATGGCGGTCGCTACAAATGGTTGCCATCTGTCATTGCCTACATCCTGTGCATCTCTGCGTTCTGGCAGGTGCTGCGGGTAATCTCGGGGCATCCGGCATGTGACTCCGTGTTTGTGGGTAATGCGGTGATTGCGCTGTCGCTGCATCAGTACGGCGGCAACGTGGCGAAACTGATTGGGTATGGGTATCGCGGCAGATTCAGCAGCGCGATGCGGTTTTCATTGCGTGATTGGAGGTTGTGATGCGTTATCCTGACGATATGGTTTCTTATGCAATAGCGTCATTTATTTTCTCTGGGGCGTTTTTTATCTTTATCTGCTCAATTTACGTCATGACTAAAATCTTTTTCGCGGGGTAAATCATGTACTCGCGTCAAGAGCGTGCGAGGATTCAGCAAGAGGTCTGTGACAGGATTGCAAATGGCGAGAGCCTGATAAAGATTTGCAAGTCGGAAGGGATGCCGAAAAAGAATACCGTGCTGGCGTGGGTGATCGAAGATGCGGAGTTTTCGAACCAGTACGCGCGCGCGCGTGAGGCCCAAGCCGATCATTACCTGGATGAAATCGTTGAAATCTCTGACCAGTCCGCATTGGATACCGAGATAGACCCCGCATCCGGAAACGAAGTCACGAATCATGAGGTCATTCAGCGCGCCAGGTTGCGCGTCGATACCCGCAAATGGGTGATGTCGAAGCTTGCGCCCAAGAAATACGGCGACAAGCTCATTCATTCGGGTGATCCGGCAAACCCGGTTTCCATGCTGCTGTCATCCGTTCAGGGCGCATCGCTGCCGATAGCGCAGTCAGAAACAGACACTGACAACTGACGCCATGGAATACGCCAGCCCGACAACGCCGGAAGAGCTAAAGGCGTGCCTGTCTGACCCCATGTGGCGCATTTGCAGCGGCAAGCTGTACAAGATCATGGTAAAGGGTTCGGATGGCGATGACACGTTGGTGCAGCCTTTTCTGCCCAACAAAGCGCAGCAGCGACTCATCAAGCGGCTGTGGCATCGCAATCTGATCCTCAAGGCGCGGCAGCTCGGGTTTACAACGCTGGTCAGCATCATCTGGCTCGACACGGCGCTGTTTGTCGCCAACATGCGGTGCGGCATCGTTGCTCAGGATGAACAAGCGGCAAAGGTCATTTTCCGCGACAAGGTTAAGTTCGCCTACGAGAACCTGCCGCCGGAATTGCGCGATGCGATGCCGCTGAAAAAGGACGCTGCCGACGAACTGCTGTTCGCCCACAACAACTCCAGCATCCGCGTAGCGACCTCCATGCGATCCGGCACGATCCACCGGCTGCATGTCTCCGAGTTTGGGAAAATCTGCGCGAAATACCCTGACAAGGCGCAGGAAGTCATTACCGGGTCCATCCCGGCCGTGCCAACGAACGGCATCGTCATCATCGAGTCCACGGCGGAAGGCCGCGACGGCGACTACTACCGCATGGTGCAGAAGGCAAAGGCGCTGAAAGAGGCCGGAAAGGCGCTGAACCAAAAGGAATACAGGTTGCATTTCTTCCCCTGGTGGGACGAGGCGCAGTACGCGATACCGGCTGACGGCGTGGATATTTCGCCGCGTGATGGTGAGTATTTCACTGACGTCGAATCGAAAATTGGCCGGACGCTGACGCCGGAGCAGCGCGCATGGTACATCGCCACCCGCGACAACGACCTCAACGGCGATCACGCCCGCATGTGGCAGGAGTATCCCTCTACCGTGGACGAGGCATTCCAGGTTTCCACGGAAGGTTGCTGGCTGACACAACAACTGGCATCAGCGCGCAAGGATGGCCGCATCGGCAATGTACCCTTGATCCCGTCTGTCCCCTGCAACACGTTCTGGGACATCGGAAATAGCGACGGCACCGCGATTTGGGTGCATCAGCGCGTGGGTCAGGAGGACAGGTTTGCCCGGTTCTACGAGGCATGGGGAGAACCCTATGCGCACGCGGTCAAATGGCTGCAATCGCTCGGCGTGGTGTTTGAGACGCACTATCTGCCGCACGATGCCGATCACGTCCGCCAGCAGGCGACGGTCAACAAGTCGCCGCGCATGATGCTGGAGGAGCTAATGCCGGGTCAGCGGTTCGTGACGGTGGATCGCACGCCGGACATCACAACCGGCATCCAGCAGCTACGAGATGCGTTCTCCGGCTACTGGTTCGACGCGGCGCATTGCAAGGAAGGCATCGCGCACCTCGACGGCTACAAGAAAACCTGGAATACCCGCGCCGCAACATGGCAGGACATTCCGTACAAGCTCGACGGCCATTCCGAGGCCGCAGACGCCTTGCGCCAGCACGCGCAGGGCTACCGCAAGACATCAACGGCAAGCAAGGGCCGATCCAGACCTCATTGGGCAGCGTAAACACCATGACAGATATCGTAGTGCAGCAGCATTTGCCGCTGGCGTGCCGGAACGGCATTGCCATGTTCATGGCGAACATCGACATCAAGGATGCCGACGATCCGTATGACGGTCCGGCGCTGGCTTTCTGCCGCAAGACATTCGGGTTTGGTCGCACGGCATTTTTCCGCCTGCAAGACCTGTGGCACGTCCGCGAGCCTGACCTGATCGAGCAGCACGCCAAGAACATCGCCACGCAGTTGTTTGTCAGCCCGAGCATCACGGATGAGCATGTTGTTCGCGCGATGCTGGAGGATTTTGCGGATGACCTGTGCAAGCAGCCGGACCTAGACACTGAGGCGCAGGACCGAAAGAACATGATGGAGGCCGCTGACAAGTCCGGCCTAGTGATCGCCGTCAATGGCGAAACATTGGTGGATGCGCGATGAACGAGCAAGAGTACGCCATGCCGTACCAGACGACGGACCTGATTCCGCAGTCTGGCGAGGAGCGGTTGCAACTGTCCTATCTCAACGGCCTCTACGACAACGCCATCAGACGCGCCCAACAGTCGCTGATCGACCGGGCGATTGATGACGGGTTTTTTGACGACAAGCAGTTCGACCAGGATGAGTTGGCGCTCTACAAGGCGCGAGGTCAGGCAGCATTGCAGTACAACGAGATCAAGCCGACCGTCATGTGGGTTTGTGGTGCATATCGACGTACAAAACTGGATTGGCAGGTCAGCCCGCGCACGGATGACGACGTGGAACCGGCGCAGGTCAAAACCAAGTTGATGAAGTATGTTTTTGACATCAACAAGGCGGCTTTCCAGCACTCGGCGGCGTTCGAGGACATGATTCGCACCGGCATGGGCTGGACGAAGGTCGGCTACGAACTGAATCAGGACGGCGAATACCAGATCACCATGCGTCACATTCCATGGCGCAACGTCATCCGCGACGACACATCCCGCCGCCTGGACTGTGCGGACATGCGGTACGTGTTCGAGACTAAAATCGTTGATCTGGACCAACTGACCACGGCCTACCCGCAATTCAAGGACCGACTGACGCGCGAGAGCGAAGATTGGGCGACCGCGAAACAGTCATACGACTATCAGAAATTCAACCAGTTCGACGTCGCCACCGGCTCGCTTGGCCTGTTCGGAACTGGCTACATGTCCGTCCGCAAGGCGGTGCGCGTCATCGAGTGCTGGTACAAGCAGCCGGAGCGCGTGAAGGTGCTGCACGGCGACGGTCGGCACAACGGCGAGGTTTACGACCAGAAGAACGCCATGCACGCCTACGGAGTCAATTCCGGAGCCTATCGCGTCACCGAGACGTACCGTATGCAGACCTGGTGCGCCATTTTCACGCGCGGCACCCTGCTGTGGAATCAACGCAGCCCCTACCGGCACAACCGCATCCCGTACATTCCACGCATCGGTTTCATCGACAACCAGACCGGCATGCCGTCCGGCATCATCCGGTCCATGCGCGACCCGCAGCGCGACCTGAACCACCGCCGCAACAAGGCGCTCCACCTGCTGTCCACCCGTCGCGTGGTGATGGACAAGGGCGCTGTGGACGACATCAGCAAGCTCGAAGAGGAAATGGCCCGGCCGGATTCGATCATCGAGAAGGCGCGCAACCACGACCTGCAAATCATCGAGAACATCCAGCTTGCTCAGCCTCACATCGACCTCGCGGTGCAGGACAGCGCCTACATCCGGCAAATCTCCGGCGTTACCGGCGAGAACATGGGCCTGCCTACCAATGCAACCTCCGGCGTGGCGATTCAGGCCCGTCAGGAGCAGGGCAGCATCATTACCACCGTGTTTTTTGACAATGACACGCTGGCGCGGCAACTGGAGGGCGAGCAAATCCTGTCGCTGTGCGAGCAGTTCATGGACGAGCCGATGGTATTCCGCATTTCCGGGTCATCGTCAGGCAAGCCGGACTTCGTTCGCATCAATGACGGCAACCCGGAAAGCGACATCACGGCGCAGCAGGCGGATTTCATCGTCAACCAGCAGGATTACCGCGTCACGATCCGTCAGGCGCTGGCCGACCAGTTGATCCAGTTCAGCGGCCAGCTTGCGCAGCAGACCGGCAACCCGGCCATCGGCATTGCGATGCTGGAACAGGCCATTGAACTGACCGACATTCCCGAGCGCAAGCAGATCATTTCCCGCATCCGCCAGATCACAGGCCAGCCGGACCCGGACGAGCCGGACGAGCAGCGCCAGGCGCGCGAGCAGGCGCAAGCGCAGGAACAACAGCGGCAGCAACAGATTGCCGAGCGCAAGCTGATGGCCGAAATCTCCAAGATCGAGGCCGAGGCCAAGAGTCTGAGCAGCAAGGCGGACGCTACCGCCGTCATTGCCCTGTACGACAAGGCCCGTGCGCTGCAAGAGGCCATCAAGTCCGCGGGTATGGTGCAGGCAAGCCCGCAACTGACGCAGATTGCCGATGACCTGTTGCGCGGCATCAACAGCATCTTGGGCCTGCCGGACAGCCAGCAGCAGCCGACACCGACGGCGCAACCGCAGCAAATGCAGCCTCCGCAGCAGGACCGGCAGCAACAGCCCGTGCAGCAACAAGCGCAGCTTGATACGCAAGACATGCCGGGGCAACCCGACACGCAGCCGGAGCCGCAAGGCGTTCCGGATGAGCAGGACACAACTTCCCAACAACCGTAAGGCAAGAGTCTATGAACGACCAACAAATTGAATCAGAAATCCAAGCCAATGGCCTGACCGCGCCGCGCGTGACTTTAAATCGCGTCCGGGAGGAGATCAAGCAGGAGCACTATTTCACGGCGGATGATGGAGTCAATGGCGCATCCGGCAACAAGGTTAGGCACGGAGAGGGAAGCCCTCTTGGTTTACTCACCTTCTGCGTCCTCGTATTGCGAAACGGATTCACCGTGACCGGCGAGTCCGCCTGCGCGTTGCCAGAGAACTTCGACGCCGAAATTGGCCGCAAGATCGCCCGCGAAAACGCCATTAGCAAGGTCTGGCCGCTGATGGGCTACGCGCTCAAGCAGAAGCTGAGCGAGCAGGAGTAATCAGTAATGGCCGAACAAACCCTCACCGCAGCCGAACTGGAAGGCGAGCGCGAACTGTCGCGCCTGATCGAGTCCGGCGAACTGGCGTCCACCACGCCGAAGCTGAACGAAAGCCTCACCGACGAGGACGATAATCCGAAACCGGCTGATGCGCCGAAGCCGGATGACTCCCCGGCGGCAGCGCCGGAAAAGCCCGCTGATGCGCCTGCCGCCGAGCCGAAACCGGCCGATGCCGAACCGGAGCCGGAAGCCGGGACAGCGCATCCGGACACCGCCGCCATCGAGGCGCAACTTGCCGCCGAGCAGCAAGCCCTGCTGACAGCAACGCAACAGCGCATCGCGCTGGAAGATGCGCAGAAGCAACTCGCGACGAAGTACAGCGAGATCAACCCGGCCCTTGATGAACTGGCTGACAAGCTGGACAACGGCGAGTTGACCCAAGGCCAGTACGACAAGCAGAGTCGCGCCCTGGAGCAAGAGCGCGCCGAACTGGAACGTCAGTACAACGCCAACACCGGCAAGCTGAACGACATCATGGTCGTCGAGCAGGAGGCCAGCGGAAAGATTCAGTCGCTCGAAGCGGCAAAAGACCCGCTGACGATCACCGTCAACACGTTCCTGTCGCAGCCGGTCAACGCTATCTACAAGGACGACACCGCCGCCCGCGCGCTTGGAAGCCTGTTCCAGACACTGAAAACCCTGCCGAGGATGGCCGGAAAGACCGACGCCGAGTTGCTGGCGCTGGCCGACAAGCAGTACCGGACGCTGAACGACATCGAACAACCCGCCGCAGCGCCTGCGCAGCCCACGAAACCCGCACCGGCACGCGAAACGCCGGAGCAGAAGGCCGCACGCCTCGCTAACACAGTGCCGACAGGGATCAGCGGGATGCCGCCTGTCGTGACCAACACCGGCGGGAACGAATACACCGACCTGGCATCGAAGTCAGGACCGGAAATCGAGGCTGCTTTTGCCAAGATGACGGCAGAGCAGCAAGAGGCATTTCTGCTCAGCATGAAGTGAGACTTGACATGGCGCTTAACGTGCTATACAGGACTTTGAAAGTAGGGCAGAATATAACCATCGGTGACACTTGTGTTCATGTCGAATACAAGACCGGACAACAGGTTCGATTACGCATCGAATCCCCGGACACCGTTGTAATCCAACAGGGCGCAAGAGTGCCATTGCCAATCCAAGGTGATGACCATGGCACAAACCACGATTCCCGTAGGTAGCTCGCTCGCGCGAAAGCTCTACGCCGGAGCCCTGTTCAAGTCCGCTATTCCCGAGTCCTATTGGGGCCAGCGGATGATGACCACAGCGCGCGTCCCCAATGCTCCCCTGCAACTGCTGACCGATCTCGAAAAGGAAAAGGGCGACACCATTTCCTACGATATTTTCATGCAGCTCAAGCAGCGCCCGACTTTCGAGGATGACAACCTCGAAGGAAACCTTGAAGGTCTGCAAGCCTTCTCCGACAGCATCACCATCTCGCAAGTGCGCGGCGGTGTGAATGCCGGTGGCGCTGACACCCGCAAGAAGACCGTCAACGACCTGCGCATGATTGCGAAGGATCTGAATACGGACTGGTGGCGTCGTTTCTTCGATGAGTGTTGCTTCATGTACCTCGCCGGTGCGCGCGGTGCCAACAGCGACTTCATCACCCCGCTGTCCTCGACCTCGCCGATCCGCAATTCCTCGCTGGTCGCCCGCGATGCCTCGCATGTCCTGTATGCTGGCTCCGCGACATCCAAGGCCACCCTGGCCTCCAACGACACCATGAAGCTGGCCGCGCTGGACAAGCTCATCAGCTACGCGGAAACGGAAGGCGGCGGCACGGACAACGTGGTGCGCATCCAGCCGATGCAGATCGGCAACGACGACAAGTACGTCATCGTCATGCACAACTGGCAGGCCAACAGTCTGCGCCAGGAATCCGGAACCAACGGCTGGATGGACATCCAGAAGGCCGCCATCACCGCCGTCGGCTACGAAGGTCAAATCTTCAAGGGCGCGCTCGGTGAATACCGTGGCGCTGTGCTGCACAAGCACAAGATGAACATCCGCTTTACCGACTACGGCTCCGGCAGCAACGTCGCGGCGGCTCGCGCCACCCTGATGGGTCGCCAAGCCCTGGTGGCCGGTTTCGGTTCTCCGGGTGACGGCCTGCGCTTCGCCTGGGTCGAGAAGCTGCTCGACATGGACAACCAACTGGCGATCAGCACGAACGCCATCCTCAACATCAAGCGCCCGCAGTTCAACAGCGCCGACGTCAACTCGGTCTGTCTGGACACCGCTGCCGCCAAGCCCTACTAAGGAGCAGCAGACATGACCGTTTACACGTCCGATCACGCGCTCTACACCGCGCCTTCGTCCGCCGAGGCAGGGGAGGCCAAGATTTACGAAGGCGTCTACACCTTCCCGGCTGGCATTACCCTCAGCTCCGGCGACATCATCCAGATGGTCAAGATTCCCCTGAATCATGTCATCACCGATGCCGCCCTGACCATCAGCGCCACGTTGGGCTCGTCGAGTACCGCACTGGTCGGCATCCTCAATGCCGCCGGTACGGACTCCTCGGCTACGCTGATCGCCGATGCCACCACCGCTGCCGCCGTGGCAAACCGCAACGCTGACACGGCGGCCGGTCTGACCAGCGGCCCGTTGTCGGCTGACACCATTGTCGGCCTCAAGGTCGGCACGGGTGGCGGTGCTGCCGCGACCACCGGGGCCAAGGTGTACCTTCGCGTCACCTACCGCCCGCGTCAAGCCTACGAAGGCTGATGCAACCGGCCCACGGACGGGCCTTGATTTCCTGACCCGCTTGCCTTTGGTGAGCGGGTTTTTCATGTCTGGCGCAAGAGGGCTGCCATGTTAATCGAGCACATCATCAAGCGGGCCGGAGGCACGGAGATTCCGATGCCGGTGGCTGGCGGTGACGACATCACCTACCACTTCAAGCCCGCTGACGGCAATTTTGACTCGCCGCACGTCGCGGAAGTGACGTATCAGCCGCACATCGACCGCTTCCTGAGCATCCGCGAAGGCTTCAAGATTCCCGGAACCGCAGACTGGCAACCCGATCCCGAGCCGCTGCCGCCGCAATACACCGGCCTCGCCGCAATTGACGTGGACGCCATGAGCAACAAGTGGCTGTTCGACTACGCGCGCGATGTCATGGGCATTGACGGCCCGGCCAAGCCGCGACTTGCCGACAAGCTCAAGGCGGACTTTGGCGTGGAAATGGACTATGCCGTCCACACGGCGGCCGACATCGTGCGCGAACATGCCCGTCATGCCTCGCTGGAGGACAAGGCGAGCCAGGATTCCGAGCGCGAAACCGACCGCCAGCGCGAGCAGCACGCTGCAAATGCCGCGAGCGAACCGGCAGACTCCGAACCCCAAGGTGAGCGCGTCAAGCGCAAGTACACGCGCCGGGAGGCGGTTGAATAATGCTTGTCTCGTCCCTTGTCGCCAGCATCCGCCGCACGCTGAATGACGCCGATGCGGTTACGTTCAGCGATGCCGACATCGTTGCGGCCGTCAACGAGGCTATCAGCGCCTTGTGCATCTACCGGCCGGACGCAGCGGCAAAAACCGCTGTCGTGACGCTGGCTCCGGGGACAAAACAGGCACTGCCATCTGACGGCGTGCGTTTCATCCGCATGATCCGCAATCGCGGCACGGACGGAACATCCATCGGACGCGCCATCCATCAGGGCGACATGGCCACGCTGGACGACATATCGCCCGGCTGGCACCAGCTTTCCGGAAACTACGTTGCCGAATTTTTCTTTGACCCGCTCTCCCCGCGAGAATACTGGACCTACCCGGCAGTCCCGTCCGGCGGACTGTATGCGGAAATCCTCTACTCGCAACGCTTCGCCACGGTTGCGCTATCCGATAGCCTTCCTGTTGACGATGTGTATTCGCAGCCGCTCAAGGAGTGGGCGCTTTACGTCCTCTGGGGCGGCGATACGGACAGTTCCCCGAACTATTCTCAAGCCATCGGGCGGCGCGATACGTTCTTCAACCTGCTGCAAGTCCGTACAGCCGCCGACAAGGGCGCGCAACCGGCCATCGTGAAGGGGTGATCCATGGCGAATATCCAGATGACCGACTGGCTTCCGTTCGTGCAGGCGGAAGTCCACGGATGCCCGCGTCCGATGTGCTTCGACGCCATCCGGCAGGCCGTGATCCGGTTCTGCGCCGAGACGATGATCTGGCGATACGAGTGCCCGACCATCAGCACTATCGTCGGCGTGAACACCTATCAGCTCGAAATCCCGTCCTACTCGCAATGCGTGTCCGTCCGCAGCCTGAATTACAACAACCGCAAACCTCCGCTGGAGGAGCGCACGGTGGAGCAACTCTACAAGACGGACCCGACATGGACATCGGAAACCGGAGCGGCGCGTTATTACGCCTTCCGTTCGCCGAATGTCATCGTGCTGGACCGCGTTCCGGATGAAATCGTGCAGATGGTGGCCGTCGTGGCGCTCAAGCCGCGTCAGACGCAATTGGAAGTGGATGAATTGCTGTTCGAGGACTACCGGGACGCCATCACGTCCGGCGCTCTGTCCCGGCTGATGCTGATGCCCGGCAAGGCATGGTACGACGCGGCCAACGGCGCGCGGCATGAAGCGGTGTTCCAGGATGCGCGCGACAAGGCGTTATCCCGAGCCAACCACGGCTACGGCACCCGGCAGGCGGCCCGCGCCAAGCCGCAATACCTTTGAGGACTGGATATGCCCAGCTTGCGCGTGCTGACGGTCGATCTTGCCGACCTGAACCTGGAAACCGATGTCATCAACGGTGCGAAGGTGGAAATTTCCATCGAGCGCACGACGACCTTTGATTCGTTCGTCATTGCCCCTTCGCTGGACTACAAGGCGACTTCGGATGAAACCGGCATCCTGACATTCAACATCCTGCCGAGTGATGCCAACACGGTTTACCGGGCCTCGGTGATCGACGCATCCGGCAAGCAGGTGCTGTCGTCCGTGTTTGTCATGCCGGACTCGGATGCTAACCTGGCCGAGCTGCTGGAACTATCGTATTTCCCGGACGGCCTGAACGTCGGACAGAACACGGAAGCATCGTTCATCCAGTTCAAGAGCAACGGAGCGAACCTTGGCACGCCGCAGACCGTCCGCAACTTCAACATGGCGCAGGACGGCCTGCTGACGTTCGATCTGGAGTCGTTCACGGTCACGCTGGACCTTGCATCAATCAATACCGCCATCGCCGGGAAGGAGCCTTCCATCGCGTCAGGGACTAGCCTGCAATTCTGGCGCGGCGACAAGACATGGCAGACGCTGGATACGTCTGTTGTGCCATCCACCACGGATAAGCGTTACGTCACCGACGCGCAGCTTTCAGTCATCGGAAGCACGTCCGGCACCAACACGGGCGATGAGACGGCAACAACCATCCGCACCAAGATCGGCGCGGCCAGCGCGTCCAATGACGGCTATCTGGCGCATGGCGACTGGAGCAAGATTCCATCGTCCTATGTCTATTCCGCCGGACTCATCACCATCACCAACCTGGACGGTTCGACAGCCAGCATCTCCATTGCCAACACGTCCGCTTCGGAGCTGATGACCAACGGCATGACGCTGACGGCGGGTAAGTCCTATGTGGTACCGGCAAGCGGAGGAGCCATCACCGTCAACCTGCCATCGTCGCCAACCAGCGGGGATTTTGTCTGGATCGAGGACTGCTACCCGGAGACGGGCGTTACACGATTCAACGGAACGGCGGTCAACCTGAGTGCGGGGTCGAACTGGGTCGGACTGACCTCTATCTACCACAGCATCAACCTCGTAGACCCGACCAATGCGGTCGGAGCCAAGACGCCGGATTTCCGCTTGCTGTACCGATTCAATTCCGTGTCATCGACATGGGATCTAACCGTTTGCCGCGCGCGCAACAATCTGTACGCAAGCGCCCCATACCTGCGGCTCTATAACCAGTACACGCCTTACTACGTGACGATGGTCATTCCTGACGCCACGCTAACCGGAAACAGGTCCATTATCCTTGGCGACTCTGATGTTGACCTGAGAAGGAACAACACCCTGCCGCAAGCCAATACTTCCGCAGGAAACGATACGGGGGGAACGGCATCGGCCATTTTGGCAGGCGGAGTCAACAAGACAACCAAGACCAATCAGGCCGTGCTTGTCGGGCAGAGCGTCAACGCCGATTCCGCCATGCCGGAGGATGCATGGTTCTACGGTAATCGCGCCACGGCCTACAGCGGAGCCAAGGTTACCGGGGGCGGAGGAATCCTCAAGGCGCAGTCCACCGGAACCGCATCGGCATCGCTAGTCACCGGCTCCAACACCAAGCCGCCAGCCTACCTGACCAAGCCGACCGGGCATCACGCGGTCAGTATCTATGAACTGGCCATCACGCACACCAGTAGCGCCGGAGCTGTCTGGTTCGGTCGTCGCCGTGTTTGTGTCCGGTGGGATGGCGCAACTGCCACGCTGGACACGCAGACGACCGGAACCGACTGGAATCCAGACACGCAGACGGTGACGCTTACTCCGTCCGTATCGTCAGGGCTGCTGACGCTCGACATGGCCAACACCACGGCAGGCGGCGGCGACACCTGCTATTGGCAATGCACCTACACATCGCACTACAACGGCGGCTGACATGCGCATCCGGTTAAACACCTTCCTCGGGCAACTCCCGAAGCTGAACGA
>ERZ724505.1422-NODE-1422-length-13138-cov-9.504013_pt1 | contig 13138 bp, 19 predicted proteins | sample MGYA00376038_ERZ724505 | MGnify/ENA primary metagenome ERZ724505 (study PRJEB28724, sample SAMN07190884) | wastewater metagenome | isolation source: effluent of sewage treatment plant in Hong Hong | place: Hong Kong | collected 2016-03-17 ... | reverse complement strand
TCTTTATCGGCACCCGTATCAAGACAGATTATTTCCTCAAAAATATCACCGAAAACAGATTTCAGATTGTGTTCTCTCGCCATTGCCGCATAAGGATCGTTTGAAACGGAAGTGATGACCACAAAACGATATCCATGGTTCGCCAATAGCGGTAACCATTTTTCGGCCTCGCGCATGGGTTTGATAAAGCCAATAGCCGCTGACTCGTTGAATTGACGAATCAGTTTTTGCACTTCCTTTTTCGGAATGCCATAATGGACATGCAACCCATAGGCTGTAACATCATGATTGGGAACTTTCATATATCCTTTTGATTGAATCCATTCATCAAATGCTGTTTCCCAATCCAACAAAACACCATCACAATCCGTTAAAATTATTTCATGTTTGCTCATACTGTAATTCCTTTGAATTTATCTTTCTCTATCGGTTTGTCCATCCAATCCATGAATGAACCACCGGATGAAGCCGAACCAACCGATGCAATATTTGGCATAATCAATCCTTCCTCACTGTTTATCAGATCAAAAAACCGCATTCGTGATCTATCAACCCCAAGTAGAAACTTTGGAGATTTGTTTTTGTCACCAAGTCGGTTTTTCAATTGAATAAACAAAACCTGATTTTGCTGTAATAATTGTTCGTTGACCATCATGCTAAACATCAAATCCGCTGTTGCTGGAAGCCCGAATGATTCGGCGGTGTTGGTCAAATCCGGTTCACTTGACTTGAAACCTTCACGATTAACCTGTGTTGCGGTGAATACGCGCGTTTTGTATGATACTGCCATTCCTCGTAATTCCTCGGCAACTGCCTTGATGTATTCATACATTCCGGCTCCACCATGACTGTATCTTGACGACGCACACAAATTGATGTAATCTATGAAAACAATTTGTGGTCGGAAATTCTTTTTCAGTTTCAATTCATCAAGTAATGCCTTGAAATGTAATGTTGAAGCCGAAGCGGTCGGATATTCCTTAACAATGAGTTTGCCATTTGTCTTGGCTTTCAATGCCGCAATTCGCTTTTGATAATCGTTGATCGGTGTCTTTTCAACATCTTCCAGTGCGATATTCAACAAATTAGCATCAATTCGCTGAATGATTTGTTCTTGTGACATTTCCAGTGTGATGTAAAGAACATCCGCACCTTGTGCCATGAAACCAGCCGCCAGATGACACATTAACATTGTTTTACCGACATGAACACCGGCCAATGCAACCGAAAGTGTTTTTTCTGGTAATCCGCCATTCGTGATTTCATTCAATTTGGCGATATCAAACCGAATTTTGTTATCTACACGATGATAATACGAAAACTGTTCTTCGAAATCTTCCAAATAGTCGTGACCAACATCCGGATCAAAACTAATGGATAATGCTTCGGAAAGAATATCGGGAATATTACCTTTGGTATGCTTCTTGTCTTTGCCATCAATAATACGCATTGATGCAAGCATTGCATTATAAATGGCCTTTTCCTGACAGAACTGTTCCGTCTTATCCATTAACCAATCTAAATTATTGGTTTCATTATATTTTTTGATTTCTGCTAATTGATCAACTGTATTTTTGTATGATTCGGCAGTATTATATTCAAATATACCCAATTCTGTTTCAATTTCACTAGGTTGTGGCAATTTACCATACTTCAACCCATAAGCATTGATGGCTTTCCATATATGCAATTCACCAAAATCAGTGAAATATTCGTCTTTCAGATAAGGCAATACTCGTTTATAATAATCTTCATTCCGTATCAGATTCGATAAAATTATCTTCTCTAGATTCATTTGTATTATCGTTCTCCATTCTTTGGATCATGAAAGTTACAAGCATGTCACCAATCAGGGTCACGATATCATCATCAATTTCAGCATTGTTGGGATTACTTAAAACATGATATTGGAATGATAATTCAGGTTGGGTGTCTTTGTCAACAACTTTTATTGCACCGAGACGAATTATTAGACCGGATTCAATGAGTTCAATGGGACAGGTGTTGCTTGGATCAAGGTCTAGATCGTCGCGAAAACGATAATCAACACCCAATTCTCTTTTTTTCAGACTAAGTAGTTGGTTCGTCATGTTGTACTACTCCCGGTTGAAAACTGTATTTCTTGTAAACAGAGGCGCGGAAATCTTTGTCTTTCAATAATCTTTCCCAAAGCGACGTGTCAGCTTCGATAGCTGATTTTTGGGCCTGTTTTTCATATCCTTGAACCTGATACCATCCTTTTCCGGATTGTGTGATAATTCCAAGTTCCTTGGCGAGTTCAAACAAACCAGAATATTTATCAATGAAACCATCAAAGTTGACGGTAATATCAAACTTGGATTTTTCACGGACTGTACGGGATTTTTCAATATTGATCGTGAAATTGAAACCAGTCAATTCCGTACCATCCTTGTCTTGCTGGCGTCCAACAATCCAGATATCATTTGATGAATAATATGAACCAGTTCCGCCGCCAACAATATCTTTCGGAAACAATCCGATTTCCTTGTATGTGTGATTGACGCTCACCATTGGAATGTCTTTCAAATTCAAGTGTGGAGTAATAATTCGAAATAATGATTTCAATGCCTTGGCCCGCGTCATGTCTGCGACCGATTTTTCGTTTTCTGCATCTTCCACTTCTTTCAAAGACGCGAGATTGCCAAGCGAATCAACGAGAATCATGATATGATCCCCTTTATTGATGTTTTTTAATTGATTGGCCAAGTCAAATTTGAGTTCTTCAACATTGGTTATTGGAGTGTGCACAACTCTGGATTTATCCATTTCAACAGCATCAAAATAGCTTTCCGGAGTACCAAATTCAGAATCATAAAACAAAACAACCCCATCTTCATATTTCTTTAAGAATGCGCTTCCCAAAAGCAACATGAAACCAGATTTGAAATGTTTTGATGGGCCAGCAATTTGTAGATGGCCGGGCATGATCCCCCCATCAAAATCGCAAGATAGTGCCAGATTGACCATGGGAACATCGGTCGGAACCATGTCCTTCTTTCCCCAAACCTTGGATTCCATGATTGAAGCTGTTGTTTTTATTGTAGAATTTTTCTTGATTTTTTCTAGTAGCGCATTAGGTGCCATATAGTGAATTATTCCTGATTGATAAACATTGTTTCGTAATATAACAAATCTGTTTCACCATTATTTTCAATTACATAGTTGTAATCCGAATTAAATATCAAAAATTCTGGTGGAGTGTTATAGGAAACAACATGCCCCCCACCACTGGCAATTATTACTGTTGCCTCGCCATCAATAAAAGCAATCTGGCAAAATACCGGAACACTTTCGGGAAATATGTAATTTTTATGAACGCCCGGTCCTAATGTAATCAATTTGTGATACCATTGATATTTTCTTTCATTAATGATAGAAAAACCAGTATTTACATCATGAATTGGTCCAGTGTTCTGACTTTCTTGCTTGTCCATTTATTAGCCCCTAGAATGCGGTCAGCCGCCGCCAAGAATGCTCGTTCAAAGAGAGCATTATAATCAATATAATTTTCCAAGTCAAGGAAATTCGGAAATTCATTTTCCCATGCGATAACATCAGCCTGAATAGGGTTTGGCAACCGCAATGGAGCAAACCGAATTTTGTTTCCTTCCTTGATCAGATCATGTTCCTTTTCCAATCCGCGAAGTTTCACGTTATGATTGTAGAACAGTGCCCCCTTGACATGCATTGGTGTTCCGAGCTTGTATATCGTGTTATTATCGCGATATTTTTCCAAACCATTAACCCCGGATGCAACGGAAATTTCATTGATAGATGTTGCCAAGAATTCTTTCTTGAAATCCGAAACGAATTTCTGTGCCCGTTCCTGCGATTGATCCGGGGAAAGAATGATTTCAATAAGTTTTTCAATGGCTTTTCGGGCGGGCATTGGAGTTGTGGAGCGAACAGATTCCAGCCCGACAATCTTGTAATGTGGCTTGTCGTATCGTACTCCCTCCATATCCCAAACAGACATGGCATATCGCTTCTTGCCTGTCCAAAGTGCGCGATCAGCAATCGCTTCGCGTTTCATGAACATCTTCTGTTCATAGGCATTCATGTAATCCTTTAATGCATTGAATTGTTTATTGATTTGATCCTGTAAGGGACCATTGGCAATTTTATCAAGGAAATCAATCCGCTCGCCAATTTCTGGCTGCTTGCTTCCATAAGAAGCCAGAACCAGATCATGCAACCAGAGATACATGGAATCAGTATCTTGTGCAATGACATAATTTTTGTTTGTTTTCAATATACCACGCAAATATTCGTTCATGCGTTCACCAATCCAGCGGATTGATAATTGCCCGCAATATGTAATAGATGATGCTATTCTGGTGTCATATAATACAAAATATTCAGAACCACTTGCACCATATAAACTGTTTAATCCAACTTTCATTGCCATTTGAGCGGATTTGTACTTTGAAATATGTTTTTTTATTTCTTTTTTTTCTTCTTCCAAGCAAGATTGTTCATATAACTTTTCATATTTGAGTTGTAAATCTTTATTTTCTTTTCTTTTAATAAACATTTCATCAACAAGAGAAGGAAAAATCCCTCTTTTACTATTATCGTACAAAACCCCATTTGCTGTCATAGAAAAGTTTAAGACCCTACATGCTTCTAAAATTTTTTCATCCTGTTTTTGATGCAATAATTTTTCAATCGATATGTCAAAAATAATATTATCATCATTCATTTTTGACATTAGGTATTCTGCTGCTTCTTTTGGTGTCATAACATTTCCTACTACAATATTTTGCTTGTTTTATGCTATTTGGGCGTTCAAAAATAGATTTACATATATCACAAACGAATTTATTTTTAGTTGAATAACGTAGGTCTTTAGGTTTTATTATACCGAAAAATTGTAGCCTTTTTTTGACCAAAACAACACTAACCTTATTTTCAATTGCAATTTTTTCTCGTGTTTTATTTTTGATTATGTAATCATCAAATAATTCATCAAAAGTCGGATCATATTTTCTGTTTTTTTTACATGTGGCACGAAATTCTTTTTTTCTGATTTCTGACCATATTTGTGGTTTTTTTCGTATATTAATAGTTCCTTTATCAGAAGAAATATTTAAAAGAATTCCCCTTTCAGGCCCAAATTTTCTGCCGTAAAAAATAATTAATTCGTTTTCTTTCTGATATGCTTCTTGTTCTGATAAATTTTCAAAGAGTTTTTCAATAACGGGACGCTCATTAGTTTGCATTATACTTTTTATTTTACCATAAAAAAAAGGGTTTGTTGTAGTTTGTGGTGATTTCCAATTTTTAGTACGTAAATGTACATATGCTCTATAATTACTTCCTTTTCCTATATAAAATGGTTGTAATGTTTTTGGGTCTTTATAAACATAAACATAGAAATTATTCATTATTTGTAACTCCATAAATAGATTGGGATATTATCCATTTCTATTTATGATTTTCAACAATAATTCTTTAGTTACCATTGTATCAGGAGAAATATTATATTGTGAAATTGTCATTGGATACAGCGAAGTCAAGTCGAAAGAAACGATATCCTGATATGATCCGGTTTCCGGTTCAAGAACGAAAGCGCCCGAATAGAAATTCTTGGCATGATGCACGCCATGATTGAGTAGAATTCCCTGATTTCGCAGCTTGTTATCAACAATAGCCGCCCACATTCTTACCTGTTTGAATACATCTTCATAATTGACACGATTCATGTAGGTAATTGCCATCGCCAAGTTGATCATATCATACTTGTCCGAAATGCTTTCATCGAGTTCAATGTCGCGAACGTTATATTCTGTGTAAATCTGAAAATTGGTGCGCCAGATCGTATGTTTATTACCGTGTTCGGACAGATCAATTTTCTTTCCCAATCCTTCTATTTCACCAATTCGATCAAGTGCATAGCTATCTCGGCTCTTGCCGTCCGGACAATAGCGGATATAAAGTTCAATACTATCTAGAATTGCAATACCTAGGATTGCAAATGATGCCGTCTGATAGCCGCGAACTTCGGCCTTGCGAGGATAAATTACTCCCCATGGAGAAAGTTTTTTTACCCATTCCTCGCCAAGGACGCGCATGATACGGTTGATAAGGTAGGGAATATCGAATCCGGAAATGTTCCACCCGGTCACAATGTCCGGATAATTTTTTGACCAGAAGGTAATGAAATCCTTCAACAAATCAACTTCATTATCAAATTTCCGATAGATGATGTTCGGGCCATGTGGTTTATACTCACCAACCCCCCAAACAGTAGTTTGGTCAGACATTTTCATGCCGATCAACAGCACTTCATAGAGCGCCTGTTCTGGTTCCGGAAACCCATCTTCGGAATAAACTTCAATGTCTATACGCGCGACCTTTACCAATTCGGGATTGTATTCACCGGTTTCATTGTCATCCAGCCATGTGTATTCAAATTTGCGCATACCATAGATATCAGTCAATTCACCGAATTGCTGAATATAATCCTTGGCTTCGCGGATTGTTTTAAATTCAACCGGAACTAGAGGAATGTTCTTGATTGAACGAAATGGTGTTTCTTGTTTTTGGGAAGCAGGAATGTAGAGAGTTGGTTCATAATCAACCCTGCTTTGTATCGGCTTTCCGTCAGAATATCCACGATAGAGAATTTTCCCGCCATGAACTTGAACGTTAGTGTAAAATCGCATATTTATCGTCTATTTTCCAAAAAGTTTCTAGAAATAACCGCTTTGCCATAGATGGTTCATGGCATTGAATTGGAACATCAAGAGCATTTTCTTTAAGATGGTTCCATCCTCGCATCAATTCATTTTGTTCAGTCAGCAAAATTTTGTTGTCATAAACTTTGACAATGCGAGGCATTGGCCAAGGAAGATTATACCTTACCGCCAATGCTTTTTCAATATTTAATTCAATGTCTCTGTAATTGCCCAAATCGGCCTTGATCGGCTTTGGAACATCCGAAATATATGATTCGGCGGCATCATGGAGCAGTCCCCACATGATTTCATGACCTTCACAGCCATCTTCCATCATTTTTTCGGCTATAAGGTATGAATGTTCTGCCACCGAATAAAATTCTACACAATGACCGTTATAGCGGCAAGTATTTGATAATGCATGTGCAATATCATTGATATTAAAATCAAGTGGGCGAGGGTCCAATGGCCAGAATTTGCCACCGGAATTTGTCTGTATCCAGCCGCCTCGTCGCGTTTCAGTTGTATTCATGGGATTAGACAATCAATTGTGGCTTTGATGGTACAAAAATCTTGGAAGTCTTTGAATGAACTTCGCGCGCCAGATCGTCGGTTGGATCAAAAATTCCAAGAACATGTTGATTATTGAAATCATACTGTTCATCCTTGGAAAATGGCATATATGGCATCATAGTAACAATAAGCTTCCCGGTCGCTGGATCGGGTGCAATTCCAAGTAGGAGAGGATTCTTGATTCGGAAACTGGTTGGTCCGATTTCTTCGTATATCCCTGCCAAAACTTCACCGGTAATAAGTCTTACTAATTTGATGTTATTCATAAAAATTCCTTTCTTTCATTGTTCTGGTTCTTTGGTGATCGTTTGTTCACCATTATCTGAATTATTGACTTCAAGTATGTAATTATTATCAGAATTGTTTCTGTTGTTGGTGTCAATGTTTCCATTCATTTGATATGGGCCATTTCCTTTACGGTGTGCCTCAATATCTTGTTTCAGGCGATCCAATTCCTGCTTTAATTTTTCATTGCCTTCATATGGAAAATTATACAATAATTCAGCTTCGTTGTCAACATTTGTTATCCATACGAGGACATACATTTTATCATCCTGAAAATGGACTTTGTGATGGTTATATTCAAAATGAATGGATGGGTTTGGAAGCCCGTCAATCGGTGTATAAAACGTCATTCGTTCGTGAGTCGCCGCCACAAAGAAAATGAGTGCAATCAATATCAATGTCAAATATCGCCATCTACCCGTTGCCACTCCAAACAGAGTCGCGAGCAGCACAAATATTCCAAACCATATTATAAATTGTGTTATCATGGTCCCGGTCCCGGATTGCTTCCCAAAATCTTGTTACAATATTCATATTGAGTAATGTCATCAATAAGAATCGGTTTGTCGTTTCCATTATAGGTAAAGGAAAATGCTGTTATTTCACCTTTTACAGGCAATTGAATATTCAAACTATGCTTGTAAAGAATTGAATATGATGGTTGAACCTGTACGAATTCAATGGAAATGTTTTCTGGAATGGCATTGTTTCCAGATACTTCACCCGAGAAAACATGAACGTTGACTGTGTATTCACCTTCAACAAGATTTCGTAAATGAAGAACTTCGCGATTGATTCGGAAAATAATTGGCTCACCATTAACGATCATGGTATCATTCTTGAATCCAAGATCGTCTCTTTCCAGCGTTGCCCATGAACTGTCCTTTTTGTGAAAATAGATAATTTCCCCCTCCGGATTTCTGATATATAAATCAACATCATAAGATGAATCATTATTCCAATCCATCGTAATAAGGAAATTATCCTTTGATTCAATTTCATTCTTGGCATTTTTTTGAATAGTAATAAGCATCATGGCAATAACAAATAATATAGTGAGAATCATTGCCAGATTCATTACAATATCATTGAATGCAGTTGTTAAGTGATTATTATTTTTCATGGAAAATATACTTTATTGATAACATAATGGCGGAAGACAATCCTGCGATGGTTGTCAGAATGGCTACCGACAAACCGTTCGTGATCTGTCCAAGTATCAGTTGTACACTGGCCGGATCGGCAAAATTCAATCCCGCAAATAATCCGAATAGTGCCATAAAAATACCGATAACTGTTCCCAAGAATCCAAGTGACGTAAGAGTCATGGGAATCCATGCTGCGATTCGTTCAAGAATTCTGTTTTCTGTATAGATATCAGATAGAAACATGTTAAGGTTTGCCAACAGATACAACACGATAATGATGTATGAAATATAGGATGTATCAAGAAGGATGTAAGATAAAAATCCTAGATGGTATAGACCACCTAGAATAAACAGATCAATAAGTACGAAAAACAAGAGCATATAATTACGCATGTTGAGCAATCCACTTCCCTAATGATTTATCATACATTTCAATTTGAACTGATTGACATTCCCATCTGTCCCGTGATTTTGCTGCCTTTTTGGCAGAAGCAAAATCTTCAAAATATTGCAGATAGGTATTGTATGATCCACTGCCATTTGCTGGTTTATTGGACCGGTAAATTCTGAATTCTTTCATGATGTTCCTTTGCTATGTCATATCCAAGTTTCAGTGAAATGTCATGTGGTATTACATTACTATTTAGAAATGCATATAAATTGGCCGATAATTCCTCTGGCATAGAATGATACTCATAATCAGCCGAACCAAATTCGGGATTGTTTGCAATTTCCGCAGCCAGTCTATAATAATTTTCGTTGTCAATCATTACACCATCAAAAAATACATCATGATCATTATCATCCCTCACCTTCAATTCATATCGTCCATTTTTTAGATCAAGTAGATGACCAAATTCATGATAGACAATAAACCGAATGTCTTCAATGGTCAATGGAGTATCAAAAGGAATCATAAAATACAGAACATGATTAGCCAGATCACATGATTGTTCGTGTCTATTTCCCATAAAATAACTTGCTGCATCGTATCCCATTATCAACCAGTCATTTTCCTTTAGATATTCAGATAATCCCGGTTCCTTTGAAATGACTTCATGAACGGCATCAAGAACGAGATTGGTAATTGTGTCGTCTGAATAAAAATTAAAACTGGATAATGAAACATCAACCAGCTTTTGAACCCGATGATTATTGATCATGATATAATCCTTTCCAACTCTCAATCATTTCCTGTGAAAGATTAAGATTTTCTGCCAATTGCAATATGTAACCGATGGCCTTTTCCATTGAAGCACGATAAATGAGATTATCGTAATCATCATCTTCTAGTTTGGTTTCAGTCATTACTCCATACAAACCAGCATCAACAGCCAGCGAACGTAAATTATTAGCATATGTGGCCATTAATTGCAAGTTTTTTATCACACCATTATCTGACATGGATATTCTTCCGCAAGTTTCTTAAGTTCTTTCATCGTGTCTAGAAGCAATAAATATTCCTTCCCGGATTCATAAGAAATCACTAAATCTTTGTGTTTTGGAATATCATTTTCAATCATTTGAGAAACAGCAAATGAATTTGCAGACAATTCAAACGGGAGCTTTACGTATTCTTTGTGGGGTAAAAGCAAATAATTTAGTGAGTGATATTCTTTATCTTTCCAATAAATACCGCCTGCGCCGGATGATTTCAAATAACCCTTTTGTGCATCCAAAAGATGACCAAACTCATGATAAATCAAAAATACAATATCGGTTGGATCAGAAACTTCATCGAATCCATATATCAAAGCTTTGTTTCCTAGATCAAGTCGCGACCAGCCGTCAGAATCGATAACAAGCCACCAATCAGAAATAAAATCTCGTATTTCATGTTCATTGATTAGTTGTTTCAATGTGAAATAAATCAATGAATCAAGGTTCTGGTTGTGGTCCAATTTGAGACGAAATTTTTTAAATCCCAATGAATCCCAATCCAAATTCAAATTCAAACCCATGACAAAGTTCCTTTCAATTGTTTTTTCAATTCACATCATATTCAAGAAGGTTTGTCAACCCATAAATAACAGGTATGTTCTACTATGTTTATAAAATCACCAATCTTTGCAACCATCGCATTTATATCGGTTGTCATAAAACTGACAATCTTGATGATGGTTATATGGGTTCTGGTAAACTAATAAGTCACGCAATTCAGAAATACGGACTTGAAAATTTCCAGAAAGAAATATTGTTCATGTGTAATTCTTTAGAAGAAATGTTTGCCAAAGAAGCTGAATTGGTTAATGAATCTTTTATTGCCAGAGAAGACACCTATAATATCTGTATAGGTGGTTTTGGTGGTGCTAGGCCCCATGTAAAAACAAAAGAATATAAGAATAAAATGTCACTAATATTCAAAGGCCGTCGATCACCTACCAAAAATTCAAAATGGATCAATAATGGTGAAGTTTCTAAAATGATACCAAAAGATGATCCAATTCCAGAAAATTGGTTTGCTGGACGATGCAATAAGGACAGACAATCTATTTCAAAAGCTAATTTAGGCCAAAAAAGACCTGATTGGATGAAGCAAAGAATGTCTGAAAGCCGTCTAAATTACTATAAAAATCAAAGACTTGCGGCCTGAATGTGCATTGCATCGCGTCCAATTGCTCTTAACAAACTTGTCCAGCCATGTTTTTCCCAAATGTCAAACCAATCTGTGTATTCCGGTGCGCAAAACAAGGCTTGCGGGCAACGTGTTCTCAAATCGTTTGGTCCGGCATAGAAATCTATAGCACATCCATAGGCGTGCATACTCCAACTTGTTCCCCCGCGCATTTGGCGATGAACATATGATCCGGCGAACCGATTCAGTCCTAGACGAATAATGGCTTCTTGTCCATAGTGTTGCTCAATTTCAATCAATGCAGATAGAGCCGAATCAGCACATTTTTTATGAAGGGTTATTTTCGTCACTTTCTGATTGAGATTCCAATCAAGAACCATTTCATAAGGCGGAATAATTGTTACAAGTTGTGATTGAACTTGTGGTCCCGGCTGACCATAGAATTTGGCAACGTTTTTCTGTGATGGGAAAGGTGAACCAACCGGGGTAGGAGTAACAACGGTTGTATCCAGCTTTTCCTTTTTTCCATAGGCTTTCTTGTATGCCCATGCATCATATGCAGATTTTGATAATCCACCATAATAACCGTCAACTGTACCGGGGTTATATCCAAGTTTTACCAGTGCAAGTTGCACTCCCGCCACAATGATTCGTTCTCTTGGCCAGCTTCGGATTTCTTCACGACCTGTAGTCAGAATATCCATTGCTGCTTTGGTTGCTGGTCCCCATTGACCGTCAATGCCAGATTTATACAACCCTAGATCGGCTGCAAGTTTTTGAAAATCGTAAAGTGTAAATGACATATTCCTTAGTCTCCCAAGGAATATTTATGTGTTTATGATGTAGCAGAAAGATACTCTGCGGTATGTGTAGTCACAACAATTTCTAAATATACAAAAGGATTAAATTAATGTATTATTGCATATATCAAACTACTAATCTTGTTAATAATAAAATTTATATAGGATGCCACAAAACAAATAATTTGAATGATGATTATATGGGTTCTGGTAAAGCTTTATTGAAAGATATTGCTATATTTGGCATTGTTTTTTTCAAAAAAGAAATTCTATATGTGTTTGAAACCGAAAAAGAAATGTTTAGTAAAGAAGCCGAATTAGTTAATGAATCCTTTATTGCTAAAGAAGATACATATAATATCTGTATAGGTGGTCATGGTGGATGGAAAGGTCGCAATGACCATCGAAATTGGTTATGGGAAAACGATGAAGAATGGAAAACCAAATATTCAAAAACTTTAAGTGAAGCACAATCAAAATTAAAACGTTCGCCGGAGAGCAATGAAAAACGATCCATAACACTAAAAAAACATTGGAAAACCAATCTACATAATCGTATAGGAACTATACCATGGAATAAAAATCAAAAAGGTGTTCAGACAGCTTGGAATAAAAATACCAAAATGCCAACAATTCAGTGTCCGCATTGTAACAAAACGGGAAGTGTCTCAAACATGAAACGTTGGCATTTTGATAATTGTAAGATCAGGTCCGACCAAAATGTGTACGGAAATGATCTGCACAATGTGTAGCAGCAAAACCTTCCGGTTTAATCTTTGGTGTTATCCCAAGAACACCTTTAACATAACCAATTGCTTGATCGACTACACAAGACGAGCCTTGTTTCCTATCACCGCTAATATCCAAATGCAATTCAACTTCACGTTCACCGATTACAGGTAGAAGTTCCTCAAAAAGAGCAACAGCCTTATAGACTTCGTTCATGAGTCTCATTGCTGGCTTGTTCTTCTTTTGATCATAATCCGGTTCATGGGTAATATCACCGAAAACACGGCAACCATTGCGGCCATTCATATGAACAACCACAACAACAGT
>ERZ724505.1421-NODE-1421-length-13139-cov-7.595766_pt1 | contig 13139 bp, 11 predicted proteins | sample MGYA00376038_ERZ724505 | MGnify/ENA primary metagenome ERZ724505 (study PRJEB28724, sample SAMN07190884) | wastewater metagenome | isolation source: effluent of sewage treatment plant in Hong Hong | place: Hong Kong | collected 2016-03-17 ... | reverse complement strand
TTGTCCGAGTTGCTTGGCCGCAGCCGCTCGACGGCGGGGGACTTTCGGGTGTGGAGTGCTGCGAGCTCGTCGGGCGAGGAGGCCTACAGCATTGCCATGTTGCTGGCTGACAAGCTGGGCCTGCGTGGGTGGGAAATCATTGGCACCGACTTGTCGACCCAAATGGTGGACTCGGCGCGCCGTGCGCTTTACACACTAGAACGTGCGCGCAATGTGCCCAAGCCCTACCTGAAGCAGTATTGCCTCAAAGGCGAAGGCAAGTACGACGGCTATTTGCTGATCGACAAACCTTTGCGCGCGCGGGTGCATTTCCAGGGGGCGAATCTGACGCAGGATTTGCCTGAAATCGGGCAGTTTGACGTCATCTTCCTGCGCAATGTCTTGATCTACTTCGATAACCCCGGCAAACAAGATATCGTGAACCGTGTGATCACCCGCCTCAAGCCAGGTGGTTACTTGTTTACCGGCCACGCAGAATCTTTGGCAAATCTGAATGTCCCACTCAAAGCCATTGCCCCGGCCATCTACGCCGTTCGCTAAGCCGCCAGCCAAACCGGCTGTGAAAGCGGCCGATGCAGGCGTGGTGACGGCCCATCCGGGTCAGCATTTGCATTTGTTGGCCGGGCAACTCTATTTTGGCAACACGGCCGAGCGGGTGCACACCCTGCTGGGGTCCTGCGTGGCGATCACCCTGTGGAACCCCACGCGCCGCATCGGTGGCATGTGCCACTTCCTGTTGCCCAGCCGACACCGGGCGCCCGGCACGGGACGAGATGGGCGCTTTGGCAATGAATCGCTGGAAATGCTGGTGGAAGCCCTGCTCAAAGCGGGGACCCGACCTCAGGACTATCAGGTCAACTTATATGGCGGGGCCGATACCCTGCCCGATATGAATGGCCACAAATTCAATGTGGGCGAACGCAACATCGAACAGGGTTGGACCCTGATCGATCACTATGGTTTTGTTTTGCAAGATGTGGATGTGGGCGACCACGTTCCACGCAACGTATCCATGACTTTCCACGACGGCCAGGTTCAGATGCGCCGTGGCAAATCGATGAAAACGAGGTAAGCATGGCGATCACGGCCTTTGTGATTGATGACTCTGCTGTGGTGAGAAAGTACCTCAGCGAAACCCTGACGGCGGGCGGCATTCAGGTGCTGGGCAGTGCGGCCGACCCGGTGTTTGCCTGGCCTAAACTGCAATCGCAGTGGCCCGATGTCATCGTGCTCGACGTGGAGATGCCCCGCATGGATGGCATCTCCTTTCTCAAGAAGCTCATGGCTGAACGGCCCACGCCGGTGGTCATGTGCTCCACCCTGACTGAAAAGGGCTGCCAGACCACCATGCAGGCCCTGGCCGCAGGGGCAGTGAGCTTTGTCACCAAGCCCAAAATGGGGTTGAAAGACTTTCTGGAAGACCGCAGCAACGGCCTGGTCGAGGCCGTCAAAGCGGCGTCGCGCGCCAATTTGCGCGCCATGGGGGCTCAGTTGCGTGCCGCTGCGGCGGTGCCAGCGGCATCGGCGGGGGCGGCCCTGTCCTCGCCTGCGGTGTCGGCTCCGGCCGCAATCAGCCCGCGTGTACCCGTCATGCAAGGGGCGATGTCGGAAACCACCGATCGGGTCGTGGCCATTGGCATCTCCACTGGTGGGGTGCAGTCCATCGAGGTGGTGTTGCGCCAGCTCGATCGCACTTGCCCAGGCATCGTCATCGTGCAGCACATGCCGGCGGCTTTCACGGCCTCGTTTGCATCCCGGCTCAACACCGTCTGCGACATGGAGGTGCTGGAGGCCAAGGACGGCGATCGCCTCATCAATGGTCGAGTCCTGATCGCGCCAGGCGGGCGGCATATGCAGCTCAAGCGCAGTGGCGCGCAATATGTGGTCGAAGTCAAAGATGGCCCGTTGATCAACCACCATCGCCCCTCGGTGGATGTATTGTTCCGTTCGGTGGCCGCCTGTGCGGGCCGCAATGCGGTGGGGCTGATCATGACCGGCATGGGCGACGATGGGGCCAGAGGGCTCAAGGAAATGCACGATGCCGGCGCCTACACGGGCGCTCAGGATGAGGCCAGTTGCGTGGTGTTTGGCATGCCAGCGGTGGCCATCAAAATGGGCGGGGCCGATGACATCGTCTCGCTCAACAACATCGCCAACTGGATTCGCAACGCCGTCGCCCGTCCGCTGCGTTGAGGCACCGCAACCGGGATCCGGTCTGAATCGGTTTACAGTTCTCCCAGAGCACATTCGTGCAAGTTTGTTGGGGGAATGAAGATGAAAAAGCTGATTTGGGGCGCTGTGGCGGCCTTGGCTGTGGGAACAGTTCAGGCCCAGGTGTATGTGGGTGCCGGCCTGACCGTGAACCGCATCAACCTCGATTGCACCGGCATGGTCCAGTGCAAGACCGATGCCGGCGGCGGCAAGATTTACGTCGGTTACGTGCCCAAGGGCTCGGGCGTGGGGGCCGAGATTGCCTACCTGCAACTGGGCAAGGCCAAGACCACGTCTGATGTGACCACCAACGTGGAAGCCTCTGGTGTGGTTGCGGCCATGGTGCTGCGTGCCTCCTTGACGCCGAACTTCTGGCTGCATGCCAAATTGGGGGCTGCGCAGGTATCGACCAGCGCCACCTGGCACACCGATGCCGGGCAAAACAGCTCGCCCAGCGAATCGATCATGCGTCCGTACTACAGCTTTGGCATGGACTTTGGCTTGGTGGAAAACGTCAAGCTGATGGCGTATGCCGACTGGACCAAAGGCCGCTACAAGAGCAAGTCGGCCTCCATGCACATGACCGGCCTCGGGGTCGAGTTCCTGTTCTGATCCTCAGGTTTTCAAATAGGTAGGTAGTACATGAACATGATGCGCATGAAGCAAGTGGGCGCCGCTTGCGCCTTGGCCCTGTTTGCCTCGGTGGCGGGGGCGCAGGTGTATGTCGGCGTGGGCGGGGGGGTGACCTCGTTCGAGCAAGATTGCACCGGCGCGGAAACCTGCGACAACACCAGCATGGGCGGCAAGTTCTACGGTGGCTTTGCGGTGAACCCCAACTTGGCGTTCGAGGTGGGCTATCTGGACTTTGGCAAAGCCAAATCGACCGGCTGGATTTCGGTGTACGGCAACCCCGTGTTCCTGCATGTCGATCTGCAGGCCACGGCCGTGACGGCCGCAGTGGCTTTGCGTGGCCCCATCTCGCGTGAACTCGCTTTGGTGGGGCGCCTGGGCGTGGCGCAGGTAAAGATGACCGGCAAGGTCTACACCAACACCGTGTCCGTGCCCGATGAAACACAGACCACGACCAAGCCCTATGCTGCGCTGGGGCTTGAATACGGCTTCAGCCAGAAGCTCAGGGGCGTGTTGTCGGCTGATTTCACCCAGGGTGAAATCGTGGACGAGCCCGGCTCCTTGCGCATGGTCAGCGTGGGGTTGCAATACGCTTTCTGAGGTTTCTGCGAGCGTTGGTGTGTGGCGCGTGTTCAGCGTTGAAACGCTGACAGTGCCTGCACCAGTTGTTCAGCCTGACGGCGCAGATTGGCGGACGCCGCTGCCGTCTGCTCCACCAAGGCCGCATTTTGCTGGGTGATCTGGTCCATGTGCTGAACCGCGCCATTGACTTGGCTGATGCCCTGCTCTTGCTGCTGTGTCGCGTGGTTGACCTCGTCGATCAACTGCGCCACTTGCTGCACCTGCGCCACGATGGTGCGAATCGTGTTGCTGGCATCGTTGACCTTGTCGGCCCCCTGATTCACGTTTTCCACGCTCGCGGCGATCAGTGATTTGATTTCGCGCGCAGCATGGGCGGTGCGTTGCGCCAGCTGCCTTACCTCGCCCGCCACCACGGCAAACCCTTTGCCTTGCTCGCCGGCCCGGGCCGCTTCCACCGACGCATTCAAGGCCAGAATGTTGGTCTGAAATGCGATGCCATCGATCACGCCCGTGATGTCGGCAATGCGATGCGAACTGCCGGTGATGTCGTTCATGGTGCGGATCACATCCGACACGGCATCGCCCCCCTCGGTGGCCGAATGGCGTGCCTGCGTGGCCACCGAACTGGCCTGGCGCGATGTGTCTGCGTTTTGCTGCAGGGCGCCAATCATTTGTCCCATGGACGACGCAGTCTGCTGCACGGCTGCTGCCGACTGTTCCGTGCGACGGTTGAGTTGCTGGTTGCCATGGGCAATGCGCTCAATGTCGGCGCGAAGCTGCTGAACCTGTTTGGCCACGTCGTCGATCACCCAGCGAAACATCAGCCCCATCTGGTTCACGCTGCGCAGCGTCATGCCGATCTCGTCTACGCGGTCGAGCATCAGGTGTGCGTGCGAACGGCCAGACACCACGTCCAGCGCATGCTGCTTGATTTGCTCCAGCGGGCGGGCGACCTGTTGCTGCAAAACGGCCTGGCCGATCAGCAGTGCCGCCAGCAAACCCAGGGCGGCGGGCCACAGCGCGCTCATGGGCAGGCCGCTGCACGCCAAGCCTGCCAGCCCCAGCATGGCACTGAGCCCAAAGGCTGCGCGGATGCGCCAACGGACCGGCCACACCTTGTGCGCGGTTAACGCTGAGGCCCAGCCCCTGCGCAGCAAAATGCCCCGGTACAAACGCAAATGGTTGGCGCGGCCTGCGCGCATGTCGGCATACAGCGCTTCGGCCTGCTGCGCTTCCTGCCGCGTGGGCTGGGTTCGCACCGAAATGTAGCCGCCCGCCTGGCCTTGCGCTTGGATGGGCGCCACGTTGGCGCGCACCCAGTAATGGTCCCCATTGGCGCGGCGATTTTTGACAATGCCCGTCCAGGGCTCTCCCGCCTGGATCGACTTCCACATGTCGGCAAACGCAGCCGCCGGCATGTCGGGGTGACGAATGATGTTGTGAGCCGAGCCCATCAGGGCGTCGCGCTCAAAGCCACTGATGTCGACAAAGGCTTGGTTGGCGTAAGTGATGCGGCCTTTTGCATCGGTTGACGACATCAGCGTGGTGTGGGCGTCGTAAGTGTGTTCGAGTTGGGTGACCGGCTGGTTGTTGCGCATGGGCGAGGTACTCCTGGGCGATCCGTCTGAGTCGGATCTGACTAGCCAGATTGTCAGTAGCCGCGCCCCGGATGCATTTCTTGAAATAAGCCAAGAAATGCCTGTTCATGCGCCCCCTAAGCCTCGTCCGAAACGAAAAACGGCACCCCGCAAGGTGCCGTTTCAGGACAGGTGAAAAAGGTCTGTCAGGGATGGCTGATCAGGCCTGAGCCTTCTTCTTCAAACGCCAGGCGTGCAGCAGAGGTTCGGTGTAGCCAGAAGGCTGTTCCTTGCCCTTGAAGACCAGATCCAGCGCGGCTTGGAACGCAGCGCCGGTGGGGTTGGCCACCAAAGGTTGGTACAGCTTGTCGCCAGCGTTCTGGCCGTCCACCACCGCAGCCATGCGGGTGAAGGTTTCGCGCACTTGGGCTTCGGTCACCACACCATGGTGCAGCCAGTTGGCCACGTGCTGGCTGGAGATACGCAGGGTGGCGCGGTCTTCCATCAGGCCCACGTTGTGGATGTCGGGCACCTTGGAGCAGCCCACGCCTTGGTCAATCCAGCGAACCACATAACCCAAGATACCTTGGATGTTGTTGTCCAGCTCTTGCTGCTTGTCAGCGTCAGACCAGTTGGCGGCTTCCACCACGGGAATGGTCAGCAGCTTGTCCAGCAGCGATTGAGGCTCTTCGCCGTTCTTCTCGATGTCGGCCTGGATGGCGGCCACGCTCACTTGGTGATAGTGAGTCGCGTGCAGGGTCGCAGCGGTAGGCGATGGGGTCCAGGCGGTGTTGGCGCCAGCCTTGGGGTGAGCAATCTTCTGTTCCAGCATGCCGGCCATCAGGTCGGGCATGGCCCACATGCCCTTACCGATCTGGGCGCGACCACGCAGGCCGGTTTGCAGACCGATCAGCACGTTGCGGCGCTCGTAAGCGGCAATCCAGGCGCTGTTCTTGATGTCGCCCTTGCGCATCATGGGGCCAGCCAACATGGCGGTGTGCATTTCGTCGCCAGTGCGGTCCAGGAAGCCGGTGTTGATGAAGGCCACGCGGCTGGATGCGGCGGCAATACAGGCCTTCAAGTTGGCCGAGGTGCGACGCTCTTCGTCCATGATGCCCAGCTTCACGGTGCTGTCAGGCAAGCCCAGGACTTGTTCAACGCGGCCGAACAGTTCAGCGGCGAAGGCCACTTCAGCAGGGCCGTGCATCTTGGGCTTCACGATGTAGACGGAGCCAGTGCGCGAGTTGCGGATGGCTTGGCCATTGATCTTGCCGTGGCCTTGCAGATCGTGCAGGGCGATGGTGGTGGTGATCATGGCGTCCATGATGCCTTCGGGGATTTCTTTCCCTTCGGCGCCCCACAGGATGGCGGGGTTGGTCATCAGGTGGCCCACGTTACGCACGAACATCAGCGAACGGCCGTGCAAGCGAACTTCGCCACCCTTGGGGGCGGTATACACGCGGTCGCCATTCAGGGCGCGCACGAAGGTCTTGCCACCCTTGGCCACTTCTTCGGTCAGGGTACCCAGTTGAATGCCCAGCCAGTTGCTGTAGCCCAGCACCTTGTCTTCGGCGTCCACAGCGGCCACGGAGTCTTCCAAGTCCAAAATGGTGGACACGGCCGATTCCAGCACCACGTCGGCCACGCCAGCGGCGTCGGTCTTGCCAATATTGGTGTTGCGGTTGATCTGAATGTCAACGTGCATGCCGTTGTTCACCAGCAGCACGCTGGAGGGGGCGGCGGCGTCGCCTTGGAAGCCCACCAGTTGAGCGGGGTTCTTCAGGCCCACGGTCTTGCCGCCCACGGTCACAGCCAGTTGGCCGTTGACGATGGCGTAGCCGGTGGAATCCTTGTGCGAAGCGCCTTCCAGAGGGGCTGCGGTGTCCAGGAAGTTGCGGGCCCAGGCGATGACCTTGTTGCCGCGCACTTCGTTGTAGCCGGGGCCCTTGGTGGCGCCGCCTTCTTCGGAGATGGCGTCGGTGCCGTACAGGGCGTCGTACAGGCTACCCCAGCGGGCGTTGGCGGCGTTCAGTGCGTAGCGGGCGTTCAGGATGGGCACCACCAGTTGGGGGCCGGCTTGCAGAGCCAGTTCGGCGTCCACATTGGCGGTGGTGGCCTTCACGTCGGCAGGCACGGGTACCAGGTAGCCAATCTTTTCCAGATGGGCCTTGTAGGCGTCCATGTTCTTGATGGGGCCGGGGTTGGCGGTGTGCCAGGCATCCATTTCAGTCTGGATGCGGTCACGTTCGGCCAGCAGGGCGGCGTTTTTGGGGGCCAGGTCGTTGACGATGGCGTCGAAGCCAGCCCAGAACTTGGCGCTGTCGATGCCGGTACCGGGCAAAACCTTGTCTTCAACAAAGCGGAACAGCTCGGTGGCCACTTGCAGGCCGTGGACGGTGGTGCGTGCGGTCATGAAAACCTCGTCAGGATGAACAGAGAAATCGGGCGAAAAAACAAAGGGTCGATTGTCGCGCGCCGCAGTCTTTTCAGGGGAAAAAACGGCAGACGAACGCACCTCGCCTTGATGACAGGCGGCAGTGTATTCGATACCTACGTAAACATTAATAGATCAAAAAGTGATTGATTGATGACTTTTAAGCAAAAATAAAGGTCTGTCTGAGATGGCGGATCGGGCGAGCCCCGATTGCTCGCCTTGAGCCACCTCGACACCATGCAGGTTCCGTGTGGTTTTCAGCGGTTGGCGAGGCAGTCCAGTTCAAATAACGAGGGGCCATGGATCGACTCAAGCAGATCGAAACCTTTGTGGCGGTGGCCACCAAGGGCAGCCTGACGGCTGCAGCCCTGGCCGAAGGCATTGCGCCAGCGGTCATCGGGCGCCGCATCGATGCGCTGGAAGAGCGCTTGGGTGTGAAGCTGCTGGTGCGCACCACGCGGCGAATCAGCCTCACCCATGAGGGAACCGCCTTCTTGGAAGATGCCCAACGTCTGCTGGCCGATCTGGCCAATGCCGAAGCCAGCGTCAGTGCCGGTGGGGTCAAGGCCAGCGGGCACCTGCGGGTGACCGCGCCGGCCGGTTTCGGCCGCCGCCATGTGGCGCCCTTGGTGCCGCGCTTCGTGGCCGAGCATCCGGAAGTGTCCATCTCCTTGAACCTCTCAGACCGTGTCGTCGACCTGGTCAATGAGGGATTTGATTGCGCCATTCGGGTGGGAGACCTGCCCGATTCCAGCCTGGTCAGTGTGCGCCTGGCTGACAATCGCCGGCTTTGCGTGGCCAGCCCGGCCTATCTGGCCAAGCGTGGGAAGCCCGAGCATCCGCAAGACATCACCCGCCACGACTGCCTCACCTTGAGTTCAGAGGCGGGGCAGACCCGAGGCTGGGCTTTCACGATCGACGGGCAGCTGCACTACGTGCGCCCCGCCACGCGACTTGACTGTTCCGACGGCCAGGTGTTGCACGCCTGGTGTCTGGAAGGGTTGGGGCTGGCCTGGCGGTCCTTGTGGGAGGTGGAAGCCGATGTGCGAAACGGCAAACTCGTCAGCGTGCTGGACGATTTCATCGCCCCGCCCAATGGCATTTACGCTGTGTTCGCCCAGCGCAAGCATTTGCCCCTGCGCCTGCGCTTGTGGATTGATTTCGTCAAGCAGGCCTATGGTGACTCTGCCTATTGGCGGACGGCGGCAGGCTGAGCGCCGTTTTCTGTGACACTGAGTCCCATTCCTTTCATGGACGAACTTGAGACGGAGCGCCTCGCATCATGTTGCTGGAATCGGTGTTGGCTTACGCGCATTTCCTGGCCATCTTCAGTGTCGTGGTCTTTCTGACCAGTGAAGCGGCTTTGTGTCGTGTGGAGTGGATGAATGCTGCCGTGGTGCGCCGTCTGGCCCGGCTGGATCTGATCTATTTGTTCGCAGCCATCGCCGTGTTGTTGACGGGGCTGGCTCGCACCTACTGGGGTCTCAAGGGCATGGGCTGGTATTGGCACCAGCCGCTGTTGCACATCAAGGTCACCTTGTTTGCGCTCATTGGTCTGTTGTCGCTCAAGCCCACATTTAGCTTTTTGCGCTGGCGGCGTCAGCTCGACGCAGACGGCACACTGCCCAGCGCAGACGACATTCGATCGGTGCGCCGTCTGGTCATGATCGAAGCCCATGTGCTGGTGTTGGTGCCCCTGGCGGCTGCTTTGCTGGCGCGGGGTGTTTGGACCCGATGAGGGTGATCGGGCTCAGGGGCAAACTCGGTCAGGCAAAACACAACAGGCCCGCGAGGGGCCTGTTTGCTGCTTATTGAGCGGTGGCCGCTTCCTTTTCACACTTCTTCATGAAGCTGTTCTTGGCGGCACCTGCAAGCGCCTTGCCATTCTTGTCCACTGCCTTGGCCGCGCAGGCTGCGCCACCGGCTTCCTTCTCACACTTCTTCATGAAGCTGTTCTTGGCCGCGCCGGCCAGGGCCTTGCCATTTTTGTCTACCGCTTTGGCTTCGCAGGCTTCGCCAGCGTGGGCCAGGGAGGACAACAGTGTCAGGGAAAGGGCAGCAATCAAAGCGCGCATGTCAGATCTCCGTATGGGGTGATGTCGATTGGCTGGCCAACAGGCAGCATCGTTCATGCTCAACGCACGGCCTCGCCCTTCGGATGACAGGAATCAAGCTCAGGCGATGGCTGCTGCCATACTCGCCAGCATCAAGATATGAATCAATGAGGGAGACCCCATGACGGGGATGAAAAACACAGTTTCAGTTCGGGTGATTCGGTCCTTGCTGGCGCCAGCCGACCGGCCTTTCCGTTGCGGGGTGGTCCTCACCAGCTTGCTGCTTTATGCCTTCTTTTTGTGGCGAGCCTGGTTTGATTACCCCAATCCTTACGTAGACGAAGCTTTCTTTGTGCCGCCCGCACAGGCCTTCGCGCAAGCCTTCACCCTGTTTTCGCCCAGCCTCGATCCTCAGCGTGCCCTGCACTGGATGCCCCCAGGCTACGCGGTGCTGTGTGGGCTGTTCATGAAAGCCACGGGCATCTCAGGGCTGTGGGGGGCGCGACTGTTTTCAACGGTGGCCTTCGGGTTGATCTTGTTGGTGCTGGCCGGCATCGGACGCCGATTCAATCGTCTGCAGTTCGTCGTTTTGTATGCGCCGTTCCTCACTTTGCCGCTGCTCACCTTGTCTCGCATCGCGCGCATGGAAGCCCCCTTTCTGTTGCTGGTCCTGCTGAGCGCGTGGTTCCTGCTGCGTCAGCGCCCGGTGGCTGCAATCGCCTTGGCCGTGCTGTCGGGCTTGGTGCATCCCAATGGCGCCTACGTCTTGCTGGCCGTCCTGTCGTTGGCGGTGTGGCAAGGGTTCGAGGCGCGTCCGGCTGCGGCGCGCCGCATCAACGGCGCCGATGTGGCCTGGGTGGCTTTGGCCTTGGTCGCGGGCGCAGCCTATGTCTGGTACGAGTGGCAGTCCTATTCCAGCTTCGTGGCCGACATGGGGTATCAACTGCAGCGCAAAGCCCGAGGCATTGCCTGGACGGCGCCCTTGACGCTGGTTTCCTTGGGCGCGATGGCGGCTGGCGCATGGGCTGCGCTCCGCCTGGGGGCGCATGAAAAGCGGGTGCTGGTGGCGATCGGCTCCAGCTTGATCGTGAGCCGCCTGCTCGGGCAGGAGCTTTGGTATTCGCCTGGGTACATCCTTGGCTTCACCTTGATCGTGCTTGCCATGTTGCCGGCTGGCGGTGCCGATGCGAATCCTGATGTCCGACTCAGGCGGGATGCGTTCGCCGATTCAAATTCAGCTTCTCAAGTCCGTGTCGGGATGAGGCTGCTGACGGCTGCGGTCGTGGCGCTGTCGGGCCTGTTCGTTGCGTCGACCCTGGTCTTGGGGTGGCATGGTGGCCGCATTCACTTGAAAGCCGATCCCTTGGATGGCAACGTTGAGCAAACCGATTCGGTGCTGCGTCGCCTGGTTCAGCTCAAAAACGAATCCGAGTTGCGCGAGGTGTCTTGCGTCCCGCACGAGGCATGCTTGTTGTGGCTGGAGGCTGCAACTCAGGCGGGTTTGCTGGTGCGCTTCGACAATCCGCTGACGCATCCGCCGGTGGGGCAGGAATGCGTCTGGGTGGTTCGTGCCAACCATGAGCGCACAACCGATGCGGATGTGCGACTCACAGCAGGGCGAATCCAGCGAATCGACATCAAGCCCTGTGGTTCAGACTGGCCCGACAAAGACGTGTATGAACAGTATGCGCTGGAAGTCTTGCGGCGCTGAGGAAGGGCGGGTCGACGTGGGGCGGCGTTACATGATCCGCCGTGGGTGGGCCAGGGCCTCATGGGCGGCATGCAGTCGCCGCACCAGCACCCGAATGAAGGCCTCGTCAAACAGGTGTCGGCAAGCCGGGCTGAGTTGCTGCATCGCTTCCGGGGTGAAGGAAATGGTGGTCGCTGGCTCTGTCACCACCACGTCGGTGCTGTGGCGGCGCAACTCGGGGCTTGGGGCCAGGTAGGCCATTTCGCCCACCGAGGTACCCGCCCCCAGCAGTGCCACGCGCTTGCTGTTGCGGTACACCTCGACGCTGCCCTGGGCAATGATGTGAAAGGTGCGCCCTTCCTCGCCACGGCGGTACAGCGCATGGCCAAACGGGAAGCGCTGCCACTTGGCGCGGTGCACCACTTCCCACAACTCCACGTCGCCGAAGGAGTTGAAAAAGTCCAGCGAGCGCAGGAGATTAAAACGCTCCGAATCCAGCACCCCTTGCAGGTGGCCACGGGGCACCTTGTGGTCGGCGATCAGGCCTGACAAAGCCTGCGCAAAGGCGTCCCAGTTCGGATAACGGTCCTTCGGGTCCTTGGCCAGCGCTTTGAGCACGACCTCGTCCACCGCCTCGTTCACGCCCGAGCGCAGGCCCGCCAGCGGGGCCGGGGCCTGGTTGTAGATCTGATTCATCATCACGGCTTGCGAGGGCGCGTCAAACGGCGGGCGCCCGGCAATCAGGTGGTACAGCACCGCGCCCAGTGCATAGATGTCGGCCCGGCTGTCCAGCACCTGACCGTCCAGTTGTTCGGGCGACATGTACGCCAGCGAGCCCACCTGGTGAATCTGGGTCGATTCGGCCGCCAGGTTCAGCGCACTGCCGAAATCGGTGATCTTCACATCCGTCACCACGCCGGCTGCGTTGGTGATGGCCATGATGTTGGCCGGCTTCACATCCCGATGGATCAGGCCCTGCCGGTACACATAGCCCAGCGCCATGGCCAACTTGAAGCCCACTTCAATCACCAGCTCCAACGGCAGAAGGTGGTCGGCCCGGCAGAAGGTGCGCAGTGTGGTGCCCGGCACGAACTCCATCACCACATAGGGCGTGGTTGGGTCCGGCACCGCGTCAAAAATCTGAACCACGTTCGGGTGCTGCAGCCGCCCAACCAAGGCCGCCTCGGCGGCGAAGAAGCGGGCGTACACCGGACCATCGACCGCGTCACCCAGGGCCGAAGCCCGCACGCGCTTGATGGCCACCTCGCGGTCATGGAAGTCATCGCGGCAAAGAAATACCTCGCTGGTGGCGCCTTCGCCCAACTTCTTGACGATGCGGTACTTGCCGATCATCCCTGCATCGAGGTCAATGTCAATGCCGTCCATGCCTGCCCACTTATATGAATAGCGCCCATCTTTCCACGAGATGGCAATTTCTGCGTGCGGAAAAGCACTGTCGCCACTGTGCATTTCTTGGCAGCTTGTAGCCTCGTAGAATCCCTGGATGATTCAAGCCAAGCGTGCCCTCCTTTCCGCCCTGGGTGAAGCCCTGCGTCAAGTTGCGCCTGAAGCGCCCGACACCTTCATCCCGGCCTTCGAAGCCCCCAAGCAAGCAGCCCACGGCGACCTGGCCGTCACGGCGGCCATGCAACTGGCCAAACCCCTGAAAAAGAACCCCCGCGAACTGGCCACTGCCCTGGTCGCGGCCCTGCAAGCCCAGCCTGCCGTGCAGGAATGGGTCTCGGCCGTGGAAATTGCCGGCCCCGGGTTCATCAACCTGCGCCTCAAGCCCGAAGCCAAACAGTCCATCGTCACCGATGTGCTGGTGGCTGGCGACCGCTTTGGTTGGCAGCACCCCACCCAGCGCAAGGTGCTTGTGGAATTTGTGTCCGCCAACCCCACCGGTCCGCTGCACGTGGGCCACGGCCGCCAGGGCGCGCTGGGCGATGCCCTGTGCAACC
>ERZ724505.1419-NODE-1419-length-13158-cov-4.976647_pt1 | contig 13158 bp, 10 predicted proteins | sample MGYA00376038_ERZ724505 | MGnify/ENA primary metagenome ERZ724505 (study PRJEB28724, sample SAMN07190884) | wastewater metagenome | isolation source: effluent of sewage treatment plant in Hong Hong | place: Hong Kong | collected 2016-03-17 ... | reverse complement strand
CGCCGCCGCCCGAGGCCGCGACACAGGTAGCCGCCGCTGCGCTGCCGGCGCCGGTTGACGTGCCGAAGGATGCGCCTCCGCCGCCAGCAACTCCGCCGGAGCCGGACAAGCCAAAGGCCGATGCCGTGCCACCAACTCCGGCCAAGCTCGGCAACAAGGGTTCGTATCGGCCGGGTGAAGCAAAAACCGGCTTCCCCAAGCATATCCGGGTGAAAATGCTCGCCGCCGGCGTGGCCGAGGGCTACATGGAATGGCGCCGCGACAAGAACACCTACCATATCGAGGCGGAGGGCGGCTTGCTCGGCAAGCGCTACCGCATCACCAGCGACGGCGATATCACGCCGCAGGGCTTGCGCCCCAAGGAATACAAATCGTTTTCCGGCGATCTGACGCAGCCGGACAATATGTGCCTGTTCAACTGGGATGCCGGCACGGTACAGGTTGGCAAGCGCAACGAGATCAAGACCGAGCCGCTGGACGAGCATGCGCAGGATTTGCTCAGCTTTGTGTTTCAGTTTGCCGCCTTCGGCAGCAAGATCAAGGACTTCGATATCCAGATCTGCCGCGGCACCACCATCGCCAATCAGGTGCTGACGATTGCCGGCGAGGCCAGTGTTGCCATTGCCGGCCGCGATGTGACCGCGCTGGTGATCAAGGGCGAGAACGACAAGGGCCGCGCCGAGGCTTGGCTGGCGCCGGATTTTCATAACGTGCCGGTGAAAATGTTTGTCGATTCGACCAAGCGCAAGATGTCCGGCTGGCTGGTCGCCACCGAGCTGGAAATCGACGGCAAGGCAGTGCTGGCGCCGCAAAAGCCGGTCAATCAAGAACTCTATCCGGGGGCCAGCTGACGCTTGACGTCGCCGACCGCCGGACTGCTGCGCCAGTCGCGCCAACTGTTTCCGAGGTACTCCACATGGAATTGCAAAACGCCCAAATCTCCGCCACCGAAGCCGCTCTGGATCTGGTGTTGCCGTTCAATCAGCCGGCCGATGCGGTGTTGAGCCATTTTTTCCGCGAGCGGCGCAAGCTGGGGGCGCAGGATCGGCATTTCATCGCCGAGAACGTGTTCGGCGTGTTGCGCCATTTGCTGGCTTTGCGGCAGATGCTCGGCGCCGACGCGCGTGCGCGCATGTTGTTGCTGGCGTATCTGAACCGCTATTGCGGCCTGAGCCTGCGCGAGCTGGAAAAGCTCTGCCGTCCGCAGGAGGCAGAGCAGTTGAAGCAGATGCAGCGCGACAGCGACAACTGGCCGCTGGCGGTAAAAATCGAAATGCCGCAGTGGGTGGTCGATCGCTTGGCGGCGTATTACGACGAGGCGGCGATTCGCCAGCTCGGACAAAGCCTGCAGCAAGCGGCGCCGCTGGATGTACGCGTCAACACGCTGCTGGCGCAGCGCGACGAAGTGCTGCAGGGCTTGCGCGACAGCGGCCTCGCCTGTGAGCCGACGCCGTATTCACCGCTCGGCATCCGCCTGCAGGGCAAACCGGCGCTGAACAAGCATACGCTGTTCAATGCCGGCAAGATCGAGGTGCAGGACGAAGGCAGTCAGCTGCTTGGCCTGCTGCTGGCGCCGAAGCGCGGCGAAATGGTGGTGGATTTTTGCGCCGGTGCCGGTGGCAAGACGCTGCTGCTGGGGGCGATGATGCATTCCACCGGTCGCCTGTATGCGTTCGACGTGTCGGAGCGCCGCTTGGCCAATCTCAAGCCGCGGCTGAAACGTTCCGGCCTGAGTAATGTGCAGCCGCAGCTGATCGGCAGCGAAAACGATCCGCGCATCAAGCGGCTGGCGGGCAAGATCGACCGGGTACTGGTGGATGCGCCGTGTTCCGGCCTCGGCACGCTGCGGCGCAATCCGGATCTGAAATTCCGCCAGTCGTCGCAAAGTGTCGATGAGCTGACCGTCAAGCAGGCGGCGATCCTGGCGTCGGCCGCCAAGCTGGTGAAAACCGGCGGCCGGCTGGTGTATGCCACCTGCAGCATTCTGCAGGAAGAAAACCAGCAGATCGTTGCCGCGTTTCTTGCCGCGCATCCGGAGTTCACGCTGCTGCCGGCCGGCAGCTTGCTGGCGGAGCAGGGGGTGAAACTGGAGCTGGGCGATTATCTGCAGCTGAATCCGGCGCTGCACGGTACCGACGGCTTCTTCGCCGCAGTGCTGCAGCGCAACTAAGCGCACCGGCCTGCAGGCCAGTACTGGCGCGCTGCGCTGCAATCCAATAGCAGAGCGGCCTGCAGCCGGATGCACAACGGGGGAGTCGATCCCCCGTTTTGTTTTAGCCCATCTTGCCGCTACAGCCCGGCTACCGCCAGGTAGCGTGCAATCGGGCTGGTCAGGCTGTAGCTGGGCAGGTAGTTCAGCAGCGAGGACAGCGAGTCGGCCTGCATGCCGTTGACCTGCAACTCGTCGTAGTTGTACAGCAGCGAGCGCTGGACGCCGATGTTCTGCAGCGTCTGCTGCAGCTGGCGGGTATTGGTCTGCAGCTCGCTGGTGTTGCCGGTATTGCGTGCGGCGATGTCCTGCAGGCCGGTGGCGACATTGCTGAGCAGCTGCGTGGCGTTTTCCGGATTGGCGGCAAACGCCTTGCCGAGCGTGGTCTGGTTGATGGACAGCTTGCCGCTGGCGGTGTCGCGCTGGATGCCGATGTCGGCGAGCGACAGTTGTGCGGTGCCGTAGCCGACGCTGCTGCCGCTCAGCACGTTTTGCAGCTGCGCGGCGATCTTGGCGCCGACGCCGAATTTGTCCGCGCCTTCGCTGGTTTTCAGGTAGGCGTTGTATTGATCGGTCAGCTTTTGTGCCGCCGTGGCAAATGCTGCGCTGTCGCGCGCCACGTCGATGCGTGCGGTGCCGGTGCCGACCAGGCTGAGATTGACGCCGGCGATGGCACTGTTGCTGTCGTTGCTCTGGCTGACCTGATTGTTGCCGTCGATGCTGAAGGCGGCATTGCTGGCCGCCACGCTCTGGATCAGATTGCGGCCGACGCCGGCTGCCGCAAACGGGTCGAACGCCAGTTGCGACAGGCCGCTCTGGTTGGTGTCGCTGTTGTCGTTATCGTTGACCAGAATGCGCAGGCTGTTGTCGCTGCCGCTCTGCAGGCTGCTGATCTGCAGTTTGTAACCGCTGTTGTCGCTGATTACCGTTGCGCTGACGCCGGCCCTGGCGTTGTTGATGGCGTTGGCGATATCGCTTAGCGTGCTGCTGCCGCTACCGATGTAGACATTGGTGCTCTGGCGGGCGACAAAGCTGCCGTTGCCGGTGCTGCCGATTGCGATGTTGAGCACGCCGCCGCCCAGGGCGGTGCTGCCCTTGTCCGGCAGGGTCTGGGCGCTGGTCAGCGTCTGGCTTTGCGCCAGCTGGCTGACGTTGAGCACATATTGTGCGCCGCCTTGTACCAGCGTGCCGGCGCTGGATTTGGCAATGCGTTCGTCACTCGACAGCGCCTTGTACGGTGCAATCCGGTCTTTGCTCGCAAGTGTCTGCAAGCCCTGGTTCAGCGTGTCCAGCCCGGATTTCACCCGCCCCAGATCGGATAGCCTGACCTGGGTGCTTGCCTCGCTGCGGCTCAGATTGTTGACTGCGAGACTGGTCTGCAGGCTGTAAGTGCTGTCGAGCGCGCCGGTGCCGACCAGACTGGTATTGCCAAACACGCTGTTGCTGCCGTACAGATTGCTCAGGTACTGCAGATAATTGACCCCGGCATAGGGGTTGAGGTAGTTGCTGTAATAGCTGCTGACGGCGTTGAGCATGGCAGGCCTCTTTGCGGCAATGGCGCGGAAGCGTTGGTTGCCGCGTTATGCGGATACAGGCTTCCTCTTCCATTTTACGCCAGAGACCATGCTGCCAATATTGATTCTGACGATGGCGCACGTCGGCACTATCGTCAGAGCATATGTGCAATGAAGTGCCGGTTGCCGGCGCTTATTCGGTCAGCACCGCCGGTGTGGCGGCTTTCTGCCATGGCAGCGGCACCGCAACGTTGTTGACGGTCAGCTTGCCATTGCGCCAGAGCGCGGTGGTGGCGAGCACATCGCCCTCGGCGCGGATCAGTTTCTGCTCGATCAGATTGGCAATCTGGCCTTGCACCAGTTGTTGCGCCAGCGAGTCGATGTTTTCCACCTGTTCGTCGCTCAGCTGCGAGCCACTGCGTTCGATCAGGATATTGCGCACCAGCAGGCGGATATAGGTTTCCACGACTTTTTTCGGCAGCTTCAGGTCGGCGTCGGCGCTGATTTTTTCCAGCAGATGCAGCGGCTGATCGACATCGGCGTCTACAAAGCCTTTCAGCGCCAGCCGGCCTTTCAGCTTCACTTCGCCTTCCGGCAGGCGCAGCGTCAGGTGTTTCAGTTCCAGTTCCGGATCGTTGCGCAGCAGCGGCATGCCGTTCTGCTTGAACATGGCGAACGCTTTACCGTTGTCGTCGCTGGTCGACAGGCCCTGTTTCTGGATGTCGCGCAGCACCTGTTCCAGTTTCGCTACCGTCGGCGCGTGCAGGTGGCGTGCCGCAAACGCCATGTCGGCCGGGCCGTAGCGTTTGCCGCTCAGGTCCAGGCTGGCGAAACCGAGCTGCACGTCACTGTTCAGGTAATCGCCGCTGGCATTGGTCTGGTAGCCATATTGGAGCGCATTCAGGCTGCCCTTGAACGGAGACGGTTTGCTGGTTTCGACCGCCAGGCTGGCGAGCTGCGCCTGGCCCTTGCCCAGCATCAGCCCGGCCACGCCGCGCTGCGACTCGGTCTGCACGCTCAGTTTGCCGGCATCGATAGTGCCTTTGCCGGCTGCGTCCAGGTGGATTCCCGGCAGCAGCGCATCGACGTCGTAGCGGTTATAGTCACCGGCGTAGTTCAGCCCCGATTGCAGGCCGTTCCATTTGACCTTGACGCCGCTGATCGCTTCTTCATAGTCGAATGCCGGGATGCCGATGCGCATGTCGCCATCGTTGTTGAAGGCGATGCGGTTTTCGATGCGGATCGGCGGCTGGTCGCCGAAGAATGGCTTGAGCGCCTTTTTCGCCTCGGCACTGAGCAGCAGTTCGGTTTCGACGCGCGCTTTCAGCGGCCGCAGGTTGAAGCTGCCCAGCAGCGGCAGCGGGCCGTGCTGGATGCGGTTGCGATATTTGATGCGGATCGGTGTGTATGGCTTGTCGGCAAATTTCAAATATGCCTGGTACGGCCAGGTGAGGCTGTCGGACAGTTCCAGCTCAACCGTCTGCTCGGCGCTGAACCAGCCGCGCTGATAGCTCGACTGCTTGACAATGAAGTACGGCAGTTTGCCGATCTGCGCCAGCTGCTGCTGCATGGCTTTTTCCGCACCGACTCCGGCCCACCAGCTTGCTGCGCCATATGCCACCAGCACCCCGGCCAGACCGCCCAAACCGTACTGCAACTTTTTGCTCACCGCCAACCCCGACTCTGTCATCCATCCGGCCCGACCGGGCCACCCGTTCCGGCCCGTATCTTAACAGAGACTTGTCGATCGCCTGCTGCGCGCGGGTTAAAATTCGTGCCTCGATTCAATCGGCTGCAATTGCGCATGAAAAACTTCCAAACCCATAATCTGCTGCTCGAATCGCTCGACGATGTCGTACGGGTCGATGTGTTCTGGCAGCTGGCAGTGCTGGTGCTGGCGCTGGCGCTGGCCTGGCTGATCAACCGCTATCTGCGTTCCAGGCTGGTCAGCACCAGCCGCTGGGGCGAATTCGGCGCTGCCAGCTTCGACCGGGTGCTGTTTCCGCTGTCGACTTACGGCTTCGTGTGGCTCGGCAGCATGATCCTGTCCGAATTCTACCGGGTGCGGGTGTTGAAGCTGGCGGCACCGCTACTGCTGGCGATGGCGGCGATCCGGCTGGCGGTGTACCTGCTGCGCTATGTGTTTCCCGATTCCGGCTGGGTGACACGTTCCGAGCGTTATATCGCCGCCTTCATCTGGATCGGCTTTGCCCTGCACATTACCGGCGTGCTGCCGGAAGTGCAGCAGACGCTGGACGATTTCGGCTTCACTGTCGGCAAGAATCGTATCTCGCTGTGGTTGCTGCTGACCGGCACGCTGTCGTTCGGCGGCACGGTGATCGCGGCGATGTGGCTGGGCAGCTTCATCGAACGCCGGGTGATGCAGGCCGGCGAGCTGGACATGAGTCTGCGGGTGGTGTTCACCAAGATCATCCGTGCCGCACTGATCGTGGTCGGCGTGCTGGTCGCGTTGCCGCTGGTGGGCATCGATCTGACCATGCTGTCGGTGTTCGGCGGCGCGTTCGGCGTCGGGCTGGGGCTGGGGCTGCAGAAGATTGCCAGCAATTATGTCAGCGGTTTCGTGATCCTGCTCGATCGCTCGATCCGCCTTGGCGATCTGGTGCAGATCGACAACCGCATGGGTGAAATCACCCGTCTGACCGGGCGCTACGTGGTGGTGCGCGGTGGCGATGGCAGCGAGGCGATCATTCCCAACGAGACGCTGGTGACTTCGACGGTGCTCAATCTGTCGTATTCCAACCGTGACATGCGCGTGGTGTTGCCGGTGCAGGTGAGCTACGCATCGGATCTGGATCTGGTGAACCGGGCGCTGCTCGAAGCCGTCGCCGAGCACCCAAGGTTGAAGCCGGAGCCAAAGCCGGCGGTGTTGCTGAAATCGTTCGGCGAGAGCGGCATCGACATGGAGCTGGCCGTATGGCTGGCCGACCCGCAGAACGGCATGGCGTCGTTCCGCTCCGAGGTGAACCGTGCCATCTGGGACAGCTTTCGCCGTTACGGCATCGAAATTCCGTATCCGCAACGCGAGATACGCGACAAGAGCCGCGAGGGGCTGGCCAATGTTCAAACAAAGTGAACGCGTGTAAACTTGCCGGTCGGTGCCTTGATGCATATCAACCGTAAACGGTAATGTTTGCGGTTTTATGTTGCTGCATGTGCCCTCGTCGAATATTCGCATCGGCGGGGGCTTTTCATAGTCAGCGCTAAGGAAGCGCTGGCTGGCACTATGGGCGCAGAAAAACGGCTTTTGAGCAAGGATCGGGGTTTATGGAATATCTGTTGGGTCTGGTCGATTTGCCATGGTGGGGCTATATCGTCGTCGCGTTGAGTCTGACGCATGTCACCATTGCATCGGTCACCATTTTTCTGCATCGGCATCAGGCGCATCGCGCGCTCGACCTGCATCCGCTGGTCAGCCATTTCTTCCGTTTCTGGCTATGGTTGACCACCGGCATGATCACCAAGGAGTGGGCGGCGATTCACCGCAAGCACCACGCCAAATGCGAAACCGAAGAAGACCCGCACAGCCCGCAGATCCTCGGCATCAACAAGGTGCTGTGGGATGGTATCGACCTGTACCGCAAGGCCTGTCTCGACCGCAGCATCCCGGAAAAATACGGCCACGGCACTCCGGACGACTGGATCGAACGCAACCTGTACGCAGCGCACAATACTGCCGGTATCGCCGTGATGGCGGTGATCGATCTGCTGCTGTTCGGCGTGCACGGCATCACCATCTGGGCGGTGCAGATGATCTGGATTCCGCTGTTTGCCGCCGGCGTGATCAACGGCATCGGCCACTACTGGGGTTATCGCAACTTCGAGAACGAAGACGCATCGACCAATGTGTTTCCGCTCGGCATCCTGATCGGCGGCGAAGAGCTGCACAACAACCACCACACCTTCGGTACCTCGGCCAAGCTGTCGTACCAGTGGTGGGAATTCGATATCGGCTGGATGTATATCCGCATTCTGGAAATCTGCGGTCTGGCCAAGGTGCGCCGCGTGGCGCCGACGGTGAAGGTGGTCGAGGCCAAGCCGATGGTCGATTTCGACACCCTGCAGACGGTGATCGCCAACCGCTACCAGATCGCCGCGCAATACGCCATGCAACTGAAGACGACCGTTGCCGGCGAGATCGAGCAATTGCGCGCCTCGGCCAAGCTGCCGCAGGCGCCGGACTGGAACCCGGCCAAGCAGATGCGCCTGTGGCTGAAGCAGGAAGCCAGGCACATCGAACCGGCCGACCAGATCCGCCTGACGCTGTTGCTGGAACAGAGCAAGCTGCTCGATACCGTTTACTCGATGCGCCAGGAGCTGTCGCAATTGTGGGAACGCTCGTCGGCATCCAAGGAACAGTTGCTGAAACAGCTGCAGGACTGGTGCAAACGTGCTGAGGCCAGCGGTATTGCCTCGCTGCAGGAGTTTTCGCAGCAGCTGCGCGGTTATGCCATGGCATAATTCGGCGCTGATGCCGTTTCGATCGTCGCAGGGCCGGCATTCGCCGGCCTTGCTGTTTTTGGGAGAAAAAAATGAGCCTGCAGCGTTTCCATGTCGGCCCGCGTTATTGCGAATACGTGATTCACAACGGCACCATCTACCTGTCCGGCCAGGTGCCGGACGATGCCAGCCAGGATATCGGCGGCCAGACCCGCCAGGTGCTCGATTACATCGAGCGCTGGCTGACCGAAGCCGGCAGCCACCGCGGCAACATCGTCAGCGCGACGATCTATCTCGCCGATCTGGCCGACTACGACGGCATGAACGCGGTGTGGGACGCATGGCTGCCGCAGGGCTGCGCGCCGGCACGCGCCACGGTACAGGCCAGGCTGGCCAGGCCGGAATGGAAGGTCGAAATCCAGATCGTCGCTGCGGTCAGCGTCAATAGAGCCTAGCGCCCGATCAGATTCAGCCCGCAGACGCGGATGGTTTCGCCGTTGACACCGCCGGCCTCCGGCCGCGCCAGGAACGTCACCAGCTCCGCCACATCCTGCGGCAGGCCGCCTTGCGACAAGGCGTTGAAGCGTCGTGCCACTTCGCGGATCATGAATGGTATCGCCGCCGTCATCGGCGTTTCGATGAAGCCGGGCGCCACCGCGTTGACGCTGATGCGGCGGTTCGCGATTGCCGGTGCCAGCGCACGGGTCAGGCCGATCAGCCCGGATTTGGCCAGCGCGTAGTTGCTCTGCCCGGCATTGCCGGCAATACCGGAAATCGACGACAGGAACACGATCCGCCCCTCATCGTTGAGGCCGTTCTGCGCCAGCGATTCGGCCAGATGGTAGGGCGCATGCAGATTCACATCCAGCGCCATCTGCCAGGCATCCGGCGGCATGCGCTTGAAGCGCTTGTCGCGCGTCACGCCGGCGTTGTTGACCAGCACGTCCAGCCCGGCACCCAGTTCCGCCGCCTTGTTGCGGATTTGCTGCGGCGCATCGATAGCGGTGATATCGAGCGCCAGCGCATGGCCGCCGATGCGCGCCATGCCGGTTTCCAGTTGCGGATTGCCGGGCCGGTCGATGCCGATCAGCTGCGCGCCTTCGGCAACGAATTGTTCGGCGATGGCCAGGCCGATTCCCTGTGCCGCGCCGGTGACGGCGACAATCTTGCCTTGCAGCGAACCGGGTTTGAGCCCCAGATGGCGCCGCGGCTGCGTGACGGCGATGCTCTGGCCGGTGATGAATGCCGAGCGGCACGACAGCAGGAACGCCAGCCACGGCAGCGCCGCTTCTTCGCCGCGCGCCACCACCTGCAGCTGGTTGACGGTAACGCCGCTGCTGCCGAATTCCTTGGCCAGACTCTTGCAGAAGCCGGTAACCGCCTCGGCAATCGTTGCGCGTTGCCAGTCCACGCCACAGGTGGCACTGGTCAGCAGCACGATGCGGTCGTTGGCGTGCAGTTGTGCCGCCTGCTGCTGCAACAGCGCCAGCAGGCCGTCGAGCGAGCGCAGATCGGTCCAGCCGGTGGTATCGACCACCAGCCCGTGGCGCTGCGTGGCGCCATGCTGACGCAGACTGGGAACGGTGAGGTCGATAAAGCCGCCCTGGCCGAGATAGGTGTACGCCAGGTCGGTGAGTTCGTCTTCCTGCCACGCGCCGCTGGCACGCTGCAGTATCGGCGCCGCGGGAATCGGCGCGCCGAGGGCGCGAATCAGTTTGAGCCACGTTGGATTATTGTTTTGCGCAGCGGACATGCAAGAAAAACCTGAGTAAAAGCCTTATGGGATTCTAGTAAAGCCCTGCTGGAATTGCAGTATTTGCCTAAATCCGTAGCGGTGCCTCCTGCAGCGCCGCTTGCTGTTCGCGCAGGGCCAGTATCTGATCCTGCCAGTAGCGCTGGCTATTGAACCAGGGGAAATTGGCCGGAAATGCCGGGTCGTCCCAGCGCCGCGCCAGCCATGCCGAATAGTGCAGCATGCGCAGTGTGCGCAGCGGCTCGATCAGCGACAATTCGCGTTCATCGAAATCGGCGAATTCACTGTAGCCGTCGATCAGGTAACCCAGCTGATTTTGCTGCTCGCGGCGTTCGCCCGACAGCAGCATCCATAAATCCTGCACCGCCGGCCCCATGCGGCAGTCGTCGAAATCGACGAAATGCGGCCCGGCGTCGGTCCAGAGAATGTTGCCCGGATGACAATCACCGTGCAGGCGCAGCTTGGCGACATTGCCGGCTTCCTGCCAGCGCTGGCGGATCAGCGTCAGCACCTGCTCGACTACGCTGAAATACGCTGCTTCCAGATCGGCCGGCAGGCATTGCCGCTGGCGCAGCAACGCGACCGATTCGTCGCCGAAACTGGCGATGTCCAGCGTCGGCCGGCTCTGGAACGCCGTGACCGCACCGACGGCATGAATGCGGCCGAGAAAACGGCCCAGCCATTCCAGCGTATCGGTATCGTCCAGCTCCGGCGTGCGGCCGGCGCGGCGCGGGTAAACAGCGAAGCGGAAATCGCGGAACAGCCCGAGCGTGCTGCCATCCGGTAAATTCAGTGGCGCTACCACCGGAATTTCGCGTTCGGCCAGTTCGCCGCTGAATGCGTGTTCCTCCAGAATCGCCGCATCGCTCCAGCGCGCCGGGCGATAGAACTTGGCGATCAGCGGCGGGCCATCGTCCTGGCCGAGCTGGTAGACGCGGTTCTCGAAACTGTTGAGTGCAGTCAGGCCGCCGTCGCAATGAAAACCGGCGGAATCGACCGCATCCAGAATCACATCGGGCGTGAGGGCGTCGTAAGGGTGGGATTGGCTCATGGATTCAATTCAAAGTGCGGCAGTTGCTTGGCGACGGCGATATTCTGCAGTCGGACGTAATCCGGCAGTCCGCCGGAGTAGGGCGGGTAATCCTCGCCTTCGATCAATGGCGTCAGGTAGGCGCGGCAGGCATCGCTGATGTGGAAACCGTCTTCGCTGATGAATTCGCGCGGCATTTTCTTTTCCACATTGGCGACCTGCTGCAGCGGCACCGCGGCAATATCCCAGCGATACGGCGTATCGCCCAGGCGACGGATGGCCGGCATCACCGCATGTTGTCCGGCCAGTGCCAGCTCCACCGCCGCCTTGCCCAGCGCCCACGCCTGCTCGACATCGGTGCGCGATGCCAGATGCCGCGCCGAACGCTGCAGGTAATCCGCTACCGCCCAATGGTATTTGTAACCCAGCTCGGCCTTGATCAATTGCGCCAGCAACGGCGCCACACCGCCCAGCTGCGCGTGGCCGAAGGCGTCGCACAACCCGGTTTCGGACAGAAACTTGCCGTTACCGTCGCGCAAGCCTTCCGACGCGGCAATCACGCAAAAGCCGTAAGACTCGACGGTGCTTTTGACCCGCTGCAGGAACGCCGCCCGATCGAAGGCGATTTCCGGCAACAGCAACAAATGCGGCCCCTGTTCCGGCGTCGTGCTCGCCAATCCGCAGGCAGCGGTGATCCAGCCGGCATGGCGGCCCATTACTTCGAGGATGAAAACCTTGGTCGAATTGGCGGCCATCGACGCCACATCGAAACTGGCTTCGCGAATCGACGTCGCCACGTATTTTGCCACCGAGCCAAAACCGGGGCAGCAGTCGGTGTGCGGCAGATCGTTGTCGACGGTCTTGGGGATATGGATCGCTGTCAGCGGGTAATCCAGCTGCTGCGACAGCTGCGAAACCTTGAGGCAGGTATCCGCCGAATCGCCGCCACCGTTGTAAAAGAAGTAGCCAATATCATGCGCGCGGAACACCTCGATCAGCCGCTGGTATTGCGCCCGCTGCTGGTCGATACTTTTCAGCTTGTAGCGGCACGAGCCGAACGCCCCGCCCGGTGTGTGGCGCAACGCGGCAAGCGCCGCCGGCGATTCGAGCGAGGTATCGATCAGATCCTCACTCAGCGCACCGACGATGCCATTGCGCCCGGCCAGCACCTTGCCGATGCGCTGCGGATGCTGGCGCGCGGTTTCGATCACCGCCGCCGCCGACACGTTGATCACCGCCGTGACGCCACCCGACTGGGCGTAGAACGCATTCCTCGGTTTCATGTCTGAGCCCCTGAAAAACGCTGGATGCGGCGATTGTAGCCGAGTCTGGCCGGATTCAAGCCGTATCCGGCGAGTAAATTACCTCACATGGCTGCAAGCCGCTCTGGCATTGCCTTGCAGGCTGGCCTGCAAGCCGCATTGGTATTGGCCCGCAGGCCGGATGGCTGGATAACTGTTATGATTCCAGCCCTTGCAGAAAAGGCCGCAACATGACTCACGACGAAATCATCGCCATCACCCGCCAGTGGGTGGAACAAGCCGTTATCGGGCTGAATTTGTGCCCATTCGCCAAATCGGTGTATGTGAAAAATCAGGTGCGCTTCGTCGTCAGCGACGCCAAACATCTGGATGCGCTGCTGGAGCAGCTGGATGGTGAGCTGGATCTGCTGGCGGAAAGCGATGCGGAGCAGATCGATACCACGCTGTTGATCTGCCCGACGCAGTGGCCGGAATTCGAGCCGTTCAACGACTTCGTCGAAATTGCCGATCAGGTGGTGGCGGAACATGAGCTGGAAGGGGTTTTGCAGATCGCCAGCTTCCATCCGCTATTCCAGTTTGCCGATACCGAGCCGGACGACATCAGCAATTACACCAATCGCGCGCCGTTCCCGATCCTGCATTTGCTGCGCGAGGCAAGCATCGAGCGGGCCGTGGCGGCATTCCCGGATGCGGCGCATATCTATGAGCGCAATATCGAGACATTGCAGAAGCTCGGCCTGGCCGGCTGGCAGGCGCTGGGTTTCAGCGACGTGGCGACGGAGAAAAAGGCATGAGCCAGATTCCTGACATCAAACCGGGGCAGTCGGTCGAGCTGCTGCAAGAGCTGCATATCCTCACCCGCGACGGCAAGCTGAATCAGGACAGCCGGCGCAAGCTGAAGCAGGTCTATCACCTGTTCAACTTCATCGAGC
>ERZ724505.1415-NODE-1415-length-13197-cov-5.360143_pt1 | contig 13197 bp, 11 predicted proteins | sample MGYA00376038_ERZ724505 | MGnify/ENA primary metagenome ERZ724505 (study PRJEB28724, sample SAMN07190884) | wastewater metagenome | isolation source: effluent of sewage treatment plant in Hong Hong | place: Hong Kong | collected 2016-03-17 ... | reverse complement strand
CGGCTGGGAGCAGCTATCGGCAATCAACCCCGGACTGGTGATGTTGCGCCTGTCCGGCTTTGGCCAGAGCGGGCCGTACAAGGATCAACCCGGCTTCGGCGCGGTGGGTGAATCGATGGGCGGGCTGCGTTATGTCACCGGCTTCGCGGATCGGCCGCCGGTGCGCACCGGCATTTCCATCGGCGATTCGATTGCCGCCCTGTGGGGCGTGATCGGCGCACAGATGGCGCTGCGCCACCGCGAGGTCAACGGCGGCAAGGGCCAGGTGGTGGATGTGGCGCTGTACGAAGCGGTGTTTGCGATGATGGAAAGCCTGGTGCCGGAATTCGACGTGTTCGGCTTCGTGCGCGAACGCACCGGCAACATCATGCCCGGCATCACGCCATCCAGCATCCACAGCAGCAGCGACGGCAAACATATCCAGATCGGCGCCAATGGCGACGCGATTTTCAAGCGTTTCATGGCCGCCATCGGCCGCGACGACCTGGCCAACGATGCCAGTCTGGCCGACAACGCCGGCCGCGATGCGCGGCGTAATGAAATCTACGCCCTGATCGACCAATGGGTAGCCGCGCATACCGAGGCTGACGTGCTGGCAATACTGGAGCGCGCCGAAGTGCCGGCATCGCGCATCTACTCTGCCGAAGACATGTTCCGCGACCCGCAGTTCATCGCGCGCGGCATGCTGGAAATGGCGCAACTGCCGGACGGCAAGCCATTCCGCATCCCCGGCATCGTGCCCAAGCTGAGCGAGACCCCGGGTAGTACCGAATGGCTGGGGCCGGCACTGGGCGAGCATAATGCCGCGATTCTGCAGCGCCTTGGCTACAGCGATGCAGCGATTGCCGAGTTGCACGCTGCCGGAACGATTTGATAACACATGAGTGAAACCATGCAACCGATCGCCATTTTCCGTCATGCCCGCACCGAAGGTGCCGGCTATCTGGGTGACTTTCTCGACCGCCACGGTCTGCCGTGGCAACTGATCGCCATCGATCAGGGCGCCGCTGTGCCGGCCGATCCGGCCGCCTATTCCGGGCTGGTGTTCATGGGCGGGCCGATGAGCGTCAACGACGACCTGCCATGGCTGCCGCCGCTGTTCGAGCTGATTCGCAAAGCGCATGCCGCCGATATCCCGCTGCTCGGCCATTGCCTCGGCGGGCAGCTGATCGCCAAGGCGCTGGGCGGCGTGGTGACGCGCAACCCGGTCAAGGAAATCGGCTGGCTACCGCTTGAGATTGCCGATGCTCCCGAGGCGCAACACTGGTTTGGCGAGATCAAACATTTTCTCGGCTTTCACTGGCACGGCGAAACCTTCTCGCTGCCGCCCGGCGCGGTGCGGCTGGCTGGCAGCACAGACTGCACCAATCAGGTCTACAGCCTGGGCAAACATCTGGGCATGCAATGCCATGTGGAAATGACCGCCGAGATGATTGCCAGCTGGTGCGACAGCGGCGTGGCAGAAATCGCCGCCAACCCGGTGCCGACGGTGCAACGGCCGGAGCAGATGCAGATCGACCTCCAGCAACGGCTCGCGGCACTACACGCCGTCGCCGACCGGCTCTATACTCGCTGGATCGCCGGTATTGGCACAAACTGAACAATACCCCGATTGCATTGACTAACCCAATGAATTACTAAGGAAAGACAGATGACATTCCAGACCCCGGACCTGTGCGACGAGAACGAAGGCAAGGTCAAGGTAGCCACGCCGATGTTCCAGGCTTACGGTGGCAAAACCCGCTTCCACGGCCAGATCCAGACCGTCAAGGTATTCGAGGACAATGTGTTCGTGCGCGACCTGCTGTCCGAACCCGGCACCGGCAAGGTACTGGTAGTGGACGGCGGCGGCAGCCTGCGCTGCGCACTGGTCGGCGACCTGATCGCCGCAATGGCGCAGAAAAACGGCTGGGAAGGCATCATCGTCTACGGCTGCATCCGCGACTCGGGCGTGATCAACGGCATCGATATCGGTGTGCGCGCACTGAACACCAATCCGCTGAAGAGCATCAAGCAGGGCGCCGGCTACAAGAACATACCCGTAACGTTTGCAGGGATTACTTTCGAGCCGGGCGAATTCGTCTATGTGGACGAGGACGGCATAATCACATCGGCCACTGCCCTGCTGTAAGCCGATTCTTTACAATGGCGGCAGGTTGGAGTGGAAAAGGACTGAAGCATGGCTGACTTGATCGATCGTTTCGGCAGACGCGTCGATTACCTGCGCCTGTCGGTAACCGACCGCTGCGACCTGCGCTGTACCTATTGCATGCCGGAGGGCTTTCGCGATTTCGAAGAGCCGGCGCACTGGCTGACTTTCGACGAAATCGAACGCCTGATCGGCATTTTCGCCCGCCTCGGCGTCGCACGCGTGCGCATGACCGGCGGCGAGCCGTTGCTGCGGCGTAATCTGCCGGATCTGGCTGCGCGCCTGTCGGCGTTGCCCGGCATGCGCGACCTGTCACTATCGACCAATGCCACCCAGCTAACCCGCCACGCTACCGCGCTGAAACAGGCCGGCGTCAGCCGTATCAACGTCAGTCTGGACTCGCTGAAACCGGATCGCTTTGCCAAAATCTGCGGCCGCGACAGCTACGAAAAAGTCATCGCCGGCCTGCTGGCAGCCAAGGAAGAAGGCTTCGCACCGATCAAGATCAACATGGTGGCGATGAAGGGCTCCAACGACGACGAAATCGACAATATGGTCGAATTCTGCCAGCAGCACGGCTTCATCCTGCGCCTGATCGAAGCGATGCCGATGGGCGACACCGGCCGCAACACCCAGTATCTCGACCTGCAGCCGGTTGCCGACCGGCTGAAAAACCGTTTCGGCCTGATCGAACGCATCACCCCGCTCGGCGCCGGCCCGGCACGCTATCTGAGCAGCCCGGACGGGCAGTTCAACATCGGCTTCATCACGCCGATTTCGCAACACTTCTGCGCCACCTGCAACCGCGTACGCCTGTCGGTCGATGGCACCCTGTACATGTGCCTGGGCCAGGAAGAACGCTACGAACTCCGCCCGCTGCTGCGCGGCGGCGCGACCGATGCCGAAATCGAGGCGGCGATCCGCGAAGCGATCGAGTTGAAACCGGAACGCCACGAATTCCGCGAACAGCCACTGAAGCTGGTGCGCTTCATGTCGATGACCGGCGGCTGATTCCTGAAAGTCTTGAACAACCGCTCCGGCTCAAGGTTTTTTACGCCGCCGCGCCGCTGAGTTAAACTTGCGCCATCTTTTCATCCGGCGCCCGCTTCATGTCCGCATCGCAAAAAACTGTCCTGCTAGGTATCACCGGTGGTATTGCCGCGTATAAAGCGGCCGAACTGACCCGCTTGCTGGTCAAGGCCGGTTATCAGGTACAGGTGGCAATGACCGATGCCGCGACCGAATTTGTCGGCCCGACCACATTTCAAGCGCTGTCCGGTCGGCCGGTATTCAGCAACCAGTGGGACAAGCGCATCGGTAACGGCATGCCGCATATCGATCTGTCGCGTAACGCCGATGCGATCCTGATCGCGCCGGCCAGCGCCGATTTCATCCGCAAACTGGCGCACGGTGCCGCCGACGACCTGCTGTCGCTGCTGTGTTCGGCGCGCGCTTGCCCGCTGCTGGTGGCGCCGGCGATGAACCGGCAAATGTGGGAAAACCCTGCCAACCAACGCAATATCAAGCAACTGCGCCAGGATGGCATCGCGATTCTCGGCCCCGGTTGTGGCGCACAGGCCTGCGGCGAAACCGGCGATGGGCGGATGCTGGAGCCGGAAGAGCTGTTCGAGCTGCTGGAAAACTTCTTCGCACCCAAGCTGCTGGCCGGCAAACGCGTGGTGATGACCGCCGGGCCGACTTTCGAACCGATCGATGCAGTGCGCGGCATCACCAATTCCAGCTCGGGCAAGATGGGTTATGCGATTGCCCGCGCCGCCATCGCTGCGGGAGCCGATGTTACCCTGGTCAGCGGCCCGAGCGCCCAGACCGCGCCACTCGGCGCGCGCCGCATCGACATACAAAGCGCGCAGGAAATGCTGCAAGCGGTATTGCAACACATCGGTACCGCCGACATTTTCATCGGTGTTGCCGCAGTGGCCGATTACGCGGTGAAAAACCGCTCCGCACACAAGATCAAGAAAAGCGATGCCGACCTGAGCATCGAATTGACACCGAACCCGGACATTCTCGCCACCGTAGCCAGCCTGCCGGCGGCGCCGTTCTGTGTCGGCTTTGCTGCCGAAAGCCAGAACCTGCTGCAATACGCCGACGAAAAACGCCGCCGCAAAAAAATCCCGCTGCTTGCCGCCAATCTGGTGCAGTCGGCATTGGGAGCGGACGACAACGAGCTGATCCTGCTCGACGACGCCGGCCAGCATCCGCTGCCGCGTGCATCGAAGCAGGTGCTGGCACATGAGCTGATCCGCCACGTGGCAGCAATGCTGCCAAATTGACTCAAATTTCTGACCTTAAAATACCGGACGACCGCATGACCACGATTGACCTGCAAATCCTCGACTCCCGCATTCGCGAAAACCTGCCGGCCTACGCCACCAACGGTGCTGCCGGGCTGGATCTGCGCGCCTGTCTCGAAGCGCCGCTGGTGATTGCGCCGGGCGAAACCAAGCTGATTCCGACCGGTATGGCCATTCATCTGGATGATCCCGGTCTGGCGGCGATGATTCTGCCGCGCTCCGGCCTCGGCCACAAACACGGCATTGTGCTCGGCAATCTGGTCGGGCTGATCGATTCGGATTATCAGGGGCAGATTTTTGTCTCGTGCTGGAATCGCGGCAAGGAATCGTTCACCATCCAGCCACTGGAGCGGATTGCGCAGATGGTGATCGTGCCGGTGGTGCAGGTCGGATTCAATATCGTCGACAACTTCGCCGAAAGCGATCGCGGCGCCGGTGGCTTCGGCAGCACCGGCAAGCACTGAAACGACAACGGCCGGTAACACTACCGGCCGCTGTCGTTAAAAGGCGGATATCGTTCAGATCCAGCTGAAACTGACGCGTTCGAAATCCGGGCCGCGCTCCAGCAGGTTGTCGAAGCGTGCACGCCGGGTTTGCGCTTCCTGCAACAGCTCCACCACCCGCCCGGGTTTATACCAGCCGACGGGAGTAATCAGGCTTTCCTCGCTGCGCAGCGACGGCATGTTCGGCAGTAGCAACGTCGCAACAAATTGCGGGCTGCCGGTCGGACTCAGCCCGACGGCACGCATCGGCACAGCCTTGGCCAGCCCCGGCAGCACCCGTATGCCGGCGCTCAAAATGTCGTCTTCCGACAGGCCCAGCCAGCGCACCATGCCAACCGACGGAGCCGCCGCATCGCCGCTGCAGACGGCCAGCAGCTGATTGTGCGCTATCCGCATCCCCGCTGCCGCAGGCCGGGCAAGGCCGAAGCCGAGCGCACTCTGGTCGAACAGCTCCCATTGCTCGGATGGATAGGATGCGGCTTCTGCAACCGGCTCTGCGCTGCTGTCGCCGGTATGGCCGAACATCTGGATCGCGGCAATACTGGCACTGCGCATTTCGTTGACAACATAAGGTTGCTCGAACGCCTTGCCGCCGATGCAGTGATAAATCGCGTCGATGCTCGCCACCACTTGCGCATGGCCGCTGGCCGAGCGGCGCTGGAAACTGCGCTCTTCGCCGCCCTTGCACCATTGCTGGAAGCAGCTGACCAGCGTGGCAATGCACACGTCGGACGAAAACTCGTCGCCCAGTCCCAGCTGTGCCGGCGCTTCGCCCATACGCAGCAGCTTGATGCGCTTGGCAATGCTCTTGGCCAGCTGGGTGGTATCGAGAAAACGCGCCCGCACCGGGTTGGCTGACGATTTGTGCAGGATGCCGCCAGCATCGAGATTAACCGCCACAGCGCTTGCCGCCGCACCGATCGGCTCCGGATGGATGGTAACGTAATTGGCCCAGCGATCAAGCAGGCTGTCGAGCCACAGCAAGTGGCGTGCCGAATTGCCGCTCAACTTGATCGAATCCAGCAGCAGCGCCTGCACATACACTGCGGTGCAGCTGCTGGCCTGACTATGGGTATTCTGGCTATCCTTGACCCCGCGCAGCGCCCAGCCACTTTCCGATGCCAGGTAGTAGGCATGCATTTCGCGCCAGAATTCCGCCGCAACGCTGCGATACGCCAGCGCATGCTCGCGGATCGCCAGGCCGAGATTGCGCAGGCAGCGATGATTGACCAACGCCAGATGTTCCTGCACGCTGGGGTCGTTTCTCAGCGCGGCATCCAGCACATGCTGGTAGGCCACCACCAGCACACGCCACATCTGTACGTTGGCCTGCCACGCTGCCAGTTCGGCCGGCGCCAGCGGCTGCGCCTTGCCGAGATATTTCTTGGCGTTGGCGTCCTGCAGATAGGCAATGCTTTCACGCAGCATTTCCAGCGTCTTGAGGCGCTCCAGCGGTGCGATGGCAACCCGGTTCAGGCCATCCAGCGCGGCCAGCAGTTCGCGATGCGCCTGCGGCACGTTGATCATCGGCAGCAGCGCCAGCCACTGGCGGCAACTGCGCTGGTCGGTGAATTCCGGCTTGATCGCCGGGTCGATGGCCGGCAGCGCGGGCAATTGATGCATGCGTGTTTACCTTTGATTCTCGCCCAGTACAGCACTCAATTGCCGGCGCAACTGCTGCGCCAGAGCATCGATACCATGGGCGGTACCGGGGCGTTGTTCGCTTCCCCATACCGGCTGCGGAAAATGACGGTCGTCACTGAAACGCGGAATCACGTGCCAATGGATATGCGGCGTCATGTTACCGAAGCAGGCCAGATTGATCTTCACCGGATTCAGGGTGTTGCGCAGCGCACTTTCCACCGCGAACACCACCTGCATTACCCGATTGCGCTCATCCACCGGCAAGTCGGTCATTTCCTGCTGATGGCGATTGAGAACGACGCGGCAAAACCCCGGATAATCGTTATCGCCGATCAGCACTACGCGACAGAGTGCGCTATTCCACAATAGTTCCCCACCCTGCTGCTGGCACAATTCACAGCTCATTGTCGCCTCCATTCGCAGCAATAGCCTCGAAACACCCCTGCTCCAGATTCTTGCGCACCTTGCCGGCTGCGAATATGCGGCCGTTCATTGCGAGATACACGCCGGCCGGCAAGGTTTGCACCGCGGCAAAGGCAAAGCCGGTATTGAACGTCGCATCGGTCTGGCGAAAGCGCGCCGGGCTCATGGCACCGGTCAGCACGATGGTCTTGCCGCCAATGCCACACAATTTTTCTGCCGTCTGTGGCATGGTGTCGGTTCCGTGGGTAAGCAGGATACGACTTTCCGGCGCGGCTGCGACAGCATCGAAAATCGCCTGCCGGTCGGCATCGCTGAGTTCGAGACTATCTTTCCTCAAGATGGACTCAATCCGGTACGGTAGCGTAACCCCTCCCTCCTGCAGCAATTCGCCAATCATCGGAGCGCCGATCGAATAGCTGCTCTTGGCATCGAAATACACCTTATCGAAGGTTCCGCCAGTAGTGAAGATGCAAACGGACATCGTGCCCCTCTTTATGTATTAGTTTTTGATTATACAAAAAAATTGCCGCACAAAGGCGGCAATTATTACAAAGACATATCGACGCCGATATCCGGCAGGCTACTTACAACAGCACGCGCTCAATCCCGCCGTGATTGGCCTTATCGACGTAGTTCACCAGCCAGTTATCGCCGAGAATCTTTTTCGCCATTTCGATCACGATATAGTCGGCGCTGGTGCCGGTATCGTTGTCATAGCGCGACAAACCCTGCAGGCAGGCCGGGCACGATGTCAGCACCTTGATCTGCTCGGTCGGATGATCCTTGCGGATCGCATCGACGCCTTTCTGCATTTCCTCCTGTTTGCGGAAGCGCACCTGGGTCGAAATATCCGGCCGGCTGACCGCCAGCGAGCCCGACTCGCCACAGCAGCGATCCGACAACGCAACCTTGTCGCCCATCAACTCATTGACCACTTTCAGCGGCTGGTAGGTTTTCATCGGCGTATGGCACGGATCGTGATACATGTATTTCACGCCGGTAACACCGTCGATCTTGATGCCTTTTTCCAGCAGATATTCGTGAATATCCAGCAGGCGGCAGCCCGGAAAAATCTGCTCGAACTGGTATTTGAGCAACTGATCCATACAGGTGCCGCACGAAACGATTACGGTCTTGATGTCGAGATAGTTCAGCGTATTCGCCACGCGATGGAACAGCACGCGGTTTTCGGTGGTGATCTGCTGCCCCTTGTCATCGTTGCCGCTGGCGGTCTGCGGATAGCCGCAGCACAGATAGCCCGGCGGCAGCACCGTGGTGGCGCCGACGTGGTACAGCATCGCCTGCGTTGCCAGGCCGACCTGACTGAACAGGCGCTCGGAACCGCAGCCGGGGAAGTAGAACACCGCCTCCGATTCATCGGCAGCCTTTTTCGGATCGCGGATCACCGGCACCACGCTGGCATCCTCGATATCCAGCAAGGCACGCGCGGTTTTCTTCGGCAGATTGCCGGGCATTGCCTTGTTGAAGAAGTGCACAATCTGGGCCTTGATCGCCGGCTTGCCAACGGTGGACGGTGGTGCAGCGGTCTGCGCCTTTGCTGCGGGCGCAAATAGCTTGGTACCGAATCGTTGTGCCTTATAGCCCCATTCGATCATGCTCTTGCGGATCAACTTGATCGCGGTCGGATCCTTGGCGTTGAGGAATGCCATTGCCGCAGCCGAGCCAGGGTTGAATTTCTTGTTGCCGGTCTTGCGCAGAAAGTTGCGCATCGCCACCGACACATCGCCGAAATCGATTTTCACCGGGCACGGGTTGACGCACTTGTGGCAGACAGTGCAATGGTCGGCAACGTCGTTCAACTCGTCGAAATGCTTGAGGCTGACGCCGCGGCGCGTCTGTTCTTCGTAGAGGAAGGCCTCGGTCAGCAGGCCGACACCGAGAATCTTGTTGCGCGGGCTGTAGAGCAAGTTGGCGCGCGGTACGTGAGTCGAGCATACCGGCTTGCACTTGCCGCAGCGCAGGCAATCCTTGACCGAATCGGCGATCTTGCCCAGATCCGATTGCTCCAGAATCAGCGATTCGACACCGAGCAATTCGAACGATGGCGTGTAGGCATTGCGCAAGTCGGCGCCCGGCAGCAGCTTGCCCTTGTTGAAATGGCCATTCGGGTCGATACGCTGCTTGTATTCGACGAACGGGCTGATTTCGTCGTCGTGCAGGAATTCCAGCTTGGTGATGCCGATACCGTGCTCGCCCGAGATCACGCCGTTCAGGCCACGCGCCAGCTCCATGATGCGCGCCACGGCCTTGTGCGCGGTCTGCAGCATTTCGTAGTCGTCGGAATTGACCGGCAGGTTGGTATGCACGTTACCGTCGCCGGCGTGCATGTGCAGCGCAACGAAAGCACGGCCGCGCAAGACCTTCTGATGAATCTTGTTGGCCGCCTTGAGGATCGGCTCGTCGGTCTTGCCCGAGAACAGCTGCTCCAGCTCCGCCAGCACCTCGCGCTTCCAGCTCACGCGCAGCACGAAGTCGCGCAAGGCATGGAATACGCTCTGCGGGGTTTCTTCCTGCGCCAGATCCTTTTCCAGCGGCGCATCCGGATAACCGAGCGTGTACATCTCGAATGCTGCGTCGAGATTGTCGATGATCCATTCCCAGCGTGCCTTGACCGATTCGATCATGTCCAGCGCGGCATCGCGGCGATCGCCGATCAGCTCGGCATGGCTGATGCTCGGCGCATCGGCGTCGTCCACCGGCAGATTGCCGCGGAAGAACTTGCCCAGCCTGTCGAGTAGCTTGATCTTGTTGTTGATCGACAGCTCGATATTGATCCGCTCGATACCGTCCGAATAGTCACCGAGGCGATCCAGCGGAATCACCACGTCTTCGTTGATCTTGAACGCGTTGGTATGGCGCGCGATGGCAGCGGTGCGCGAGCGGTCGAGCCAGAATTTCTTGCGCGCTTCCGGAGTAACGGCGATGAAGCCTTCGCCCGAGCGCGCGTTAGCCAGCCGCACCACCTGGCTGGCGGCTTCGCCAACGGCGTTTTCGTCGTCCGAAACGATGTCGGCAATCAACACCATCTTCGGCCGGCCACGCGATTTGGCCTTGGTGGCATAGCCCACGGCACGCACATAGCGCCAGTCGAGATGTTCCAGACCGGCCAGCTGCACCAGCGGATGCTGGTCAAGGTAATTCTTGATTTCGACAATCGCCGGCGTGGCGCGCGACACCTCGCCGAAGAACTCCAGGCACACGGTGCGGATCTGGCTCGGCATGCGATGCAGCACGAAGCGCGCCGAGGTGATAATGCCGTCGGTGCCTTCTTTCTGCACGCCCGGCAGGCCAGCGAGGAATTTGTCGGTTACATCCTTGCCCAAACCCACCTTGCGGAATTTCTTGCCGGGGATTTCCAGAATCTCTTCACTGATCCTGGTTTTGCCGTCTTCCTTGAGCTTGGTGACGCGGAACCTGGCCAGCTCGATATCGTGAATCTTGCCGTAGTTGTGCTCCAGACGTTCAACGAACATCCAGTTGCCATCCGGATCAACCATTTTCCAGCTGGCGAGGTTGTCCAGTGCGGTACCCCACAACACGGCCTTTTTACCGCCGGCGTTCATCGCCACATTGCCGCCGATACACGAGGCTTCGGCCGATGTCGGATCAACCGCGAACACCAGACCGGCAGCCGAAGCAGCTTCCGAGACACGCGCAGTGACCACACCGGCGCCACACAGAATGGTGGCACGTTTGCCTTCCAGGCCAGGCAGGTCGATGTACTCAACACCATTGTGGATATCCAGCTTCTCGGTATTCAGCACCGCCGAATACGGTGTCAGCGGCACGGCGCCGCCGGTGTAGCCAGTGCCACCCCCACGCGGAATGATGGTCAGGCCGAGTTCGATACAGGCTTTCACCATCGGCGCGATTTCCGCCTCGGTATCCGGGCTCAGCACCACAAACGGGTATTCGACGCGCCAGTCGGTGGCATCGGTTACGTGCGACACGCGTGCCAAGCCATCGAACAGCACATTGTCCTTGCGCGTGATGCCGGCCAGGCGTTTTTGCACCTTGGCGCGCATCTGGCGGATTTCGTCGAACCAGATATGGAAGCTGCCGACCGCCGCATCCGCCGCGCGCAGCAATTCGCCAACCTGTGAATTGCCCTGGCGGCGCTGCTCGATTTCACCAAGGCGGTGACGCATGGCCTCAACCAGCGCGGTCAGGCGTTTCGGATTTTCCAGCAGATCGTCCTGCAGATACGGATTGCGCCGCACCACCCAGATGTCGCCCAACACCTCGAACAGCATGCGCGCCGAGCGACCGGTCTTGCGTTCATCGCGCAGTGTTTCCAGCTGAGCCCAAGCGGACTCACCGAGAATGCGGATTACGATTTCACGGTCGGAAAACGAGGTGTAGTTGTACGGGATTTCGCGCAATCGGGCGTTCATGTTTGGCAGGTCTTCAGTCAGGACGTTGCTGCAATGCAGAAAAGAGCACTCAATTTTACCGGATTCACCGGCTATCTGAAAAAATTTCTTAGAAAAACAACATGATTCGCAGGGTTTTTAGACCAGGATCAATGCAATTACGCAATAGCGCGCAAATTTTCCGGCAAAAATCAACAGTGCAGACCAGACTGCCGGCCAACGCAACCATCCGGCCGCCAGACACAGGCCATCGCCGACCAACGGCAACCATGCCAGCAGCAGCGACGGCAGCCCCCAGCGCCGCATCCATTGCACCGCCCGGTGCGTCTGCGGCCATTTGGCGGCCCTGCCGGCGTAGTAGGACGTCATGCTGCCGGCGGCATTGGCACAGCTCGCCAGCAACAGCGCCGGCCACACGCGTTGCGGGTAATGCAGCAGATAGGCCGACAGCGCTACTTCGGAATTGCCGGGCAGGATCGTCGCAGACAGGAATGCCGATAACGTGACGCCCAGTAATCCCCACTGCTCGATCAAAACCGGAACGCCTCGCCGCTATGTACCGCAATCAATTCGCCCAGATGTTCGAAAAATTCACGGCTGTCGCGGGTATTGCGCCATTGCTTGTCGCGCAGCCCGAAATGGAAACCGCCACTCTTGGCGGCAATCCACAACTCCTGATTCGGTGCGTGGCGGTTGACGATGACCTTGCTGCCATCATCGAACTCCAGCTCCAGCACCGCGCCGTTGATGGTGCACTCGACATCTACCCCCTGCTGGTCGATAGTATTCTGGATGCGCTCAAAAACCGCGTCCGCCAGCTCAAGAAATTCGGATTCGTTCATTCTGCTGCAACTCGCTGATGGAAAGAGCACGGCCAATCGCCCCATGCGCTTCGTGATAAGATTCGGCTTTTGATTTTGCCACAAGAGTTCACCCGATGCGCCGGCTTTGCATGCTTGTGATGGTTTCCCTGCTTGTAGTTGGCTGCGGTTTCAAAGGACCGCTGTGTCACCCGGACGCGCCGGAACCGAACAAATGCAAACAGCCAGCGAGCCACACACAGTGAACCAGTTCCAATACCGCAATCAGCAACTCCATATCGAAAACGTCGCAGCCAGCCAGATTGCCGCAGAATTCGGCACGCCCTGCTATGTATACTCGCAGGCCGCACTGGAAGAGGCATACCGCCAATACGACCAAGCCTTTGCCGGTCACGACCACCTGGTGTGCTATGCGATGAAAGCCAACTCCAACCTGTCGATCCTCAAGCTGTTCTCCAACCTTGGTGCAGGCTTCGATATCGTTTCCGGCGGTGAATTGCAGCGTGTACTGGCGGCCGGCGGCTCGCCGCAGAAAGTGGTGTTTTCCGGCGTGGGCAAGAGCAGCGATGAAATCCGCATGGCGCTGGAAGCCGGAATCCTCTGTTTCAATGTCGAATCGATCGCGGAACTGCATCGCATCAACGCCGTTGCCGGCACCTTGGACAAACGCGCGCCGGTCAGCCTGCGCGTCAACCCGGATGTGGATGCCAAGACCCACCCGTATATTTCGACCGGACTGAAGGACAACAAGTTCGGCATCGCCTACAACGACGCGCTGGCAACCTACCAGCTTGCGGCGGGCATGGCGCATATCGAAATCATCGGCATCGATTGCCATATCGGCTCGCAGCTGACCGAAATCGCCCCGTTCGTCGCGGCGCTGGAAAAATTGCTGGCGTTGATCGATCAACTCGAAGCGGCCGGCATCAAATTGCATCACGTTGACCT
>ERZ724505.1414-NODE-1414-length-13212-cov-9.055104_pt1 | contig 13212 bp, 22 predicted proteins | sample MGYA00376038_ERZ724505 | MGnify/ENA primary metagenome ERZ724505 (study PRJEB28724, sample SAMN07190884) | wastewater metagenome | isolation source: effluent of sewage treatment plant in Hong Hong | place: Hong Kong | collected 2016-03-17 ... | reverse complement strand
ATATATATAATTATTATATTGTACTTTAGTAGTATCTGTCAAGTTATTTCCTAATTATTTTTATAATTGTTCTACTTCCGTCCAAGCTGCTAAATAAATAGTTTTATTATTTGCATCTTTACATATTGAATACATACCATCAATTTTTTTAAATGTCAAGATTTCATTTTCATCTGGATATATACTAGCTATTGGTACTATTGGGTTAGTGTCTAATAGTTTAACTTTTGTGTTTGGTTTACAGTTATATAGTTTCATTTGACTATCTATACTAATATTATATCAAAATACTACGTTTTTGTCAATTAAAATTTCTGTGATTTCTTTGTAAGTATGTTCTTTAGGATCTTTTTCTGATAGTACTACTAGACAATCTACTCCGAGTGTGTGGAATGCTCTTGCAAATTTAATAGATTCTGTTCTTTTATCTGGGTCAAGCCAAATTACTAATTTGTCAACTAGATATTTTAGTCTGTGCATCATTTTTATATTTAAATTGCTTCCAAATAATGGAATTGCACCTGTAATATGACCGACCTTAATAGCACTAACTATATCCTCAACTAGTACAGCAGATCTAGAATTTACATTAATTGGATATATGATATCATGAATATCTCCTTTAGAGAACCATTTGTTTCTTTCTAAACTATTTGGTTCTGTTTTAATGTATCTTCCTTGGTATGCAATTAGTTCTCCTTCTACAAAGATTGGGAAAATTAATCTTTCAAATGATGGCGACCATTGTAGTACATTTCTTTTAATATCTAATTCATTTAGTTCATACTGAAATAACCATTCTTTAGCTTTATATGGAATTGTGGTTGTAATATCTGAAGGTAAATAAATTATTTCTTTTTGTTTGACTTCTTCTTTTTTTGTCATATACTCTAATTTAAGAGTTCCTGCTTTATAATAACCACAACTAAAACAATATCTATGTCCATCTGAATATACACCAAGGTTATCTTGATGGTTGTCTTTACCTTGTTCAGCACAACGTGGGCATTGTTCTTTACTAACCAAAGTGTTTTCAGTTCTTTTAGCCATTTTTATATAGTTGAATTGTTTTTAACTTCTTCAGGGCTAATAGTAGTAATAGTTGCCAGGATAGCACGTAGAGCAGCTTTGCGGCGAGCCAGTTCGGCAATGATTTCTTGGTGGTCGTCTTCTGTTTGTTTTATGTATGTTCTGAGTATGGCTCGGTTTTCTGCAGTGTCTGCATATACTGTGTACCATGTCTCTCCGTTGCTGCATTTCCAGTACCTTACGCCGGATTGGCTTCTTGCTTTCCCAACCACTCTAATCTCATAGATCTTGCCATGGCGAAGTCTCAGTGCGGGGAATCCCTGAAATGTTTTTCTCTCATCCAGTTTTTTCTTGAGGGAGACAAGGCTAGCTGCGGTCAGTTCCTCCCCTTCAACAGTTGCTGTGAATTTCCCAGACGGAAGAATGTCAATCTTGATTCCATTATGTTCAAACGTATATTCTGTCATTTTTATTGCTCCTGTATAGATGCACTGTTAAGCCCTTGCGAGCCGCCCTGGAAGTCCAAGGCCAGTGTTGCCACGGGCCGTGCCTGCCCAACAAATCATTCAACAGGACGCCAAGAACCCGCGCCCGAACATCACGTCGTTCAATTTTACTTTTTTCTTTTCTCCATTATCTAGACCATGTTTTATTCTTTAATAGATTTAGTATAAAAGAATTAATCATTAAATATGGAGTATAAAATAGTTTTAATGTTTCAGTGATTTTTTTAGAGCTTTGTATACTGGGTCTTGTCCATCTTCTGAATTCTTGCATGCACCGCTGCAGAAACACATCTGATTCTTGCATTTTTTCTTATCTTCCTTATTAAAGATATTATCCCAATTTTCTCTATAATTATTATTTGGAATTTGTGTTTTAATTGTCATTTAAAATCTCCTTTGAAGAAATAGTATCTGGATTAATATATTCTAAAATATCATAATATTCATCAGATAAATCAGAACACTTATCACATAGTTCTGTATAAGTATTTGTATCTGGATATTTAGTTTTTAATTCTTGTTCAGTTAAAACTGAATTGCAAGCTTTGCATCTTCCGGCCATGATTTTTCTTTTTCTTGTAAATACATAAATAAATTATTTTTTAAAGACTCCCATTCATTATTATAGTATTTATATGAAATCATTCCACTATTGTTGTGGATTCTATCTATATTTAATGTTGGTTCAATTTTTCCATCACAATAGGAATCAAAATTTGAAATACTATGAATATTATTTAGTAAAAAAGTCAATGTATTTTTTGTTACATCCTTAAAATATTCTCTCTCTATGCAATTTGTATTAGTATCTATAATATTAAATGTATATTCTAAATCATTTAATAATGATTCAGTATTACTATTTAATGTATATGATAAACATTTAATAATAAAAGTATAAAGATTATTTAATAATATTTTACTTGTCCAAATTTTATCTGATATTAAAATAATATCATATTCATTTTGGACTTTTAGAACTTCACATGGTTTTAATCCTAAAGTTTTTTCTATCATTTGTAATTTATGAAATTGATCCATAAAATTATCAAATGAATTTTGTATTTTAAAATTAATATAGTAAATGGAATCTGTGGTTTCTAAATGTGGGTCTTTAGTATAATCGTATTTGAATTTATAGATGTCTGTATTTGAGACAATTTCTGGATGTTTATTAATATATAAAACATCATTCATGAAATCTCTACATTTTGCTGGTTGGCCTATATTTGTAAATGTAGTATCATCAATTCTTTTAGCAAAACTAAATAAAATTCTTTTATTTTGAAATACTTCACTTAATGTAGTTTTATCTTTTTGTAATATAATTTTATACATTTAAATATTCTTTAAAGTTATTTGCGTATAGATTAGCAGTTTGATTAATTAATCCAGGTGCTGTATTAATTTCTAATACATAACATTTATTTTGTTTTTTATTATATATTATATCTACAGCGCCATAATTAAGATTAATGCAAGCACAAGCTTGAATTGCCAATTCTTCCAGTCCTTCAGGTTTTGTAATGTTTTCACGACAATAGACCCAGCCATTTTTATGGTTTCTTATTTGATTGTTTCTGTTTTCAAAGCCTACTTTTCTTTTTTTTTGTTGTATATCAATTACTTTTCCATTGAAGATATGTATTCTATATTCATGTTCCTTTTTAATATATTTTACGTATAGTTTTGCAGATGGAAATACTCGACCTTCAATTCCGTATTCACATCCATGGTAGAATGGGATAATTCCATTTCCACTATGACTACATAAAAGCGTTCTAGCAAATCCACAAAGTTCATAATCACTAGCTTTACACCAATTATATGCCTCTTCTATGGATTCTGTCCATTCTGGGTGTGGAATCCCATGTTCTTTGAATGCCTTAAATGTTTTTAATTTGTTTCTAGCAATATTTTTTTGTCTTTCTTCTTCTTTGTTGCTCCACCAAGCTTCATCACATTTTCCCCAGAAAATATGCTTATCTGACTCTCTTGGGTTAAAAGTTGTAGATGTTTTTTTAACTCTTAAAACTTTTTTATTAGTGAGTTCTTTTAATTTTTCTTGTAAATGTTTAGCTCCAGCACTAAACATTTTATAAGGTGTTATAATTAGTCTTTGTTTTTTAACAGTATGTGCCATATGGATTCCAAGTATTTACACAATGATCACAAATAATGCTTGTAATTTCACCATACTTATTTAAAGTAATTTGTGTATTTTCAATTCTTTTTTTACTTTCTTCTAGTGTGTCTGATTGTTCCCAAAATTCTCCACACATAGAACAACAGTTTTTATAATCTTCAAATGTATTAATTGTAGTTTTAATATTGTTTTTTGAAACTACTTCCATATCTTTATGAACTTCTTTGACAATATATGTGTATATATTATTCTTAGTGTTATATTTAATTTGTGTAATTTTACCACACAATAAATCATTTCCAGTTAAATCTTCAAATTCTTTTATATCCATATTTGGTATATAGGAAATTACAGCATCATTTTCATCATGCCATGATAGTCCTTCTACAATTCTCATCATTCCTTTAATCTCAGTTATTAGTGGTGTGAAGGCAATAATATCTCCAATAGAGTGCGTAGGAATGTTTGTATTTTTACTTTTGTAATTTGAATTGCTTATATTATTGTTTTTATGTATTAAATTTTCTTTAAATATTTTAAATGTACCAATTGTTTCTAATTTTAGAGTGTCTAAATTAAATTTAAATATTTTAAATGGTGGAATATCTTGAATTTTATAGAATTCTTTAATATTTCTATCAATAATCCAATCCAACATTTTTTCTTCAGAGGCTAAGTAAATTTTACTTTTTGTTTCAATTAGTACGAGAGGTCTTTCTGTATTTCTACAAAAATATAATGATTTTTCTTTTGCATTATACCAAATTAGTGCAAATGCCCCATTAATTCTCTCTAATGTGTCTTTAATATTATCATTATTTGCTAATGATTTACAAATTGCATGGCTGTCAATTTCTGTATTTGCTAGTTCCTTGTGGCTGAGTAGTGTTCCATTATGTACCAAGCAAATATGATCTTCAATAAATGGATGGGCATTTTGATCTATTTTTCCACCCATTGTTGCTTTTCTATTATGACCGACCAAGATCTGGCCGCGAAGACTAATACCTTCACAGAAGGTTTTGAATTCTTCAGAATTCATTAATCCTGGTGCGAAAGTAGATTCTTTAATTGAATAACAATTTCCATTGTTATTAACTTTAAAAATACCAGTAGCATCACTACCCCTCAGGGTATTAGCAAATAGTAACTGATTAAAAATGGTTTTGTCTTCATAAGTCAAACCTGATTTTTCTTTACTTATAATACTGACTAGTCCGCACATTTAGAATTCCATGTTAGGTGTTGAACAACTTACATAATGCTTTAAATTAATTTGTGATTTAATATTGTTGTAATATATATCCCCAAATAAAATTCTTTTTATTTGTGAAATACAAAATTCTAATTGTTTAGATGTTGCATTTATATATTTTTCTCCGAAAATAGTAGTGTATAGTTTAGCATATGAACTATCTGAATTCATATTTTCAATTTTATTTACTAAGTTTTTAAAGTTTGTTTTTGTTGCGTATGAAATTAAACATCCGATATTATCAATCCATTCTAAGATTGTTAATGGATCTAGTGTTCCATATAAATGTCTAAATTCAATTGTACCAAATTCTATTAATGGTAATATGTTTATTCCACAATATTTGGACCATATTAAATGTTCTAAATTCGAATATAATAAGTTTTTAATAAATTCTGTTTTATATAATGGTACACAGAAAATACTGTTCTCTCTATTTTTTCCTGCGATGTTATAAAAATGATGTTCAAAAATAGAATATAGTAGGATAATTGTTTTAATTTGATCCCAAGTAAAATCTCTACAATTTGCATGAATATGAACACTTGTTCTTGGGCTCATGTCCGGTTTATTTTTAACTTCAAGTTGTCTTTTGAGATAGTGTAATGCAGGTTCAATTTCTATTTGCTCTAAAGGTTTAGATGTAAATTCTATCCCATGATTTCTAAGACTATGATCCTCTTTTACATTCCAAAAATGAGTTACAAAATATTCATATAGTATATTTTCTGTTTCAATTTCAATTCCAATAATTGGAAGTGGATTTTTAAATTCAAAAATATTTAATACATTACCTGAATTATAATAATAATCTCTTATAATTTTTTTATGTTTGGCAGTTTGTAAATCTAATGGTGTAAAACCAAATACATAATTTGGTGTTTTAGAATCATTATCTATGTTTTTTTGTTGATGTTTTTTTTTGATGGTATTTAAAATATCTATAGGTGTCTGCGTGACCACATTGGGCATGTCCGCGGTGTTTTGATTTAAGTTTTCTAAGAGTGAATTGATACTCTCTTGATAAGTTAAAGTTTGTTGTTCATTATTAATAGGTTGTTCCCATGTAATTTGATTTGTGTTTGTATTTTCTGGCATAGTTAAAATTCCAATTCTAGAGGCTTAAATAGATGTCTATTATCGTATACTTCTTGGGCGAAATATGGATTTTTGCAATATAGTTTATTATTATTAATATACCCAATTAAAGTCGTGTGATACCAGACAAATAATAAGCTTGGATCATTAGTAATTGATAAACTAATCATAAAATTTTTATCAAGAGCACCACTATAAACGCTTTTTGTTTTTATTTTATCATGTAAAATATCAAACGAATAATAATTTTCGTTAATTAATGATTGTAAATATTTATGTTCAATTTTAATTAAACCACTTGCTCTATTATTTAAGTTTAATATTGGATCGCTTATACTTGTATTTTCTTTGCAAACGCCACGTTTAAATTGTCTTGCTGGATTTTTATATATATATAAACAATGTTTTTCATGATTAAACAGGCATTTAATTGGTTTAAAATTAAATAATTCTGTTTTAGTATATGTATTTAGTTTTATATATACATCATTTTCATCTAAGACATAATAATATCCATTTTCATACGATTTTAAATAAACTGGAATTTTTCTTTCGTTTTGTTCTAAGAATAAGTATGTATTTTTATATTTTTTTAGAACTTCATTTCCCAATTCTTCGTTGTTACTTACATTAAAGTCCGTAAGTCTTTGCCAGATATTCATAATCGATTAAATTCCCATTATTTATACAATTTTGAATTCTATTTCCATCTTTTTCTGAAATAGTATTTTTATTATATACAAATTCTAATGCTCTCTTTGTTCCTTCATATGCCCATTTAATTAGATCTTTATTGAAGATCCAGAAATTGCTCAATGTTCTATATTCTACACCATATTCTTTTAATCTACAGGCGCCGGCATTTCCGTATAATTTACGTCTAGTGTTTCCTGTAGTATCTAATACTACACTTGGTACTCCCAAAAATAAATCCATAGCCTTAATAGTATCTACTGGATTTTCTTGAGCAATATATGATCCTACGTGTATATGTCCACCTGCTGATCTTAGATTTTTTTCTTCACAATTTGGTTTTTCATTTTCTGTTAAATCCCAAGCATTATAATCTGGTTCACATCCAAATACCCAGGCATCTGCTGTTTTTAATTCTTCTTCTGGAAAGATTAATGCACTTTCGGTAGAAAAATCATATGTCTTTAATTTTTTCTTTAGTTCATTTAAAGTAAATGTGACTTCATTTTCAAAAGCTTCCATTGAATTACATGGTGGAATATTAAATTCAACTGCTACATTATCTTCTAGAATATAATGACCGACCTCACTAATTTTAAGTGGATGGTGTTTATTTCCACCTATTAGGCCAATTGCAGATTTTATATTACCGTTTTGAAGTAGAAATACTTCAGGATCACATCCAATTGTAAAGTACATTATAAGTCCTTAATGGTTAGTTTTTTTAGAGTTGGTGTTTCATATCCTTCTTGCCATGGATCAATATCTAACATTAATATATGTTTAGTATATGGAATATATTCATTATCTGTATTTGCTTGTGTGTCTCTAGTTCCATCTCTTGAATGTAAAATTGTAAATCCGTGATTTTTATATTTATTTAAGTCAATATCATTTTCAGTAATTGTAGCTAGTGCAGTGGTTATTCCACTATAATGCATTATATGTTTAATTAATATAAGTTGTGGAGAATATTCATTAAATTCTAATTGTAAGTTCCTTAAATTATTTATAATACATGTACTACAATCTGATTCAGTCATAGTTATAGAACATGATTGTAATTTCTTTTTATGTGCAATAATTATAAAAGGATCGCGACAGTCTATATATAAATTTATATCAATTAGTTCTGCTAATTTTATACTATGCTCTTTATTGATTAAATATTCAAACAAAATATTTCTCCATTTGAGTTACACACCATTGTACGAATTCATTTTGCGGATTCATCCATTCTGGATGGCCTTGAATTGCCAGGCAATTTGTTTCTAGAAAATATACTACTTCTGGAATAGTAACTTGTGTTTTTGTATGCTCATCAAATACATTAGTATTTGGTTTTGAATCCCAAGCTAATAATTCATGTTTGGTTCCATTTAAATTCATTGCTTGGTGATGACAACTACTAGTAATTAAATTTTGACCATCATATGTGATAACATTGTGTCGTTCGTGGTGTGTTCCATCTTGAATATGTTGATATAAAGAACCACCAGATAAACAACACATTAATTGTGCGCCTCTACAGACACCAATGATTGGCATTTTATTTTTAATTGCAAACCTTGCATATTCGATTTCTAATGCATCTCGTTCTGATGGTTTTGGTGATGCACTTGTGAATTTAGGTTTTTGGTTATATATAGAGGGGGAGATGTCTTCCCCTCCCCATAAAATAACACATCCATGTTCTTTAATGGTATTAATTTTTCCTAAACTATAAGTATTTTCAAATTTATTAAATGGATCTGTTTCTTTGTAGTAAATTGAATATAAGTTTTTAAAATGATTTAACATGGAAGAATTTCACCATTTTTAGTATATTCATATTTTGCAAATTGTGGGCTATTAACTAGTTTATAAAGGTTTTTAATTTCATAAACTACAATATTTTTTCCTAAGGATCTACTTGCACAGAGGTTTATTGTTTTTTGTATGTCTTTTTCATTGTCAATTAAAAATAAATTATTAGAATCAACCATTGTAGATTCTGGATCTGGTATTACAATATATTTAAAAGTCATTTTTGTTCCTTTATAATAAATTAATCTATTAATTGAATTTCATTTAGTGCAAAAACAGATGTTTTTGATTGGTCTGGAGTGTTCACATTTATAACTTCCAATAAACATGGTTCATTTTTACACCAATATTTAATATTGTTAATATCATTTATAATATTAACTACTTTCAATGTAGAATAATTTGTTTTTACGAAACTTCCTTCTTTAATACCAGCAAGTTTTACTTTTTTTAGTGCCTCTTCAAGTTTTTGTTTTTGTTCTTCAATTGTATTTGGTTTTGAATTCCAACTTATTTGTGAATTAATAATTTCTGGTTCTTTATAATAAATAATGTTTTGTAAAATCATAATGTGATTTTTGCTATAGAATTTTCATTTGTGGAATAAAATATTTGCTTAGTTCCATATTTTAATATGACGTTTAGACAAATGGGACACGGAAAAGCATTTTTAAGGAAGCCATTTTTATCGTATCTATATATATGAATAGAATATGCTTTTTTATTTTTAATTTTAATTAGTGCATCTATTTCAGCATGGAGATATATTTTCTCATTATGACCGACCTCACATGCTGCTTCTTTTTGTTTTGGATGTGTTTTAGTATAGCTGTTATGCCCAGTAGATAGTAGTTTATGTCTCTTGTCAAAGACATGTGCGATAATTTTATATCTTACTTTGGACATAATTAATTTTTATTCTTGAATGGTAAGATTGTCTACATTTTCTTGTTTATATGGTTTGTAGATTGTATTTTTTGTTTCAATGGTATCTCCATTAACTTTTGTTACCATACTTGTTGTACAAAATCGACCATTTAATCTTTTGTTGGGATGATTAATTGGTACTAGATATGCGCGACATCCTACACCAAAACAATAATTTTCCTTATTTGAGTCATACATAACAACAGGTTTGTTTTGATTAGACATGATTATGTTCCTTTTCAAATTGATTAAATAGATTAATAATATCATTAAGAAATTCTTTTTCCGGTACTGGTTTTTGTAGATCTATGTAGTACCGCGGTGATTTCAACCGGCCTTCAGATTTCACACGTCCAATGTGTTTTGAGAATGCATCGGGAATTCTGCATTTTGCAGTTGCAAATCCTAATACATTTTTATCGTCGTCAATGATATAAGCGACCGTCATTCCTCCTTGTGCAAGAATTTGTCCGTTACAATTTACATTACGAATATGCTTGAATTTAGTGCGAAGATTGTTCATTATGCTTTCTTTCATATATAGTGGTGGAAGCAGCGAGGCTCGAACTCACGACCTATGGATTAAAAGTCCAGTGCTCTACCAACTGAGCTATACTTCCTTGTTTGGTTAGTGTTCTTGGAAATAAAACCAAGGCAAATTGAAAGTTACAGAAATCAAGTTTCCAAAGTTGTCACAAGCGAACATTTGGTCTTCTATGGGATCGTACCAAGAAAGATAATCCGTACTCATTTCAATCATTTTGTTGTTCCTTTTTAATTTTTGGTGGCCTCGCGTGTAGGAATCGAACCTACAACGAAAGATTAGAAATCTTTTGTTATATCCATTTAACTAACGCGAGTGTGTGTTATTTAATCATTTTTCATTCTTCTTAGTGGTGAATTCAGGAACAAGGACTCCTAGTGTAGATTCAAGCCACTCAGCGACAATGCGCCGATGGCAGAATTCTCCCGGACGCTCATAGCATAGGATGGCAATGTTTTCGCCATTACCAAGTTGCGTTAAATCGTGCCAGACGATTGCAGGGTCAAGCTTATCCAGTATATCAGCATAGAAGTACTTTGTGTAGTTTTCGTCGTCGATGGTTCTGTCCTTGTATTGCTTTAATAACCAATAATTGGGTGCCAAGGCTTTGTATTGGGCACCCGTGTACCATTCGGGTGCCTTTCTAGAAATTGAAATGGTGTTGATACCTTGTGCCTTTAGTTTGTGTATGTTTGCAAAGTATGAGGTTTGTATTTTAGGTTTCTCTTCATTACAGTATCTAGTATATTCCATACTATTTCCTATTCAATTCTAATATGACCGACCATTTATATTTTGGCTTTCACAGCTATTATATGTGTTTCATTTGTGTACATTGTCACCACTCGGGCCATCCGTCTGGCAGGTGGCAATTTATTGGCGCTCCTGAAAACATTGGCTTAATTTCGTGTTCGCTGTAGCCTGCTAATCCACATCCGATTTTAGTTACTTGAAATTCAAGTTCCGGGTGTGCTCTAGCGTAGTCCAGGAACTCAGCGACGTATTTTGCAATTTGTGCTAGCGGTAGCGTTTTAATATGTTCGTCCTTAGTTGGTATTGCATAGGAGTTTCCAGTTCTGCCTACTCCAATACCGTATTTAGCGCCGTGCGATTTGCGGGCATAAAGTGCTGCTCCTTTGCCGTGTCTTCCTGCAAGGTTACTGCCAAAAACAAAAATCATGATCTTTCTTTAATTAAAAAGTGGTTCCACTCCAGGGTATCGAACCCTGCCGTTCCAGCCCATCTAGCCAGTCTCCAGAGTTTATAAGACTCCGCCGCACAACCTGTGCTGAGTGGAATTAATTAGATAGAATTACCTATGACCCAACCTAGAAGAAGTCCAATACAAAAGAATACTAGGTAATCTGAAAAATTATCCATTATATTCACCTTAGTGTTTTGATATTAATTTAATATAAGTCTTTTACTTTTATATAGTAAATCCAGGCCCCACCCCGTCCGGACTTTGCATCCGGCCAGGGCTTTGCTTTTGCCCTGGTTTTGCTGTCAGGGACCAGGGCGAGGATTCTGACCACGAGGAGTTTTTTCCAACTTCACGACAATTTTAATATGACCGACCATGACCATGCTAATTCAACGGATGGTTTTGAAAAATTTTTTTGGAACCATGCACCAATTTGGTGCATGATCCCTGTTTGTCGTTGCTGCTTGTTACATGTGGGAGTGGTGTGCTCCCTGGTGCATCTCCTGAGAGTTCAGCAGAGCGTCGTCAATCTCACGGCTGCTTTCTCCTGCGCCGTTCTCTTTGAGTCCTTCGCTATGGGCCAGCGCTTCAAGAATGGTAATGTCGCCTTCAGCAATCAACAATTCTGCCATATCGGGATTCTCCCAGGATGCCATCCATTGAATGCAATCAATTGCCTTGAGCGTTGCTGTCTGGGCATTGATTGATGGGTTTCCGAGTTCAGCACACTCAGCCATGGCTTCGACTTCCTGAAGGAAGCTCTTAATCTTGGCCTCGCGGTCTTTCGCCTGGGCTTCTGCTTTCTCAAGGCGCACCTTGCGTACTTCGTCAATGCTCATGCCCTTAATGCGTGCAAGGATTGCATCGGTTGCATCGTTTTCTCGGGGAACTTGTGGAGTCGCAAGTTTTACGACAATTTCTTCAATGCGCTCCTGGTTCATCGGGGTCTGCATGCTGGAATTCCAGTCATGGAACTCATTCAACGCTTTGGCGACGTCTAGGGCTTGCTGGCCCTGCATACGCTTTGCCACGGTTTTACAGAAGGTGTTGAATGCGCGGGCGAGACAAAGCCATGCGGCATAATTGAAAATGACATCTTTGATTCTGTATGAGGCCAGTTCTTTCAGTTGTTCCAGGCTGAGATTTCCTACGGCTTTATGACCGACCTGGTCGATGGTGGCATATTGTGGCTGTCGACGTGTGCCGACTCCAGCGGGGATGGTTTTCACCTTGATTTCCCGCTTGACTTCCTGCTTGTTGATGCCGGCAAAGGCGATGAGTGCGGTTCCGATACGAGCGATGATGGATTTCATGATTTGTTTCCTTTCAGTGGTTTGTGAGATTGTTACTCGAAGAAGCAACCGTCATGCAAGTTGATGAGGTCGCGGCGGTCTTGCGGAGTGATGCAGATTTTCCGCATCATAACCTGTGTCTCCCATGTGAGAATAAGATCATTTACAATGCGATTGTAATCCTCTGATAGGACGATTCCAGAAATCATTTGAGTTTTCATGGTATTTCCTTTCGTTGGTTTGTGGTGTTGGTGTTGGTGTTACATGTGTATTTTACTGCGATTTATTCGATGTGGGGTGATTGTAGATGTAACAAATTGTAAAAGTAAGCAAGAGTTATTCACAGGTTATCCACAACCAGTTCATATAGACCGCACTCTGTCAGCATGGACCAGACGAAGCGGTAGCTCACGGCGTGGGTTTGCGATGACCGACCTGGACTCTAGTTCCACGCGTGGAGCGTAGCCCGCGTAGTCCGTTCTACCGAGTCGAACGAAGTGACGCAGGCGGATGCTGTATCAGTTATCAGAATCCAATCCATGGAACAAGACCATCAAAATCGAAGGGTGAATTGTCATCGTGCCTGTCATAGCGCAGAATACCAAAACCCTCGACCTCCCGATACATGAATGGATAGTCTGGGAAATAATATTCGACTGCTTGCAAGATCCGCTCATCATCTTGATGTAACGAGGACACACCATTATAAATC
>ERZ724505.1413-NODE-1413-length-13213-cov-4.643639_pt1 | contig 13213 bp, 11 predicted proteins | sample MGYA00376038_ERZ724505 | MGnify/ENA primary metagenome ERZ724505 (study PRJEB28724, sample SAMN07190884) | wastewater metagenome | isolation source: effluent of sewage treatment plant in Hong Hong | place: Hong Kong | collected 2016-03-17 ... | reverse complement strand
GCCGAGCAGCGCGTTGAGCAGGGCGATGGCCCGGCTGCGCTGGGCGTCGTCGCCATCCGCTTCGGAAACACGCCGCGGTCGGCCACGCAGCGGCACCTTGCCCTCGGCCTGATCGGCACGGCCGATCAGGAAGCGCGTCAGCAGCGGCACCGGGCGGCCGGTCGCGCCCTTGTCCTTGCCGGATTTCCAGGCGGTGCCGGCGATATCCAGATGCGCCCATTCGTAATTCCTGGTGAAACGCGACAGGAAGCAGGCAGCAGTGACACTACCGCCGGGCCGGCCGCCAATATTGGCCATATCGGCAAAATTGCTTTTCAGCTGCTCCTGGTATTCGTCCCACAGCGGCATATGCCATGCCTTGTCGCAGGCCTCATCGCCGGCCGTCAGCAATTCACGCGCCAGGCTGTCCTGGTTCGAATACAGGCCGGTAGCCACGTGGCCGAGCGCAATCACGCAGGCACCGGTCAGGGTGGCCATATCGACCACGGTATCGGGCTCGAAACGTTCGGCATAAGTCAGCGCATCGCACAGAATCAGCCGGCCCTCGGCGTCGGTATTGAGAATTTCGATGGTCTGGCCGGACATCGACGTGACCACGTCACCCGGCTTCGAGGCATTGCCGGCCGGCATGTTTTCGCAGGTCGGCACAATCGCGATCACGTTCAACGGCAGCTTCATCTGCGCCACCGCCTGCATGGTGCCGAGCACCGAAGCGGCGCCGCACATATCGTATTTCATCTCGTCCATGCCCTCGCCCGGCTTGAGCGAAATGCCGCCGGAATCGAAGGTAATGCCCTTGCCCACCAGCACGATCGGCTTCTGCTTCTTGTCGGTACCGTGGTATTGCAGCACCACCAGCTTCGGCGGCTCGACGCTGCCCTTGGCCACCGACAGCAGCGAACCCATGCCCAGCTTGTGCATATCGTCGCGCTCCAGCACTTCCAGCTGCAGGCCGTGCTTGTCGGCGATTTCCTGCGCCTGCTGCGCGACATAGGTCGGGGTGCAGATATTGCTCGGCAGATTGCCCAGCTCGCGCGCCAGCGTCATGCCTTCCGCCAGCGCCTCGCCGCGCAGCAGCGCCTCTTCGCCGGCGGCCAGTTCGCTGCGGCGCGATACCGACAGCGTAATTTTGCGCAGCGGGCGTTTATTTTCTTCCTGCTTGCTCTTGAGGCGCTCAAAGCGATACAAAGTATCGAAAATCACCTGCACCGCATGCTCGATACGCCAGGCAATCTCGCGTTTCTTGACCGGTACTTCGGTCAGATAGAACACCGCATCCGGCGCACCGGTTTCGGATAAGGCCTTGATCGACGAGCGCATTGCCGTATGGAACTCGCTGTCGCGGAATTCGCGCTCCTTGCCCAGACCGACCAGCATCACCCGGTCGCACGGCGTATGCGGAACATTGTGCAGAATCACGGTAGAGCCGAGCTTGCCTTCCATATCGCCACGGCGCAGGATGTCGGAAATGTAGCCGTCGGAAATACGATCGAGCAGATCCGCCGCCAGAGTGAGCTTGCGTGATTCGAATACGCCGACGATGACGCAGGCGCTGCGCTGCTTCTCCGGGCTACCGCTTTTTATGCTAAATTCCACACTTGGCTCCTCACGAACGATCGTTCAACGGGAATAACGCGGGGCTCCGCTCTGGACGTTGTTTGCCGGAAACAACACCAAGCGTAAATTCACCCCGGAATTCACCGCATCCACGCATAAAAACCGATTATCGGCATGATTCATATTATTTGTCAAAAAGGCTGGCTTTTGCATGATTTATAAGCGCTTCTATCAGCGCGAGCTGGCCACGCTGACAATCGGAATCTTCGTCGTCCTGCTGGCAGTGATCACCACCACACTGATGGTGCGCCTGCTGGGCATGGCCGCGACCGGCAAAATCGCCACCGAGGCGGTACTGATTACACTGGCGTTTTCCGCACTGCGCTACCTGCCGATCCTGTTGTCGCTGTCGCTGTACATTGCGGTGCTGCTGGCTTTGTCGCGTGGTTTTCGCGATCACGAAATGGAAGTCTGGATGAGCTCGGGCCTGAGCATAGCCGAGTGGGTCAAGCCGACACTGACATTCGCAACGCCGCTGGTCGTGCTGATCGCGGTGCTCAGCTTCGTCCTCAGTCCGTGGGCGGTGCGCAAGAGCAACGATTACCGCCACAAGCTGATGGCTCAGGAAGAAACCGCCGCGATCTCGCCCGGATTGTTCAAGGAGGCGAAAAACGACAACCGCGTGTATTTCATCGAGAATTTCAGCGGCGAACACGGTTCGGCGACCAATATCTTCGTGCAAACGGAAAAGCAGCAGAAACTCGGCATCATCAGCGCGCACCACGGCCAGATCGTCACCGACGACGACGGCAACCGTCATCTGCAAATGTATAACGGCCGACGCTACGAAGGCCGGCCGGGCCAGCGCGAATACCGCATTGTCGAATTCGACCGCTACAGCCTGCTGATCCAGCCCAAGGATCCGGGCAAGGAAGACACGCCGACCAACGGCAAGACTACCGGCCAACTACTGAAACATCCCAACGCCGACAATCTGGCAGAGTTTTCCTGGCGCCTGGCGGCACCGATCGGCGCAGTGCTGATGACACTGCTGGCAGTTCCGCTGAGCTTTTCCCGCCCGCGCGCCGGGCGCTCGCTGAACATGGTCATGGCGCTGCTGGCCTACCTGATTTACAGCAATTTCATCAGCGTCGGCAACGCCTGGATGGCACAGGGCAAGTTACCGGCCAGCGTAGGCCTGTGGCCGATCCACGCCACCCTGCTGGCAGTCGTGATGGCGCTGCTGGCATACCAGGCCGGCGCATTCCGGCACAAGGCGGCGCAATGAATACGCTGGCGCGTTACATTTCCAGCGAAATCGTCAAGAGCACGCTGTTCGTTTTTGCACTGCTGCTGGCGCTGTTTGCCTTTTTCGACATGCTTAACCAGCTGCAGGATATCGGCAAAGGCCGCTATCAGCTGTGGATGGTGTTCATGTTCGTCGGTCTGAGCCTGCCGGCACGCATTTATGAACTGTTTCCGATCGCCACGCTGATCGGCTCGCTGCACGCGCTGAGCCAGCTGTCGGCCAACTCTGAATACACGGTGATCCGCTCGTCCGGCGTATCCAATCTCGGCGTGGTAGCCAAGCTGCTGCCGGCCGGACTGCTGTTTGCCGCACTGACCTATGGCTTTGGCGAATACATTGCCCCGCCGGCGGAGCGCGCCGCCAATCACATGCGCCTGCAGGCAACCAATTCGGTGGTGGCGCAGGAATTCCGTTCCGGGTTATGGGTCAAGGAAGACCGCTCATTCATCAATGTGCGCGAGGTACTGCCGGACAACAAGCTGTCGGATATCCGCATTTACCAGTTTGACGACAAGTTCAATCTGCAGAAAATCACCCGCGCCGAAAGCGGCGAATTCCTTGCCGGCAACGACTGGCGCCTGCACGGCATCACCGAAACCACGCTATCGTTCGGCGGCATCAATCTGGCACACGAACCCGACCGCCAGTGGCGCACCGTGCTCAACCCGAACATTCTGTCGGTATTGCTGGTGGCGCCGGAGCACATGCCGGTAGCGGACCTGTACAGCTACATCCAGCACCTGAGCCGCAACAAGCAGAAAACCTCACGCTACGAAATCGCGCTGTGGAACAAGCTGCTGTACCCGTTTACCGCCCTGTCGATGATGTTGCTGGCGCTGCCGTTTGCACAATCGCAGCGCCGCAGCACCAATGTCGGACTGAAACTGTTCATCGGCATTCTGCTCGGGCTGGCGTTCCACTTCACCAACAGCCTGTTCAAATACCTGGGATTGCTGTACGACTGGCCGCCATTGCTCGCAGCAACCATCACAACCATGTTCGTGTTGGCGCTGGGCGCCGGAATGACTTGGTATCAAGAGCGCCGCTAGCCGCAGGGCAGCGACGCAAAGAAGCCTGAAACTCAGGCGTTGATCAGGCGGGTACCGGCCAGCCGGTCATGCAGGAATTGACGCTCACGATCCAGCAACGGCCATCCCCACGCCAAAAGAAACACGGCGCTACTGGCCGCCAGCCATGGCATCGCAGCAGCACGCTGAAAATGCGCCCATACCGCAGTTGCAGTCAGCGGCAGATAAATGACCAGACCGAAAAAAAAGCGCAAAGCCGCCGCCTTGGCGCTGACAGCAGCCCCATCCGCACCGACCAGACGAATCTTCCAGGTTTTCATCGCCAGCGTTTGGCCCGCCTTGAGCCAGCACCAGCCAAAATAGCTACCCAGCACCAGCAACAGGAACAGTGACTGGAAGTGACGTGCAGCATCGACCGGCAACAACTTGCCGACCGGATAAAACACAAACCCGGCTACCATCAGCAGGGCAAGCTGCAGCAGCGACTCATACACCAGACAAAGGGCGCGCCGCCACATCGGCGGAGCATTCATTGTTTCGGCTCCACACGCTGCGGCGCAGCCGCCGGAGCGGCTCGCGGCGCTACCAGCGGCGGAACGACCAACGCAGGCGCAACCGGAGAGCCGCCGCCCCCCTGAGCCTGCTGCTGGATCTTGGATTTCACCGCCTGACGCTCGTCCTGCGGCAATTCATTCAATTGACGGAAATTCTGGCGGGCCAGCTTGCGCTGCTCGGGAGTCAGTCTGGCCCACTCCTGCAGGCGCGACTGTATGCGCTGCTGCTGCAGCGGCGTCATCGACGCGTATTTTTTTGCCACGCCAAGCAATCTATGGCGCTGGATATCCGGAAAACCATCCCACTCGGCCGCCAGCGGCGCCAGAACCTGGCGCTGCTGGGGAGCGAGCTGCATCCACTTGGGCTCTGCTCCGGCCACATCGGCAGCATGGGCCGAGCGTAGCAAAAACAGGCACAGACAAACTATTAACGGTTTAACCATTTATCAAATTGATGATCCACATACGCCTGCGGCGGCAAATCGTCGGCGAGCAGAATCGCATCCACATCGTCATCGGACACATCGCTGGCATTGGTCAGCCAGAAATACGCCCCACCCAGACACGCCAGCAACGCCAGCCCCGACGCCAGATGCCGCAAATGCCCGCCATCCAGCCGGCCCAGCCAGCCACCCGCCACTGCCAGAGTAGTAACGCTACGCTTCGCCGGGCCGCCCATGGCGGCCAATGCCTCGCGCCGGGCCAGTTCCAGGCGGCTGCCCACTTTACCATCAAGCCGGGCCAGACCGGCATTCAATTCATTGCTGATCCTGCGGCCGAATTCCTTCTCGTTCATCGCTCGACCCCTTTCTGTTTTAGCCATTCTGCCAACGCGTGCGTGGCGCGCGAGCAGTGTGTTTTGACACTCCCTTCAGAGCAACCCATCGCTGCAGCCGTCTCGGCCACATCCATATCTTCCCAATAACGCAGCAGGAAGGCTTCCCGTTGACGTGCCGGCAACTTTTCCAGGCCTTCTTCGATAATCTTTATGACCTGCTCGCGGCCCATTTGTTCATCGGGCGGAACCGGCGCACCGTCGTGCAGGGCGGAAACATCGATCATTTCCAGCGGATCGATTTCACTTTCCTGATCTTCGCCAGGCGTAAGCGATGACAGCAGCGTGGTCCAGATCGAACGCACTTTCTGGCGGCGAAAATAGTCCCGGATGCGGTTCTGCAGGATGCGCTGAAACAGCGCCGGCAGTTCGTCCACCGGTTTGTCGCTGTAACGCTCGGCCAGCTTGAGCATCGAATCCTGCACTACGTCGAGCGCAGCGTCCTCGTCGCGCAGGGCGTAAACGGCGTACTTGAAGGCACGCCGATCGACCTCAGCCAGAAATGCCGACATTTCCTGATAAGTAGCCAGACGCTAACTCCACACAAACCCAGAATCAAAAACCCGGAATTCAACCGCCCATTCGGTCAAATCTGGGCCGCATGTTATCAAAAAGGCTGCCACAGCTCCAAATATGGGCGGAAAAACTTGACCGGGGCCATCGGAATCCATTACTGTTTAAGGTTCTTAAACAGGTTTTTACGCTCGTTCACCAACGATCGGATTACCTCTTGCCCGACCTGACGAACAATCAGCGCCGGGCAATCGACAGCTGAGTTTACCAACAGTAACTGAGCCTGTTCCGCTCCCGCGATTGTCAAAGTTTGTCCGGGAGACAGTTAAGGGATCGTCCTTCATTTTCCTGCCGGAGCAATCTGCAAGTGTTGCCCGGCCCGGTGAAAAGGCCGCTTGCGCGGCTGGGCGATCCGGACGATTTAGTTCGCACTCATCCAACTTGGCAAATATTCGAAGGTTTGACATGGAACTAACAGGCGCAGAAATAGTAGCGCGCTGCCTGGCCGAAGAAGGCGTTGAATACGTATTCGGCTATCCTGGCGGCGCGGTGTTGGAAATTTACGACGCAATTTTCAAGCAAGACAAATTCAAGCACATCCTGGTGCGCCACGAGCAGGCTGCGGTTCACGCCGCCGATGCCTATTCGCGCTCCAGCAACAAAATAGGCGTCGCGCTGGTAACCTCCGGCCCTGGCGCGACCAACGCCATCACCGGCATTGCCACCGCCCACCTGGATTCGATCCCGATGATCGTGATCTCGGGACAGGTAGCAACGCCGGCAATCGGCCTGGACGCATTCCAGGAAGTGGACATGGTCGGCATTACCCGTCCGTGTGTAAAGCACAACTTCCTGGTGAAAGACGTCAGCGAATTGGCCGACACTTTCAAAAAGGCGTTCTACATCGCGACAACCGGCCGTCCCGGCCCGGTGGTAATCGATATCCCCAAGGATGTGACACAAAAGAAAGCTGAATTCAGCTATCCGAACAGTGTCAGCATGCGCTCATACACGCCGATCAACAAGGGCCATCCGGGCCAGATCAAGAAAGCGGTACAACTGATCAGCGAAGCCAAGCGCCCACTGATCTACGTCGGCGGCGGCGCTGTGCTGTCCGACGCCAGCGCACAGGTGACCGAACTGGTACGCACGCTGGACTTCCCCTGCACCAACACCTTGATGGGCCTGGGCGCCTATCCGGGCGACGATCCGAAATTCATCGGCATGCTTGGCATGCACGGCACTTATGAAGCCAATCTGGCAATGCAGTACTGTGACGTGCTGATTGCGATCGGTGCGCGCTTTGATGACCGCGTGATCTCGATGCCGAATCATTTCCTCGCATCGCCGAAGAAGATCATTCACATCGACGTTGACCCTTCGTCGATCGCCAAGCGCGTCAAGGTTGACGTACCTATCGTTGGCAACTGCCGCGACGTTCTGGAAGAAATGCTGGCACTATTGCGCACGACGCCGGAACGCCCGGACGCCGATGCACTCCAGACCTGGTGGAAGCAGATCGAAGAATGGCGCGCACCGAACAGCCTGCGCTACGACCAGCCGAGCGACATCATCAAGCCGCAATTCGTGGTGGAAACCCTGCACAAACTGACCAACGGCGACGCAATCATTACTTCCGACGTTGGTCAGCATCAGATGTTTGCCGCGCAATACTACAAATTCAAGCGTCCGCGTCAATGGATCAACTCCGGCGGCCTCGGCACCATGGGTGTCGGCCTGCCGTACGCCATGGGCGCCAAACTGGCCAACCCGGAACTGGATGTAGTCTGCATCACCGGCGAAGCATCGATCCAGATGAACATTCAGGAACTCTCGACCGCCAAGCAGTACCACACGCCGGTCAAGATCGTAAACCTGAACAACGGCTATCTGGGCATGGTGCGCCAGTGGCAGGAAATGTTCTACGAGAATCGCTACGCTGAATCCTACGTCGATGCACTGCCCGATTTCGTCAAGCTGGCCGAAGCCTATGGTCACGTCGGCATGCGTATCAGCAATCCGGCAGATGTCGAGGGCGCGCTGCGCGAAGCGCTGGCACTGAAAGACCGCCTGGTGTTCATGGACTTCATGATTGATCCGAAAACCAACGTATTCCCGATGGTTGGCAATGGCAAAGGCCTGAACCAGATGGCTTTGCCGCCGCACATGCGTCACCTGCAGCAGACGCCGACCCTCAAAGAACGCGATTACGGCAATCTCAGTTAAGGTATGGACAGCATGCGACACATTCTCTCGATCCTGATCGAAAACGAAGCGGGCGCCTTGTCCCGGGTTGCCGGGTTGTTCTCCGCTCGCGGGTACAACATCGAATCCCTGTCGGTGGCACCGACCGAAGATCCGACCCTGTCGCGGATGACCATTGTCACCTCCGGCTCGGACGACATCATCGAACAGATCACCAAGCAACTGAACAAGCTGATCGAAGTGGTCAAGGTTATCGACCTGCACGAAGCCGAGCACATCGAACGCGAACTGATGCTGATCAAGGTACGCGCGACCGGCAAGGAACGTGAAGAGATGAAACGGATGGCGGACATTTTCCGCGGCCGCATCATCGACGTCACCGAAAAGACCTACACCATCGAACTGACCGGCCCCGGCGCCAAGCTGGATGCTTTCATCCAGGCCGTCGATCGCAGCGTGATTCTGGAAACCGTACGTACTGGCGCCTCCGGCATCGGCCGTGGCGAGCGTATTCTGAAAATCTAGTGAGGCAAGAGCCGCAGGCAGCGGGAAACACTCCCGCTGTTTGCGTTTTAACCTCACACCTCACTTGTCCTTAGGAGTTCAAATGAAAGTTTTTTACGACAAAGATGCTGACCTGTCGCTGATCAAAGGCAAAAACGTCACTATCGTTGGTTATGGCTCGCAAGGCCATGCCCACGCACAAAATCTGCGCGACTCGGGCGTCAACGTCACCATCGGCCTGCGCCGCGATGGCGCTTCGTGGGCCAAAGCCGAAGGCGCCGGCCTGAAAGTGGCTGAAGTTGCCGAAGCAGTCAAAGCTGCCGACGTGGTGATGATCCTGTTGCCGGACGAATCGCAACCGGAAGTCTACAAACGCGACGTTGAGCCGAATATCCGGCAAGGCGCAGTTCTGGCATTCGCTCACGGCTTCAACATCCATTACAACCAGATCGTGCCGCGCGCCGACCTGGACGTAATCATGGTTGCCCCGAAAGGCCCGGGCCACACCGTTCGCTCCGAATACAAAAAAGGCGGCGGCGTTCCGTCGCTGATCGCGGTTTACCAGGACAAATCCGGCAAAGCCCGTGACATCGCCCTGTCGTACGCAGCAGCCAACGGCGGCACCAAAGGTGGCGTAATCGAAACCAACTTCCGCGAAGAAACCGAAACCGATCTGTTCGGCGAACAGGCCGTTCTGTGCGGTGGTGCGGTTGAACTGGTGAAAATGGGCTTCGAAACCCTGACCGAAGCTGGCTACGCTCCGGAAATGGCGTATTTCGAGTGCCTGCACGAACTGAAACTGATCGTCGACCTGATGTACGAAGGCGGCATCGCCAACATGAACTACTCGATCTCCAACAATGCCGAATACGGTGAATACGTGACCGGCACCGAAGTGATCAACGAGAAGTCGCGCGAAGCCATGCGCAATGCGCTGAAGCGCATCCAGACTGGCGAATACGCCAAGATGTTCATCCTGGAAGGCAAGACCAACTACCCGGCAATGACCGCGCGTCGCCGTCTGAACGCAGCCCATCCGATCGAAGTAGTCGGTGGTCAGCTGCGCGACATGATGCCGTGGATCAAAGCCAACAAACTGGTTGACCAAAGCAAGAACTGATCGGTCTTTCGATCGCCAGCAAACAGGTGTGCCGCGCAGCGGTGCGCCTGTTTTGTTTTGTGGTCTACAGTTCGCCACATCGTCGCTCCTGCCGGCGCAATGAATTAGGCCAACCCGGATCACACCACTCTGGCAAAATTGCAGCGACCTATCCGCAACAAACCGAGCCCGAAACCACCATGAATCGCCCCCAGACCGGTACGCACAAATCCTTACGCCAGCAAAGCATTTATCTGCTGCCGAATCTGTTCACCACCGCCGCACTGTTCGGCGGGTTTTACGCCATTGTGCAGGCAATGAACGGTAAATTCGAACAGGCTGCCGTCGCCATCTTCATCTCGATGGTACTGGACGGACTCGACGGCCGCGTCGCCCGGCTCACGCATACGCAAAGTGCATTTGGCGCCGAATACGACAGTCTGTCCGACATGGTTTCGTTTGGCGTTGCGCCGGCACTGGTGTCTTACGAATGGATGCTGCGCGGCATGGGCAAGCTCGGCTGGATGATCGCATTCATCTACGCCGTCGGCGCCGCGCTGCGCCTGGCGCGCTTCAACACCATGCTGGAAGTGCAGGACAAACGCTACTTCCAGGGGCTTCCCAGCCCCGCTGCGGCAGCACTGGTAGCAGGGCTGGTATGGATCTGCGTCGAAAACGACATTACCGCCGGCACATTGCCATTGCTGCCGTGGATCACACTGGCATTCACACTGTTCGCCGGCATCACCATGGTCAGCAACATCCGCTTCTACAGCTTCAAGGAATTCAATGCCCGCAAGAGCATCCCGTTCATGGCCCTGCTGGCCATTGTACTGGGAATCGTACTGATCTCCAGCAACCCGCCAATGGTGCTGTTCGGCGTATTCGTATGTTACGCCCTGTCCGGTTACGTTATGGCCGGACTGCGCATGCGCAAGCAAGCCGAGACGACAAACACAGCGCAAAATTAGACATAACGTCCAACAGCAAACTTTCCCCCAAGAGGAACAGCCAAAACCATTTGACGTTTTGTCTACGCCACTTTAACCTTGTCACACCTCTGTCACCACAAGGTTAGCCATTGTGTCATTCGACATTGATCGTCTAATCGGCGAATTTGGCGGCCCCGCCAAGCTTGCCGAAGCGTATAACCAACATTACCCGAACGACCCGCTGTCACGCGCCGCCATTTACAAATGGCGCGAACGCGGCAGCATTCCGCTGGCACAGATCAACCGACTGGCCGAACTGGCCGGCGCCAGCGGCTGGACATTCAACATTCACGACTATTCCAGTAAACCGGCAACATCAAATAACGCCGAACCAGCACACAGGAGCGAGCCAACCATGAGCGATCGTTTGTACATTTTCGACACCACTTTGCGCGATGGCGAACAAAGTCCGGGCGCGGCAATGACCAAGGACGAGAAAATCCGCATTGCCAGACAACTGGAAAAACTCGGTGTCGATATCATCGAAGCCGGCTTTGCCGCAGCCAGCCCCGGGGACTTCGAGGCAATCCGGGCAATTGCGGAAGTCGTGAAGGAATCGACCGTGTGCTCGCTATCGCGTGCCAACGAGAACGACGTCCGCCGCGCTGGCGAAGCGATCAAGCCGGCCGCCAGAGGCCGGATTCACACCTTCATCGCGACCAGCCCGATCCATATGGAAAAAAAGCTGCGCATGCAACCGGATCAGGTCATCGAAGCTGCGGTAAAGGCGGTCAAGATTGCCCGTGAATATACCGACGACGTGGAATTTTCGGCAGAAGACGCGCTGCGCTCGGAGATCGATTTTCTGGTCAAGATCTTTGATGCCGTCATCCAGGCCGGCGCGCGTACCATCAATGTTCCGGATACGGTCGGCTACGCAGTGCCATTTGCCACCGAGCAATTTTTCCGTGAGCTGATCGCACGCGTTCCCAACTCCGACCAGGTCATCTGGTCGGCACATTGCCATAACGACCTCGGCATGGCCGTAGCCAACTCGCTTGCCGCAGTACGCGGCGGCGCTCGCCAGGTCGAGTGCACCATCAACGGCCTGGGCGAGCGTGCCGGCAATGCCAGCCTGGAAGAAATCGTCATGGCAGTACGTACCCGCCATGACATATTCAATATCGAAACCCGCATCGATACACCGCAAATTGTTCCGGCATCGAAACTGGTTTCCACCATCACCGGCTATCCGGTACAGCCGAACAAGGCCATCGTTGGCGCCAACGCTTTTGCGCACGAATCCGGCATTCATCAGGACGGCGTGCTCAAGCATCGCGAGACTTATGAAATCATGCGCGCCGAAGACGTGGGCTGGACCGCCAACAAGCTCAGCCTCGGCAAACTATCCGGGCGCAACGCATTCCGCACTCGCCTGAAAGACCTGGGAATCGAACTCGACAGCGAAGAAGCGCTGAACGCAGCATTCGGCCGCTTCAAGGAACTGGCCGACAAGAAGTCGGAAATCTTCGACGAAGATCTGTACGCGCTGGTCGGCGATGACTCCGCGTCGCAGGAACTGGATGCCTATAAATTCGTATCGCTTACAACCCGCACCGAAACGGGCGAGCAGCCTTATGCGGAAATTGTTCTGGTCGACAACGGCAAGGAAAAACGCAGCAGCAGCAACGGCTCCGGCCCGGTTGACGCGACCTTCAAAGCCATCGAGGCTATCGTCAACAGTCAAACCGCGCTGCAATTGTATTCGGTCAACGCGATCACCAGTGGCACCGACAGCCAGGGCGAAGTTACCGTGCGCCTGGAAAAGGATGGGCGCGTGGTAAACGGACAGGGAGCGGACACCGATATTATTGCTGCTTCGGCAAAAGCCTACTTGTCTGCATTGAACCGCTTGGCTGGAAATGCGGAGAAAATGCATCCGCAGGTGTAGACTTCCGACAGTATTCGAGACTCGCACGCAACATCTGCGCACAAAAAACTAGGCGAGACACAAAAAGGGCGGCTGCCGACAGTAGAGACAGCCGCCCCCCCCCCCATTCAGTTGGTAGAACCTAGACCGAAGACGGATCGAACTCAGTCATCTACAGGAAAGTATGAAGTCGTTGTAGTTCCCGCAATACCGGTTACAGGAGAAGGGGTTACTACGTCCACTCGAATAAGGCCGTGATGACCGGTACTATCAAGACAAGAGCTAGTTAGACCGGAGTAAAACGCATCACTTCTAATAGTGATTGGATAGAACGGATGGTTTCCTATCTCAGCACTACTAGATGACACCATCGGCTTATAATTGGTATTGCCCACTTCAAAACTCGTATTGCCCAGCAATTCGCCGTTGCTCGCACTGAACTTGATCGTAGTCCCGACAGGCATCACGTTGCCATTCTGATCGGTGACCTTGAAAAAATATGTGTCTGCCGAACCACCCGATGAGCCTACATTACCAGGAAACCCTCCGGGAGCTACGCATTTATCTGTAATGGAGAACGCCTTGGAGGCTGAATACCCGGAAACTGAATTAGTGGAGCCACGGATAAGTGCACCACTCGTCGACAAGACCAGAGTCATATTCTGGAAGACATATTTCTTGCCTCCACCGGATGTTTGCAACGTGCCATCATAGGCCCCATTTGCCGGGACGAAGCTGGAGGCGCCG
>ERZ724505.1412-NODE-1412-length-13213-cov-5.985332_pt1 | contig 13213 bp, 13 predicted proteins | sample MGYA00376038_ERZ724505 | MGnify/ENA primary metagenome ERZ724505 (study PRJEB28724, sample SAMN07190884) | wastewater metagenome | isolation source: effluent of sewage treatment plant in Hong Hong | place: Hong Kong | collected 2016-03-17 ... | reverse complement strand
CGCCGGCCTTGCTCCAGTCCGTAAACAAGCAAAAGGCGTCGCAAACGACGCCTTTTTGTCTTCGCCCGTTTGCCCGGTCAGCCCCTGCTTGTCTCGCGCATGATGCCGGCCATAATCAGATTGAACAGCAGGTCAACGCGCTCCTCCATCGTCGCCCACTCCACCCATGTCTCTCCCTGCAAACCGATATGCAGCGCAACGATGCCGTGGAATGCGCTCCACAACGTCTGGGCGTAGAGTTCCAGCTTGCCTTCGGGAATTGCGATCGAGCCGCGACGCAATGCATCGGACATGACCTTGATGATCCAGGCGTAGGCATCCTTGTCCGGATTGCCGCGCACGTCTTCGCGGAATTCCTCGTCGTACAGCGGGCCGGACGACGACATGAAAATCTGCCGGTACTGATTCGGATTATTGACGCCGAAATCGACGTACAGATGCGCAATGCGGCGCATTCGCGAAACCGGATCGAGCTCGTCGCCCACCTCGTGCAGCTTGTCGGTCAATGCCTTGAAGTCGGCATAGGTGATGGCGCGGATCAGCGCATCCTTGTCCTTGAAATGCGAATAGATCGCAGTTGCGGAATATTCGATTTTGTCGGCGATGCGGCGCATCGTTACCGACTCGTAGCCCTCTTCGACAAAAATCTCGCGCGCAGCGTCCATGATTTTCCGGCTCAGCGCTTCTTTTTCGCGTTTTCTTCTTTCTGTAATACCCACTTGCCAAACCCCTTGCCTGCAACTCTAATTGTTTTCTAAGGCCTTGATCCAGTTAGTTCCAAACGATCCCCAGGGCTTAACGCCGGATTATAACCGATGGGTTGCACAAGCAACAAAAGTTGTAACACCTGGCAAAACCATCAAATCCGGCGCGATAAGCCGGTGTTTTCCATTAAAATCCGCGCATGGAATACCACCCGTCCACCTCGCCGACCAGCTGCTTCCATTGCGGTCAGCCGGTTGCAGAAAACATCAATTTTCCCATATCAGTCAAGGGGGTAAACCATCCCGCCTGCTGCGCCGGCTGCCAGGCGGTGGCGCAGACCATCGTTGACAGCGGGCTGGGCGACTATTATGCCCATCGCCAAGCGACCTCGACACGCGCCGAGCCACTACCGGCCGAATTGCTGGAGCAGATTCGCCTGTACGACAGCGCGGAAATCCAGCAAAGCTTCGTTCTCAGCGAACCGGGATCCATCCGTGAAGCGGCGCTGATACTTGAGGGCATTACCTGCGCCGCCTGCGTCTGGCTCAATGAGCAGCATATCGGCCACCTGCCGGGCGTACTGTCGGTAGACATCAACTACACCAGCCATCGCGCACGGGTACGCTGGGACAACAACCGCATCCAGCTATCGCGAATTCTCGAAGCAATCGCCGCCATCGGCTACCGGGCGCATCCGTTCGATGCGGCGCGCCAGGAGCAACTGGCGCAGAAGGAACGCAAATCGGCACTGTTGCGCATCTATCTGGCCGGCTTCTCGATGATGCAGGTGATGATGTACGCCGTACCGGCCTATCTTGCCGACAAGGACAGCATCACGCCTGACATTGAATACCTGCTGCGCTGGGCCAGCCTGCTACTGACGCTGCCGGTGGTGTGCTACTCGTCGCTGCCGTTCTACAAGGGCTCGTGGCGCGATCTGCAGGCCGGGCGCGCGGGCATGGACGTGCCGGTGGCGCTGGGCGTACTGACGGCTTTTTTTGCCAGCGTCTGGGCGACACTCACCCGGAGCGGCGCGGTGTATTTCGATTCGGTGTCGATGTTCGTGTTCCTGCTGCTCGGCGGGCGCTATCTGGAAATGCTGGCGCGGCGCAAGGCCGGCTCGGCAGTGGAGCAACTGGTCAAGCTGATCCCGGCATTTGCCCACAAACTAAGCGACCATCCGGCAACGCGCATCACGCATGAAGCCGCAGTAGCGCAGCTGCAAGTGGGCGACCTGCTGCTGGTGCGTGCCGGCGAAACCATTCCCGCCGACGGCGTCATTATCGAAGGTACGACCACGGTAGACGAATCGCTGCTGACCGGCGAAAGCCGGCCAATTGCCAAACAGGCGCAGGATGAGCTGACCGGAGGAGCCGTCAATCTGGGCAATCCGGTAGTGCTGCGGGTAAGCCGCATCGGCATGCAAAGCACGCTGTCCGGAATCGTGCGCCTGCTGGATCGGGCCATCGCCGAAAAACCCCGCTTTGCCCAGCTGGCAGACCGGATTTCCGCCTGGTTTGTCTTCGCGCTGCTGCTGGTTGCCGCTACCACGGCGGTCGGCTGGTCTCTGTACCGGCCTGAGCGTGCGTTGTGGATTACCGTTGCGGTGCTGGTCATTAGCTGCCCCTGCGCCCTGTCGCTGGCCACCCCTGCGGCGCTGGCAACCGCCACCGGCCGGCTGGCTCGCCTTGGCTTGCTGGTAACACGCGGCCATGCGCTGGAGACGCTGGCACGCGTAAATCACGTGGTATTCGACAAGACCGGGACGCTAACGCGCGGCCGCATGCGGCTGATCGGCAGTCAATATTTTTCCAGTACGGCGAGCCACGCCGACGCCATTGCACGCGCACTGGAACAGCATTCCAGCCACCCCATTGCACAAGCGCTGCAACAACAGCTGAGTGCACCGCCAGAGTCGATTGACGACGTCAGTTACGTTGCCGGTGCCGGGCTTGAAGGATGCAATGGAGGGCGAGTCTACCGCCTCGGCCATACCGATTTCGTCGCACAGCTGGTCGGCAAGCCTGCACCGCAGTTGCACGCCCAGGACGAGGCATCGCACATTTATCTGGGCAGCACCGGCGAATGGCTGGCCTGCTACCGGATTGGCGACGAATTGAAAGACGACGCGGCAAGCGTGGTAGCCGCCCTGCAGCAACAGGGAATCGGCGTCAGCCTGTTGTCGGGCGACCGCAACGCTGCGGTGCAGGCGATCAGTGGGCAATTGCATATCGACGACGGGCGCGGTGAGCTGACTCCGCAACAGAAACTCGCCGCACTGCGTACGCTGCAGCAACAGGGCAAGACAGTGCTGATGGTTGGCGACGGCATCAACGACGCACCGGTGCTCGCGGCGGCCCAGGTTTCGATTGCCATCGGCAGCGGCTCCGACATCGCCCGTGCCAGCGGCGACATGGTACTACTGGCGGAAAACTTGTCGCCGGTCATTGACGGAATGCGGATGGCACAGCGTGCCATGGGTATAATCAGGCAAAATCTGTGGTGGGCGTTGGGCTACAATGTAGTGGCCCTGCCACTGGCAATCGCCGGCCTGGTGACCCCATGGCTTGCCAGCATAGGCATGGCCGGCAGCTCGCTGCTGGTAGTCGCCAATGCACTGCGCCTGGCCAGGGCCCCACAATCCGTTCCCCGAGACTGAGTCGATGGAAATCCTGTATCTGCTGATTCCGCTGAGCATCGTACTGGTGTTTTTCATTGTCGCCATCTTCTGGTGGACCGTCAAAAGCGGCCAGCTCGACGATCTGGAAGGTCCGGCACACCGGATCATTCTGGACGACGACCGAACTCATCCGGAATATGAAAAAACCAGGCAAAATAATTGATTGACTGGATATATTGCATTGCACATAATCCGCGCGCCAATCCGTTACTAGCAAAATGGTTTAGTTTGACCTAAGTCAAGCGGGCACCCTGCCCGTCAAATTACTATCGCTTGGTGTATAAGCCACTCGTGGCAGATACAATTTTTCGCAACACTGGGAGAAGTCCATGCAATCGCAATCCACATACAACTATAAGGTGGTGCGGCAATTTGCCCTGATGGCAGTCGTCTGGGGTATTGTCGGCATGGCTGTCGGCGTCTTGTGCGCCGCACAGCTCGTGTGGCCGGAGTTGAATTTCGATACTCCTTGGCTCACCTACAGCCGTCTGCGTCCGTTACACACCAATGCGGTAATTTTTGCATTCGGTGGCAGCGCGCTGTTTGCAACATCGTACTACGTCGTGCAGCGTACCTGTCACACTCGTCTGTTCCTCGACAAGCTGGCCGCATTCACCTTCTGGGGCTGGCAACTGGTGATCCTGCTGGCCGCGATCACGCTGCCGCTGGGTTATACCTCGGGCAAGGAATACGCCGAGCTTGAATGGCCGATCGATATCCTGATCACCATTGTCTGGGTCGCCTACGCCATCGTGTTCTTCGGCACGATCGCCACCCGCAAGATCAAGCATATCTACGTTGCCAACTGGTTCTATGGCGGCTTCATCCTGACCGTTGCCCTGCTGCATGTGGTCAACAGCGCCGAAATCCCGGTTTCGCTGTTCCCGATGAAATCGTACTCGGTGTACGCCGGTGCTGCAGATGCGATGGTGCAATGGTGGTATGGCCACAACGCGGTGGGCTTCTTCCTGACCGCAGGCTTCCTCGGCATGATGTACTACTTCGTGCCGAAACAGGTTGGCCGTCCGGTTTACTCGTATCGCCTGTCGGTGGTGCACTTCTGGGCGCTGATCTTCACCTACATGTGGGCGGGCCCGCACCACCTGCATTACACCGCATTGCCGGACTGGACTCAGTCGGTAGGCATGGTGTTCTCGCTGATTCTGCTGGCACCGAGCTGGGGCGGCATGATCAATGGCGTGATGACCCTGTCGGGCGCATGGCACAAGCTGCGTGACGATCCGATCCTGAAGTTCCTGGTGACTGCGCTGTCGTTCTACGGCATGTCGACCTTCGAAGGCCCGATGATGTCGATCAAATCGGTGAATGCGCTGTCGCACTACACCGACTGGACCGTCGGCCACGTTCACTCCGGCGCACTGGGCTGGGTGGCAATGATCTCGATCGGCTCGATCTACTACCTGATCCCGCGCATGTTCGGCCGCGAACAGATGCACAGCATCAAGCTGATCGAAACCCACTTCTGGATGGCAACACTGGGCGTGGTTCTGTACATCGCCTCGATGTGGATTTCCGGCGTGATGGAAGGCCTGATGTGGCGTGCGGTGAATGCCGACGGCACGCTGACCTACTCGTTCGCTGAAGTGGTAAAAGCCAAGTATCCGTACCTGACGATCCGTTTCCTCGGCGGCCTGCTGTTCCTGTCGGGCATGCTGGTAATGGCTTACAACGTGATCAAGACCGCTGCCCAGGGCAAAGCCGTAGAAGGCTCGATCCCGGCGCCGGTCGCACACGCCCACGCTTAAGAAGAAGGTGCTGTCATGAACGTGCAAAAAATGATTGAAGAAAACGTTGCAGCGCTGGTGGTATTCAGCCTGCTCGTGGTCAGCGTCGCCGGTCTGGTCGAAATCGTACCGCTGTTCTTCCAGAAATCGACTACCGAGCCGATCGCCGGTGTCAAGCCATACACCGCGCTGCAGCTGGCTGGCCGTGACATTTTTCTGCGTGAAGGCTGCTACGGCTGCCACTCGCAGATGATTCGTCCGTTCCGTGCCGAAACCGAACGTTATGGCCACTACTCGGTTGCCGGTGAGTCGGTTTACGACCACCCGTTCCAGTGGGGTTCCAAGCGTACCGGTCCGGACTTGGCCCGCGTTGGCGGTCGCTACTCCGACGACTGGCATCGTGTCCACCTGAACAATCCGCGTGATGTGGTACCGGAATCCAACATGCCGGCCTATCCGTGGCTGTCGCGCAACAAGGTCGATGCAGACATTTTGCCGACCAAGATGCAGGCGCTGCGTAAAGTTGGCGTGCCTTACACCGACGAAGACATCAAAGGCGCGGTTGAGGCAGCTCAGGGCAAGACCGAGCAGGATGCGTTGATCGCCTACCTGCAAGGTTTGGGTCTGGCACTGAAAAACGTGAGGTAATCCACTATGACGCTGACCGATGCACGTGTATTTGTCACGGTAATTTCGTTTATCTGCTTCATTGGCATCTTGTTCTGGGCTTTCAGCAGCCACCGCAAGAAAGCATTCGATGAAGCGGCGATGCTTCCCTTTACTGATGATGAGCCGCACAGCGGCAACAGCCAGTCGGTCAGCCAGCACGGAGCACAACAATGAGTGATTTTGTCAGCAGTTTCTGGAGTGTATGGATCACGGTTATCGTGATCGGTGGCATTGTTGGCCTGGCAATTCTGCTCGTTTCGCAAAAAAGCAAACGAGTCGAGCCCGGTGAACAGGTCGAAACCATGGGCCATGTATGGGACGGGGATCTGGAAGAGTACAACAACCCGATGCCACGCTGGTGGATGGGTCTGTTCTGGCTTACCCTGCTGTTCGGCGCTGCGTATCTGGTCGCCTATCCGGGACTGGGTACCTACAAGGGCTTGTTCAACTGGACTTCGGTTGGCGAGTACCAGGCCGAGCGCAGCAAGGCAGAAGCCAAGTACAAGGCAACTTACGACAAATTCCTGAAAATGGATATCAAGGCGGTAGCCGCCGATCAGGAAGCCAGGCAGATGGGGCAGCGGATGTTCCGCACCTATTGCATGCAGTGCCACGGCGCAGATGCAAAGGGCGCCAAAGGCTTCCCGAACCTGACCGACAGCGACTGGCTGTATGGTGGCGAGCCGGAGAAAATCCACGAAACCATCAGCAACGGCCGCAAGGGTGCAATGCCGGCATTCGGTGCGGCTTTCGGTGAAGAAGGCGTGCGTAACGTTGCCAACTATGTATTGTCGCTGTCGAACCTCAAGCACGACGAAGTTCGCGCCCAGCAAGGCAAGGAAACCTTCCAGACCGTGTGTGCCGCCTGTCACGGCGCCGAAGGCAAGGGCAACCAGGCAATCGGCGCACCTAACCTGACCGACAAGACCTGGCTGTATTCGGCTTCGCAGAACAATGCGACCATGATCGAGAAATCGATCATCGAGACCGTGACCAACGGCCGTACCGGTGTAATGCCGAACTGGAAAGAGTTCCTCGGCGATGCCAAGGTGCATCTGCTGGCCTCTTACGTGTACGGCCTGTCGCAGCAAGCCGCTGCGCCGGCAAGCAAGTAATTCTGCCGTACCCCGGCCGCACGGCTCGCCGTGCGGCTTTTTTCCGGCAGCGGGCTGACCACTGGTCGGCATGCTGCCGGGAATACCCAAACAAGCCGTTGTAACAGTTTTGCCTGTCTGCGACGTCTTGTTTAGCTATTCCAACCTGCACGGAGCCACTGCGCAACGGCCCCGTGCCCAGATTGCAAGGCACGCCGCATGAGTGACTCTCTGAAAAAGATTCCCGTCAAGGTCGTCAACAGCAAACAGCCTGACAGCAACGAAGTCTCCCTCTACGAAGTCAGCAAAAAACTTTACCCGCGCCACGTCACCGGCCTGTTCGCCAACTGGCGCATCGCCACGGTGATCATCACCCAGCTGGTGTTCTACGGTGGCCCGTGGCTGCAATGGAACGGGCGCCAGGCAATCCTGTTCGACGTACTCAACCGCAAGTTCTACATTTTCGGCCTGGTGCTGTGGCCACAGGATTTTGCCCTGCTCGCCGCACTACTGATGTTGTGCGCATTCGGCCTGTTCTGGTGGACCGCAATCGCCGGCCGCCTGTGGTGCGGATTTGCCTGCCCGCAAACGGTGTATACGGAAATATTCCTCTGGATCGAACACTGGATCGAAGGTGACCGGCCGAAACGCATGAAACTGGACGAAGCGCCGATGTCGCTGAACAAGTTGCGTATCAAGGGCACCAAACAACTCCTGTGGATCGCGCTGTCGTTCTGGACCGGCTTTACCTTTGTCGGCTTTTTTACTCCGGTTCATCTGCTCTGGAACGAATTGCTGGCATTCGCCATGGGGCCATGGGAAACATTCTGGGTAGTATTTTACGGCTTCGCCACTTACGGCAATGCCGGCTACATGCGTGAGCAGGTATGCAAATACATGTGCCCGTATGCCCGCTTCCAGAGCGCAATGTTCGACCCGGACACACTGGTCATTTCCTATGACGCCAAACGCGGCGACCCGCGCGGCTCGCGCCGCAAAGGCAGCGATTATCGCGCTGAGGGGCTGGGCGATTGCGTCAACTGCGGCATCTGCGTGCAGGTCTGCCCTACAGGCATCGATATTCGCGACGGTCTGCAATATGAGTGCATCGGCTGTGCCGCGTGTATCGACGCCTGCGATCAGGTGATGGAAAAAATGGATTATCCGAAAGGCCTGATCCGCTACACCACCGAAAACGCGCTCAACGGCACATACACTGAAGACCAGTTCCTGTCGCGCCTGCTGCGCCCGCGTGTTGTGCTTTACACCGCGATCCTGCTGGTTACCGCCGGCGCAATGATCGCCACACTGGCGCTGCGAACACCGATCAGGATCGATGTCATTCGCGACCGCACTACACTGGTCAAGGAAACCGACGATGGCTGGTTGGAAAACCTTTACCAGTTGCAGATCATCAACACCGACGAACGCAGCCATGATTTCAGCATCAGCGTTGATGGCCTGCCGGGAATCAAACTGGTGCCAGCGGCAAAAATCACCGTTCCTGCAGCCAGCACACATGAAGTGTCGGTAGCAGTTCAGGTCGAACCGCAAAATGCCCCAAGCGGCAGCAGCAAGATCAATTTCCGCCTGACCGCGACCGATACCCGGGGATTGGCTACCGAAGCCAGATCCAGTTTCATCGGCATGCGTAAATGACAAGGAAGCAAACCATGCACGCGCCAGCACAGAATCGGCCATGGTACCGCTACAAAGGCCCGTGGCTGCTGATGGCCGGCCCGGCAATCGTGGTTGTCGCCGGCGTCACAACGGCAATCATCGCCACACGCAATGCCGACGACTTGGTTGCCGACGACTATTACAAGCGCGGTAAAGTGGTCAACATGGACCTGAAACGTCAGACCAACGCCGAAGCATTGGGGCTGACCGCCACCTTGCTGCTCGGCGACAACCAGCGCAGCCTGCGTCTGCAACTCACTGGCAACAGCCAGTTCGCACCGCCAAAACAACTGCTGCTGAATCTGATTCACCCCACTCGCGCCGACCAGGATCAGCTATTGCAGCTGACGCTCGGTGGCGACAACTACTATCAAGGCGCAGCCAAAGCACCGCTGCTGGGGCGCTGGCATGTCAGCATAGAAGACCTGAGCAAGCAGTGGCGCTTGACGGACACATGGCGCCTAGACAAGGACAATGCCCTGCAATTGAGTGCACGCAAGAATACGGCGAACCAACAACAACCAATGCCACCGCCCCGTGTCGGTGGCAGCATCAGCACAAGATAAAAACGAAAAAGCCCTGAATGTTCAGGGCTTTTTCGTTGACTCTGGCGGAGGCGGTGAGATTCGAACTCACGGAGGGCGTAAGCCCTCGTCGGTTTTCAAGACCGGTGCATTAAACCACTCTGCCACACCTCCGGATTTGTAGCGCGGAACTCGTTCGCGGGCTGTTTTACAGCAGGCGGCATATTAAACCTAATCTCCGGTTTTAGCCAGCAGGGCTCCTTGCGCACCAGCAGAGCTCCGCGAGCAAATAACTGTCGGCAATTGCTTCTTGAAGAGGGTGAATCCGATGCCTGCGATTGTGCGGCAGCACTTGCCATATTGAAACTTTTGCCGCATTTGCTTAGTCTTAGCGGATGTATCAACTCTGGAGTCAATACCGACCATGGAATCACGTCTGAACAATGCCTACCCCCAATCGGACCTGCTTGTTGCAGAGCGCAATCGGGTTCTGAAAAACACTTACTGGCTGCTGGGCTTGTCGATGCTGCCAACGGTGATGGGAGCAATAATCGGCGTCCAGATGAATTTTGCCGCACTGTTTGCCAGCAGCCCGTTGATGGCGTTCCTGCTGTTCTTTGCCGGCGCTTTTGGTTTCATGTGGGCCATCGGCCGCAACCGGGACAGCAGCGCAGGAGTCGTGTGCTTGCTGCTATTCACGTTGTTCATGGGGCTGATGCTGTCGGTATCGTTGTCGGCAGCACTACACTTCCGCAATGGCGGTACGCTGATCGCAATGGCAGCGGGGGGAACCGGGTTAATTTTCTTCAGCCTGGCGACAGTCGCAACCGTTACCAAGAAGGATTTCTCCTTCATGGGGAAATTCCTGTTTATTGGCCTCATTCTGTTGCTGGTAGCCTCGCTGGCCAATGCTTTCTTCGCCATCCCGGCTCTGGCACTGACCATTTCGGCAATTGCGGTACTGCTGTTCTCGGCTTACATCCTGTACGACGTGAGCAATATCGTGAATGGCGGGGAAACCAATTACGTCATGGCAACACTGCAGATTTATCTCGACATTTATAATCTGTTCGTGAATCTGCTGAATTTGCTGATGGCATTCAGCGGCGAACGCGACTGAAGATAGACGCAACAACATTTCAGGCAGCGGTACACCGCTGCCTTTTTATTTTTGCTCCCTCCCCTTTTACGAATTGAGTCCCCGTACCATGCCAATACAGGATGATCTGTCCCTGATCGAGATTCGCGTGCTCGGCGTACTGTCCGAGAAACAGAAGACTGTTCCGGATACCTATCCGCTTAGCCTGAACGCACTGGTTGCCGGCTGTAACCAGAAAACCAGCCGTGATCCAGTCATGGATATAAGCGAAGCCGAAGCGGCCGGCGCGATCGATAGCCTGCGCCATCATTCACTGATAGTAGAAACCAGCGGCGGCAGAGTTGCCCGGTATGGGCACAATATCGAGCGTAGCCTGCAAATTCCCAGTCAGTCGGTGGCCATTCTTACCGTATTGATGCTGCGTGGCCCGCAGACAGCAGGTGAATTGCGGCTGAACTGTGAGCGCATGCATCGCTTTGCCGACATCTCAGCCGTTGAAGCGTTCCTGCATGAACTACGCGACCGCGCAGAAAAACCTTTGGTTGAAGAACTGCCACGCCAGCCGGGGGCGCGCGAGAACCGCTGGACCCATACGCTGTCGGCTGAATTGCTGGCTGCCTATCGCCAACCGGGGGCTCAAGATAGAGTTACAACCGTAGAAGCAAGGCATGGCGACATTACCGAACTGCGCCTTGAGCTGGACAGCCTTAAAGCCGAAGTTGCCGAGTTAAGGCTACTGGTAAACGATCTGCTGGCGCAGCAGTAGAGCAACAAGATTTACTAATTGCTAATATATTGATTAACAATACTGATAATAGCTATAACGAAAATGTGACGTGGTCAGCCAGTGGCTTTTCCTGTGAGGAGAGAACATGGGTGCAAATATAGATTTCGGCCTGATTCACCAGACTTTTTTCTTCATTCGCCACGGTCAGACCGATTGGAACCGCAACAAGATTGCCATGGGGCAAGCCGACGTACCGCTGAACGAGCAAGGCATGGCTGAAGCTTGTCTGGCAGCCGAGCAACTGGCGGAATGCGGCATACAGAAGATATTCCACAGTCCGTTGCAGCGAGCCGCAAGCACGGCAAACATCATAGGCGAATTGCTGCACCTTCCCTGCCAGCCAATAGATGCACTAAGCCAATGTAATTGGGGAACAATGCAAGGCCAGCCGCGAGGCGACGAATCGTGGCGCATGGCTTGGCGCCGTGGGGAAATACACATTAACGGAGCGGAAAGCTTTAACGAATTTGCCCATCGGGTATGCAGCGGCGTCAATGAAGCCCTGACACATGGCAAACCCATACTGATTGTTGCTCACGGAGCAACATATGCTGCGATTCAGCGTACGATTGGCTTAACCGACCGGGAGATGCAGAATTGTGCCCCACTGCAATATCACCCCCCTGAACAAGCGGGGATGCAATGGCGCTTGACGGAGTTAGCAGTTCTGACCGACTAGCGGACAGAAATACTGGGTTAAGCACTACGGAAGCACTGATTTATTGGCTGCGCGGGCAAATTGCTGCGTACCAAAGGCAGGCAATTCGCTAAGCAAGCTTCGCTTGCCAAGCTCGGTTGCACTCGCGCGGTGCTCGAAAGCTCGCCTATCCTCATGATATGTCTCGCTTGACCAGCCACTTGGCGGCTTGCCGCCTAGTGGAATGGCCATGCAGAGCTCTGCGCGCCGGGCTCCTTGCACTTCATCCCGCTCGCCGAATAAATCAGCGCTTCCCTACCGAAACAAGTTTCACAGAGTTTGGCGCGACATTCTCTCGATAACCTTTACGATGGCCGACGAATCCAGCTCGCCATCTCCGCTGCCAACCAGCGCATTGAGGTATTGGGCCACCATTGCACTGGCCGGTAGCGCCAAACCAATCTGCCGTGCAGTATCCAGGACAATATCCATGTCCTTCTGATGCAATCGACTCTTGAACCCAGGCTGGAAATCGCCGTCCAGCATGCGCTTGCCATGTACTTCAAGAATCTTGCTCCCGGCAAAGCCGCCTAGCAGTGCCTCGCGTACCTTGTATGGATCGGCGCCGTTGGCTCGCGCAAACAACAAAGCCTCGGCCACGGATGCAATTGCACCGGCAACCGATATCTGGTTGCAAGCCTTGGCGACCTGCCCCGTACCATTGGCACCGATATGAACGATGTTCTTGCCCAGCACTTGTAGCAATGGCAACACTTGTGCGAATACTTCCGGTTTACCGCCAACCATGATCGATAAGGTGCCGGCAATTGCCCCAGCCTCGCCACCGGACACCGGAGCATCCAGCATCTCGATACCAATCCCCGCCAGGCGCACGGCCATATCGCGTGTTGCAACCGGGGAAATAGTGCTCATATCCACCACCACCTGGCCGGTGCGGCCAGCCTGGGCGATGCCCTGCGCATCGAAAATCACTGCTTCGACATCCGGCGTATCGGCGACCATGACAAACACGACATCGGCATTGCTTGCAACTTCGGCCGGGCTGCCACAGCCAGTGGCACCGGCGTCGAGTAACGCTAACATCGACTCGGCCCGGCGCCCATAAATACGCAGCGGGTAGTTCGCTCGCAGCAGATTCAGCGCCATCGGGCGCCCCATGATACCCAGGCCGATAAAGCCGACTGTCGGCAAACTCATCACTACTTGCCCTCAAATTGATCGATAAGGTTGTGTGGAGGTGCAGCACTGCCACCCTGCTCAAGAAAATAAATGAATGCCAATAACTCTGCCACCGCCCGGTACAGCTCGGGCGGAATGTGCTGGTCGAGATCGACTTGCATCAACAACGAAACCATTTCCGGGGATTCGTGTACGAAAATACCTGCTTCGCGTGCACGCTCCATGATCATTTCTGCCAGTAGCCCTCTGCCCTTGGCAACGACCTTCGGCGCAGGCGTACCGGACTGGTAAGCCAGAGCAACCGCCATCTGCCGTTGCTTATCGCGATTCATCGCGATCGTCCACAGTCGTACCAAACAAGCGTATTCCGGCCGCGCCCAGCTGATTCTCCAA